>Ga0315904_10005360_pt1 | contig 17840 bp, 27 predicted proteins | sample LakEriMetagenome_6_FD_203529 | JGI IMG/M metagenome (GOLD analysis project Ga0315904, IMG submission 203529) | Freshwater fungal communities from buoy surface, Lake Erie, Ohio, United States - Buoy 12 MA120 | ecosystem: Environmental > Aquatic > Freshwater > Lake | place: USA: Lake Erie, Ohio...
CTGAAGTATGTCGAGGCCAAGCGTCAGGAGGAGCAGGCAAAGCAGGCGGAACAGACCAAGGCAGTCCGGGCCGAGTCCGCCAGGAAGGTTTGGGACAGCCTCTCCAAGTCGCTGCCTGAGTCCATCCGTGGCGACCTGGACAAGCTCTCCCAGGACGCCCTCAACTCAGACCTCCAGGACGCTCCCCCGGAGATCCAGGCTTACGCCACCCAGGCAGCCGTGCTCCTGCCAGCCCTCAAGGAAAAGTATGAGGCGGCGATCAAGGAGATTGGTGAACTCAAGGCGTCCATCGCCAAGCGCGGCGGCGTGGCACCGAAGGCCAAGTCGGGTTCGATTCCATCGGCTCCCTCGGAGGAACCTGAGGACTTCATGAGTGGTCTGGAAGCCGCGATGAAAGGTGCCTGATGATCCCTACCGAACTGGCAGAGCTTGGGTTGTCCCTGATTGAAGGGTTTGCCACTCCTGAAGAGGAGACGGCGATCCTTCAGCAGGTTCCCCCGACACCACCCAGGCTCTGCGTTCGGGAGCGCAATTCCATCCGCAGGTTTGGCTGCCAGTCCGCCTACCGGACAAACATGGTGAGCAAGTCCATCCCGGAGTCCATCTCCGTGCTCTGCCTGCGGCTTCACCAGCAGAAGATTTTGGATTTCGTTGCCCATTCCATCACGGTCAACGAGTATCAGAAGGGGCAGCAGATCGCCCCTCACATTGATGAACCCCGGTGCGGCCCGGTCATCGCCGTCCTCTCCATGTGCTCCCCCGCCACGATGCGGCTCATGAGCAACACGGAGAGCTATGCCATCGTCCTTCCGCCCAGAAGTCTGGTCGTGATGAGGGACGAGATCCGCTACCAGTGGCGGCATTCCGTGGAGCCCGTCGAGGAGCTGCGGATGTCCGTGGTGTTCCGCAAGGAATAAAGTCGCAGCTCGACATCAAAGCGCGACTTTAAACTCGCACTTGCCTATATGCTTGAATGTGCATATAGTAGAGTTGAGTCAGTCCTTCCTCCTCTGAGGGGCAAACAAAGATCGGAGCAACAAACCCAGTCGTCGGTGCTCCAGGCGGCAACCTGATTTTCCGCGTTCCCACAGGGAACCCTCCCCTTTCCGGCACAAGCCTGAAAAACCCAACCCCCATAAACTACCCCTATGTCTTGCGAAGCAGTAAACGCCTATCTGGCGCGTGAATCGAATCGTATCTCCGGCGACATCGCTCGCCGGGGCCGTCTTACCTCCCCGTGGAACGCCATGCTGGAGAAAGACTTCTTCCCCGATGAAATGGGCTCCACCATTTCCAAGGTGATCTACCAGCGCACCATCCCCTCCGGCGGTGCTGGCTGGGTCCAGGTCGCTCCCTCCGTCCAGGGCGGCACCCCCAACCCCTCCAACGCCTGTCTTCCCGACGCCGCGACTCTCCAGAGCCGCCAGCTCATCAAGACGGCCTCCCTCTACGAGTTCGTCGTGGACTCCGACCCGATCTGCATCACGGACGCCCGCATGGGATACCGTTTCCAGGATCAGGTCCGCGAGATCAAGCGCAACTTCGAGAAGAACGTCATCGACCTGTGGGAAGACCGCAACCGCGATGAGTATGTCGCCGCGCTTCCCGACGAGAACAAGCTGGTGTTTGCTGGCGGTGCCCTCGTTGAAGGCTCGGCTGGCGACTTCGATGGCACGGCTCCCACCAGCCAGATCCATCAGGATGCCCTCGACGCCGTTCGCTGGAAGATGATCCATGACGGTGCTGGCGAGGAAGGTGCCTACGGTCAGATCGACGGCCAGCCCATCTTCACGGTGTTCATGTCCGGTGAACAGCAGCGTGCGCTCATCAAGGGCAACGACTCCGTTCGTCAGGACTACCGCTGGGCCGAGCCCAAGGAGCTGCTCAAGCCCTTCGGCGTCAAGCGCGTGTACTCCGGCTTCTACCACATCATCGACGACAAGGCTCCCCGCTGGGACCTGGAGGAAGATGGTTCCTGGACCCGGGTTCCCTTCTACATCGCGGACGAGGACGGCATCGCCGTCGTCAACCCCGCCTACGAGGCCGCCCTGTATGAAGATGTCATCGTCTATCACCCGAAGGTGGTCCGCAAGTACCTCCAGAAGCCCTTGGCTTCCATCGGTGGTGGCACGACCTTCAAGCCCTGGGACTTCGCTGGTGAGATCCAGTGGATCAACCAGTATGACAAGACCTGCAACAAGTACATGGATAACGGCTTCTGGAGCGCTCGCCTCCGTGCCGCTTATCAGGCGCAGATCCCGAACTACGGCTACGGCATCCGTGTCCTCCGTTGCCCGGACAGCCTCGGCACCACCTCCTGCCCGACCTCGTAATCTCGGGACTTGAATAACCTCAACAGGGCGGGTATCTTCACCAGAGGGTACCCGCCCTTCTTTTCCCACTATGAGCGCAGAAATTGGAGTCCCTCTTCGTGACACGTTTGACCACCAGTTTTACACGACTGGCTTTGAGACTTTCGGTGCCGCCGCCAAAGCCGCCGCCGTCCAGGGAGGAATGTCCTACGAAACAGTCGCCGCCAGCCAGACCGATCAGGTTCTTGGAGGCTCCGGTGCCGCTGGCGACCTGCTGGCCGGGCTGCTGATCGTCCCCGCCACGGACGCTCCGGGAGCCGTCAGCATCAAGGACGGTGCTGGCTCGGCCATCACCCTTTTTGTTGGGGGCGGGACGTACCCTCTTCCCAGCGTCATTCCCTTCTTCGTGCCTCTTGGCATTCTCAGCTCCTCGGGAGCCTGGAAGGTGACGACTGGCGCTGACGTTTCGGTTGTTGCCGTGGGCAGCTTCACCTGATGAATCTCCTTGGCTACATCTACCGAGCCATCCAGATCGCTCCCTACCAGGGAGCCGGGACATTGACGCCGCCAACAGTGGCTCCTGTGCTGACGGTTGAGGCGGTTCTCGGCAGCACAGTTGCGTTGCTCGACTGGACGGCCAGTAATAAAACTGGGTCAGCAGGGTTTGGTTACAATGTCTATCGAGGCACAAATACCCCACCTGTTCCGGGAATTGACAGCCCTGTTTTCTCAACAGGACCGAACACCTTATCCGCCTCGGACAATGTTTTCGCCGCCTCGGGGGAGACGTATTACTACATAATTGTTCCATTCAACGATGCCGGGGAGGGGCCGAGTAGCAATACAGCCAGTGTTATTTTGCCGGGGGAGTCTGAAGCCCCGGTTCTCACGGGGCCAGGAACCGCAGACACCAACGTAGAGTTCACGCTGGAGTGGACAAGTGTTCCGGGGGCGGACAGCTACGAGGTGGAGCGTTCGGACGACGGTGGTTCATCCTGGTCTCTTCTGGACACCGTGGTGCTTCTCGAACTTGGAGTGACGGAAACAGCCGCTGACACCTACAAGTATCGCGTCACCCCATTTGCCGGAGCCTTTCAAGGGCTGACCAGCAACATCCTGACAGTTGTGGTCACGACGCCCGCCGCTCCTCCGACTTACTTACGCCCCGGCGGAACCACCACCTATTTGCGTCCTGACGGAACCAGCATATACTTGAGACCCTAAGAAGCCATGCCCGACCTTACAACCAGCACAGACGTCGATGCCTTCATGCAGGCCGCCAACAAGGCGGGCATGAGGACGGCCATGGACCTTGGTACCGTCGCCACCCAGACAGCCCCTTCTGGAACCAGCATCCTCAAGGGGGACGGCAGCGGCGGGTTTGCCAACGCCTCGTCCGGCACGGACTACGCTCCTGCGACATCGGGGACGGCCATCTTGAAGGGGAGCGGCACGGGGGGCTTCTCCAATGCCGCGTCGGGCACCGACTACGCCCCTGCAACCAGCGGTTCAGCCATCCTCAAAGGCAACGGTGCCGGGGGATTCTCAAGTGCCGCGTCGGGCACCGACTACGCCCCGGCAACGTCGGGTTCGGCCATCCTCAAAGGCAACGGGGCTGGCGGGTTCTCCAGCGCAGCCGCAGGCACCGACTACGCCCCGGCGACCAGCGGCACGGCGCTGTTGAAGGGCAACGGGTCAGGAGGGTTTTCCTCTGCATCATCTGGCACGGACTACGCCCCAGCCACTTCAGGCAGCAGCATCTTGAAGGGCAACGGCAGCGGCGGGTTCTCTACCGCGACGGCCAACACCGACTACCAAGGCATTGCCGAGATTAAATCGTCAAACTTCACGGCGGAGAACAACGGGTTTTACATCACCACGGCAAGCTGCACGGTGACTGATCCAACGCCGTCCGAGGGGGCGGCCTACTCTGTGTTCGTCCGCAACGGCACGACCACGATCAACAGCGTTGGATACTCCACGCCAGGAGTCCTTGTTCGGCGCAGCTTCCACTCAGGCTCCTGGGCGTCCTATCCTGTGCTCATCTCCGGTGGCCCGCTCGGCACGCCTTCCAGCGGCACGCTGACGAGCTGCACGGGGCTGCCGTTGAGCACGGGGGTGACTGGCGACCTGCCTCTGTCGAATCTCGCGCAGGCTTCCGCAGCCTCAAGGTTGCTTGGCCGTGGGAGCGCGTCGGGCGCTGGCGACTTTGAGGAGATCAGCCTTGGCTCGGGTCTGTCCATGAGCGGCACCACGCTGTCCGCCACGGCGAGCGGTGGAGGCAAAATTCTTCAGGTTGTCCAGGCGACCAAGACGGACACGGCCAGCGTTACCGGCACCAGCTTTTCGAGCGTGTTCACCGCCAGCATCACGCCATCAGCAAACACCTCAAGGGTGTTGGTGATGGCTTTCCTGTCCATTGGCGGGGCAACAAGCAACTACGCGAACCTGCGGTTGGTGAAGTCTGGATCTGTGCTTATTCAGGGCGATGCGGCAGGAAGTCGAACAAGGGTCACGGCCATGGGCAACCCCGGTGTTGCGGGGGCCATGAACGCCATTACGATCAACTATGTGGACAGTCCGGCGTCAACGTCGGCACTAACCTACGAGATCGAACTTGCCAGTCACTCAACCGGGGCCGTCTACCTCAACCGTTCCGGCACCGACACGGACGGTGCCACCATCTCCCGTGCATCCTCAACGATCATCCTCATGGAGGTAGCCGCTTAACATGCCAATCTCATCCGCCAACCTTGCCGAAGCCGTCGCGCTCGCCCGCCCCGGCGCTCATTTCAAGCTCGACCCTGAAAGCTACGAGGGACTGACCATGCTTGACGGCACGCCCAAGCCGACGATGGCCGAGATTGAGGCCGCATGGGAAAACAGGCCAATTCCCCAGCCTGAACCCATCAAGGTGACGCTGGCTTCCCTCAAGATCACTCTCGGTTACAACCTCTGTGTTCAGATCGGCGCGTGGATCAACTCCATCCAAGACACCGAGGAGAAGTTCAAAGCCACGACTTGGTGGAAGGAATCTTCCAACGTCCGTCGCAATCATCCGACTGTGGAAACCTTCCGGCAAGCGATGAACAAGACTGAGGCCGAGGTGGACGCTTGGTTTGCCGCCGCACAGATCATTGATAATGCGTGACGGCGTGGTAGAATTGCAGGGCAATGACCCCGGCAACCTCCAGCGTGCTTGATAAAAACCTGTCCTTTGTCCAAGGGGACTCCTGGGAAGGCATCCCATCGCTCGTTTTTGACCCCGCTCCTTTGGCTGCGGTTCAGAGCGCCCGCATCTGGTTCCGGGACACCTGGACTTCCACGCAGGTTCGCGCAAAGCTGGACTCCAGCGATGCCAGCCAGCTCAGCATTGTGGACGCGAATGCCTGGAGCTTTCTGGTTCCGGTGCAGTTTCTTCCGCTGAAAGCCGGAACCTACGTCTGGCAGTTTGAAACGACGGACAACACCGGGGTCGTGCAGACTTACATGCAGGGCCAGATTCAAGTTTACCCCGACATTGCACGCCCATGACGCCAACCATCACAGTCTCACAAAGCGGTGGAGTGACTCTCGCCATCGAGTACCAGACAAACACAACAGGCTTCACCGGAACAACTGGATCAACGGACAATGCGATCCTGCGGGCCAATGGCACGGGAGGTACCGTCATCCAGGGAAGTCTAGCCACGATTGCTGACGACGGGACTCTGGATGCCCCGGCCATCACCGTGAATGGAGATCCGGTGGCGTTGAGGGAAGCTACGAAGCAAATTTTTGTCCCGCTGTCGCAAATGTATGGCACTTCTCCCCATCCTGCGGAGGAGTATACCTATTCCCCTATAAATGGTTATGCTTACCAAGTGCTTCGGTTTCCGAACAGCAACCAAACGCATGTAGCTGAGTTTGACCTCTTTTTCCCCCCAGATGCAAACACCTTGCAGCCCATTACTTGCAAGGCAGTCTGGAGAAATCCTTCATACCCTACTGCAACGGGGGCAGTTTATTGGGTACTTCGTGTTCAGGCATCTCCTTTTGACCAATCTCCTGATGTTGGACTCGGGACTACTTTTACCCCCACAACATCATCGGTAGATAATCCGATTCGGTACGACACTTTCTCCGTGCTATACGATCCGAGTGCTCCCAGTGATTTCTGGCGTTTCCAACTGCAAAGAGATGGCAATGATACCTTTAATGGGGATGTCTACCTTTTGGGCATCCTGCTAACCTACAACACCCTGTGACCCCATGCCTGAACCCATGAACCGCTTCTTCAAATCCTTTGGGGTGACTCCCTGGCAGCTCATTCTTGGAACGGCGGCCATCGGTTCCTGGTGGGCCACCATCCAGCCTCTTCCTGGGCAGCTGGCGCAGCTCAACCAGACCGTCCAGCAGATCAGCACAAGGGTTGAGGTGCATAGCGTCATGCTCAGCGAGATGAAGGAGCTTAGGGGGGACATGAACGAGTTCAGAAAAGATTTTTCTGCCATCGAGGTCAAGCTGGCGGCTATTTCCAACTACAAAGCACCATGAAAGACCTGCCCCATCCTGAGATCATCGCCCTCAGAGATCCAGATCCGTTCTATGGAATCTGGCCTTGGGCAAAAGGTCCATTGTGGGAGACAAGAACGCCGCATAGTTTTGACATCCTGGTTCCTGGGTACCAGCACCTAAGTTACACAATCCCAGCAGGTTACACCTTCAACAAGGCGAGCACTCCTCCAATTCTTTGGGGACCTCCGCTGTATTATACCCCAGACGGTCTTTGCGAAGTCCCTTCTTTGGAGCACGACTACCTGTGTGACCTGCTTACGGGAGGGAGTCTATGGCTCAAGAAGCAGTATGAAGGAAAGCTGCCCAAGTTTCCCCCTGCGGTGATCATCCACGAACATTTCCGCTTGCAACTTCTCAGATACGGGCTAAGGGCGAGCAAAGCCCAGGCATGGGGAACGGCTGTCGCCCTCCTCGGACCCAAGGGCAAGCTCAAATTCTGGGAATGACCCTTCGAGAAAAACTCATCGAACTAGCCCGCAAGGAGATTGGCGTCTCCGAAGTCAACGGCACAAACTGCGGCCCCCGTGTTGACCAATACAAGTCAGCCACTTGGCTCGACCCCAAGAAAGGGTGGCCTTGGTGTGCCGCCTTCATTTGCTGGTTGATCCGTGAAGGCTTGGCAGAAACGGGAACCAAGGAGAGCAAGACTTTCAAGCGTCCACGGACTGCCGGAGCTTGGGACTTTGAGAACTGGAGCCGTGAGCAGGGGAGTGAGACCCACACCAAGAAGCCTCACGGCAATGACATCCAGGCGGGGGACATCGTGATCTTCAAGTTCAGCCACATCGGCATCGCGGAATCTTCGCCGGACAAGAACGGCGTGGTGACAACCATTGAAGGGAACACGGACGGGGCAGGTTCCCGTGAAGGGGGCGCTGTTCTTCGCAAGAAGCGCAACGTCAGCAACATTCGCAGCAGAATCCGAATCAACATCTGACGCATGACCAAATACGAAATCGCCAAGGAAGTACTCGCGGAATTCCCCGACCTTCCGAACCGCACAGTCGCCCGCAAGCTGGTGAACGAATACCCGCTGGTGTTCACCAGCGTTGACGCCGCACGAACTCTCATCCGTGAGCTGAGAGGTGCCGCCGGAGGTAAAAGCCGGAAGAAGCCCTACCTCCAGACTGAGCACAAGAAGCCACTCGGCTGGCAGCAGAACATCATGCCGAGGTCAATCTCGGAGAACCGTCCTGATCTGGTCATCAAGGGCAAACACAAGGCTCTGATCCTCTCCGACATCCACATCCCCTACCACGACGAGAAGGCGGTCGGGGCTGCGGTGGAATATGGCAAGAAGCAGAAGCCTGACATCGTGATCCTCAACGGTGACATCGGTGACTTCTACGCCGTCAGCCGTCACGATAAAGACCCCCGGCGCTGCCTTTCAAGCGAGCTGGACGCCGTTCGCCAGTTTCTCTTCTGGCTCCGCAAGCAGTTCCCCAAGGCCCGCATCATCTACAAGATCGGGAACCACGAGGATCGCATGGAGCGGTTCCTGGTGAAGAACGCCCCCGTGCTTCTCGGCACCGCCGACTTCGAAATCCCCAAGCTGCTGCGCTTCGATGACATGAAGATCGAATGCGTCGGCAGCCTCAATCTCATCCGCCTCGGCAAGCTCTGCATCTACCACGGGCATGAGCTTCCGCAAGGCATGAGCAGTCCGGTGAACCCCGCCCGAGGCATCTGGATGCGAGTGCAGGAGACCATGCTGGCGGGACATTGGCACCGTGTCTCCGAGCACACCGAAAAGACGGGCATCAGCAACAGGATCAGTTCTTGCTGGTCAACTGGCTGCCTGTGTGACATGTCACCATCGTACTGTATCGTAAATCGCTGGGGGCACGGTTTTGCTATCGTGGAAACGCAGGCTGACGGGGAGTTTGAGGTCCATAACCGCAAGATTATCAACGGTCGGGTATTTTAACCATGGCTTCCCGCCTCCCGAAAGTCGAACGTCGGAAACTCGGTCGGCACAAGGCTGACGGGAGGTGGCTCAAGCCAGGGCAGATTGAAATTGACCCCCGTCTTGAGCCAGCTAGGGAATTGGAGGTGCTCCTCCATGAGTTCTTCCATGATCGGCACCAGCATTGGACAGAAGAGAAAGTCACCGAAGAAGCCCTCCTCACCCAGAAATTCTTATGGCAGCACGGATACCGAAAAGCAAAAAAGTGATACCCCTCATCCCAGATGGCTGGGAGCCTTACCGAGGAAAAGCTGACTGGAAAATCGTGGTCGGAGCCAAGTTCTGGTCAAAGACTGAGCAGCGCTGGTGCAAAGCCAGTTTCTGGGGGTCTCATGCCATCCCGAAATGCCCGCTGATCGTTCCCAAGTCTGGACTTGCGTTCCATGTCCGCCGCCTTATGAGTCTTTTCAAGTGAAGCATCGCCTCCATCCCATGGACATGTTTCGGCATGAAGTCGCCACCGTCATCGAACGGTGGGTTCATGAGTCTGATCTTGACTTCATCGAGATGATGCATGTGATGGAGGAGCTGAAGATGGAGCTTGTATTTCAAAACCTTGACCCCGACAACGAAGATGACGACGGAATTCACGACTGACTGGTTCACCCATAACATCCCCACCTGGACAAAGGAGGTCGTGTCCCGGCTCGAAGGCCCGGCTGATTGGCTTGAGCTGGGTTCATTTGAAGGGCGCTCCGCAAGGTGGGTCATGGAGAATGTAAACATCAACCGTCTCACCTGCGTGGACTTCTGGGGCAACCACCCAAACGTGGAGAGGCGTTTTGATCAAAACACGCAAGGCCTCGGAGTCGAGAAGATCAAGAGCCTGACTCACCCCTGGCTCATGCAAAACCAGGACAGGCGTTATGATGTCGTCTATGTGGACGCGGATCATGAAGCCAAGTCCGCCCTCATGGATGCTGCTCTTGCCTGGAACATGCTTCGCCTGGGCGGGTACATGATCTTCGACGACTACCTCTGGAAGCACGACGAACCTGCGGGCAAGGTTCCACCAAAGGTCGGCATCGACGCCTTCCTGGACTGCTGGAAGCACAAGCTCACCGTCTGCCACAAGGGTTATCAAGTTATCGTGAGGAAAACATCATGAAAAACACAAAACACATCATAACAGGAAAGCTAGTGGAGGCTCGTCGCCTTGGTTTTGATTACTGCCCTCCCGACGAGACCCCCGCTCATTGGCACGAACTTCTTCGGTCGAACAAAGTGGTCGGAACTGGAAGCGGTAAGTGGGGTATCCAAACACCTCATGGGCTTAGGGTAGTCTTTGACAAAGACTGGCTGATTCTTTTTGAGGATGGGTCTTTGGATGCTCAAACCGAAGAAGAATTTCCCCACAACTACGAATACATCAGGTAAGACATGCTCGCCATTGCCACCTGCTATTTCAATTTCGCCGGGTTCAAACGTCCCCAGGCCAACCTTCTTCGTTTTCTCCGGCAGATGCGCCGGGACGGGGCGGAAGTTTTTGGCGTGGAAGCCTTTGTCTCCCCGCAGAAGCCTGTGACGCAGGGAATGAAAGGCTGGAAGCAGGTACGGGTGAACGTCGCCAAACAGTCCCTCTGGCAGAAGGAAGCCGCCATCAACCTCGCAGTTCAGGATCTGGACTCCCGATTTACAAGCATCGCCTGGGTGGATGCCGATGTCTGGTTTGCAAACCCGAACTGGCAGACGGATACCCTTAAAGCCTTGGAACAGCATGAGGTTGTGCAGATGTTTGAGACCTGCCATTGGACCGCACCGGACGGGTCTATTGAGCTTACCAAGCCCTCCGCAGCCAAGTTTCCCCTGACTCAGGACTGGCGAGTGCATCCGGGCTTCGCCTGGGCCATGCGTCGGGAGCTTTGGAATCAGGCTGGTGGTCTCTATCCTTTTACCCTTTCGGGCGGCGGGGACACCATCATGACCCTGGCTTTCCAGAATGCCTTTCTGTGGGATCATGCCCAGAAGCACATCGGCGCAGATCGAACCGCCTTCAATTCCTGGGCGGCTAACTTCAAAGGAGTCAGTCTTGGGATGACCCCAGGAGTCCTTTTTCATGAGTGGCACGGAACCCGCAAGGACAGGGACTACGTTGGCCGATGCGAACGAGTTTCCAAGGTGGATGTCACCAAAGACTTGTGTTTTGCCGACAACAGGCTACTGCAATGGACGGACAAGGCGGACCCCGAAATCATTCGTTCCGTCCGAGACTACTTCACACAAAGAAACGACGATTCACAATGACAAAAGCTCCTTTCTACGTTTTTACGGGCCGTGCCCAATCAGGCAAGACCACTTCCGCCAACTTCTTGGTGGAGAAAGGTTTCCAGCGCATCTCCTTTGCTGACCCGCTCAAAAGGATGCTGCAAGTCCTGACTCTCACGACAGACAAGCACGCAACCCCTCCGGTGCTCTGCGGGAAAACCGTCCGTGAAGCTCTTCAGACCCTGGGAACCGAATGGGGTCGCAAGCTGGTTGGGGAGGACATTTGGGTTCGCAGCACCGTCCAGCAGGTTCAGGGAGCCATCGAAGACCTCTGCAACGGCACCATCTCCGGTGTTGTCATTGACGATTGCCGATTCGACAACGAGGCCATGGCGATGCGCCAGCTTGGTGCGGTAATCATCAAGATTGAACGGGAGTCCGCCGAGGTCATGGAACATGAGTCGGAGAGGGGGGTCTCCGACTCTCTGGTTGACTTCACCCTCTGGAACAACCAGGACGAAGAGCACCTAAAGTCCACTGTCACCGCCCTCTGCGGGCTTGCATGACCCTTGGAATCACGGATAATAGGCCATGCCCACGGACATCTATCTCATCCGCAAGAACCAGAATTTCGCCAAGTACAAGCAGGCGGAGGAAGTCACGCTCACGTCGTCCGAGTCGTATTCGATAGCCGTTACAGGAACCAATACGAATGACCTTATTTATCCGCCCTCAGGAGTTCCTGTTCCCGCGGCTGGATCGCTTGTCTATTTCTCCTCGGTAACCGGAGGTGGAACCGCTATTGCTGCTAGTAGGATGTATTATGTCATCAATACGACGGCTACCACTTTTCAGCTGGCTGTCCTTCCAGACAGCGCTACTGCGGTGGTGCTAACCTCAGATATTACAGCCGGAGTTCTGGTTGTCCTTGCCGATGACGAGATCAAGGTTTGGAGCAGCGAGTTCCGCGACACGTTTGCTACGCAAGGCAGCGTTGCTTCGGAGTCCAGCGCAGCTACCTTTCCGATTGCCTCTCAGTTCTCTTTCCCTGGCGTTGGCAGCGGTGCCGCCTCCACTTCAGTAACTTATGTTGGAGGCATTGCTAGTGGAGCTACCACATCCTTCACTCCGACTGTTTCTGTGACTTCGGACGAAGCCGCTCACGCTCCCCTTCGCCAGACACTTCTCAAGCGCACGCATTGGAAGATTGACATGGGGGCAACGCTCACCCCGCGCTACCTCTATGCCTGCTGGCAGGATGGCGATACATGGTCAACGACACCTCCTGACACCAAGTAATGGCTGACAACAAGTTCCAGTATCAGATCCTCTCGACTCCCGCACCATCGGAAGTCTCTTTCCGCATCTGGGTCAATCCCGTGCAGCTTCGTCCCAACGATCTGCCCTATGACAACCAGCCGTTCATGGAATACCAGGGCATCCCGAACAAGCCCAAGTTTCTGACGGACAACTACGCGGATTACGTCTATACCTACGCCAACCGTGACGGGGAGGGGATGTGGCTCTACTTTGCAAAGGCAAAGACCGACGAGGAGAGGGACACGCCCTTCAAGACCTATTTCACCAACCGCCAGTTCCCCTGGCCCGCCGTGCTGGAGGATCTCTACTTCATCAAGTCTCCGGTGCCCTTCATCGTTTTCGACGGGACTGACAATGTTGCCTCTCCGAGGCTTCTGCCACGTTACCGCTACCGACCCCAGGTGAGCGTGGACAGCGTGTGCAAGGTGGAGCAGTATATCTCCGCCATCGAATGGCCAAGGCAGAGCTTCATTCATCCGCAGCCCATCCCAACGGACATCAACGGCTCCTACCTTGGCGTGTCCGTGGACTTCCCGCGCTGCCTCCACCCGACAGTTGAATTTCCTGAACAGGACTTTGGGAAGTCCAACATTGAGTTTGGCGTGGGGGTCAAGAACGCCCCTCTTGGAAGAAACCCCATGAAGATGGTCTTCCCTGAGACGAACTTCATTGACTGGGCACCTTTTGTCATCTCTGACCGCCAGGAGCCAACTAATGGCGTCTGGCTGCGTGAGAAAGTCACCATCTACCCTCCGCAGCTTCCCGAAGCGGTCATTCAATGATTCGGACAATCGCAGGTTCCTTCAACTCCGACAGCACCTTTCAGAATGACGGGTGGGGGTTTGGATCGGACAACATTTCGGTTTTGAACGACACGCCCAGAGGCACGATGATCGTGTCAAACAACGGAAACCGAAGCGGCAGCGGAGGAGGTTCCAACGGAGCTGGAGCCGTTTTTGACACGGGTATTGGAACGGCTCCTCAGTTGTCCGCCGGGGCGCTGCTGCAACTGGAGGCCTCCGATGGCACCCCGACAACGTACACCGTTTCTGGCTACTCCTCAAACGTGGTACCAAGGACTAGGCCGTTTCGTCCGAAGCCAAGACCCCTGCCACCGCCTCCCCCAACCACGACTACGACTACGACTACTACGACTACGACTACTACGACCACGACTACTACGACCACCACGCCTCCTCCGACAACCCCGCCGCCAACCACGCCTCCTCCGACAACACCTCCTCCGACAACCCCGCCGCCAACCACGCCTCCTCCGACAACACCTCCTCCGACAACCCCGCCGCCAACCACGTCTCCTCCGACAACCCCGCCGCCAACGACTCCGCCTCCCACCACGCCTCCTCCGACAACCCCGCCGCCAACGACTCCGCCTCCCACCACGCCTCCTCCGTGACCCCGAAAGTAAGCTGTCTCTGTCCGACTTTTTACCGATCCGATCTTTTAGGGGAATCCATAGAATCCTTTCTCCGGCAGACTTTCTTGGAGGAGTCTGAAATGATCATCTTGAACGATGCTGAAAAACAATGTCTGGTTTTTGAGCATCCAAGAGTCAAAGTGGTCAACGCGTCGAGGAGGTTTCCTAATCTCGGTGCAAAGAGAAACCATGCCGCTTCCCTGGCCTCCGGGGAGCTTCTTTTGACATGGGGGGATGACGACATTCATCTTCCACACCGAATAGAGAGAATGGTAGAAGCCCTGGGGAGCCGCAAGTTCCTTTTGGAAGGACACCATTTCATCCTTACTTGTGACGGCCTGAAAAAAAACTCCTTTCCGACTACGGGGGCGCATATCGTGCGAAGAGATTTCTATTGGGCCGTTGGGGGTGTCCCAGAAATGAACACCGGGGAGGATGCAGGTTTCAACAAGAGGGTTCAGGAGTACCTGAAGAAGAACTTGGATTCCTGCCAAGATCCTCCGGCTTTCATCTACCGATGGCACTCCCCCCGCCCTCACATTTCGGCTTTCCATCAAACACGGGACAAAGAGGACCCGTATAAGGCGATGCTTGAGCGTTCCAACAAACTTCTTGAAGAAGGGCTGGAGCCCGAAGGGAGAATTATCCTTTGCCCTCATTGGAAAAAAGATTATCTGGCTGAAGCTACTCACTCAGCACAGAACCCATGAAACTCACCATATCAATGCCCGTCTATGCTGACTATAATGGGGTCGCATTTTCGGTTCAGGCAATCCGCATCTACCAGAATCTCCCCGTAGGCACGGAGATCCTTGTCTTGGACAATGCTCCCGACACGGACGACGGCAGGCAGACCAAGAAGTTCATCGAGAGCTTTGTTCCCTATGGGCGTTACATCCCCGTCACAGATCGCCAGTCTAGTTTCATCAAGTACGACGCCTTTCTTCACGCCACGGGAGACGTGGTTCTTGGCATCGACAGCCATGTGATGCTCCAGCCGGGAGCTATTCGAGCCCTCTTGGATTGGTGGGCGCTGCACAAAGGCGAACCCCATAACTTGACGGGTCCGCTGATGCACGACGGACTTGAGGCTCTCTCCACTCACATGGAGCCTCTCTGGCGAGGCGCTGACTACGGAACTTGGGCCACCAACACCCCGGCACTAAAGAAAGGGGTACCTTTTGAGGTTCCGATGCAGGGCATGGGCTTGTTTTCTTTCTGGCGGGAATCCTTCAAGCCTTTGACAGAGCCTTTTCTAGCCTTCGGTGGCGAGGAAAGTTTCATCGCAGAGAGGGTTCGTCAGGCAGGCGGCAGAACCATCTGCCACCCGGGGGTTGCTTGGTGGCACCGCTTTGATTGGCCCATTCAGCGTCCTTTTTCGGTGGCCATGAAGGAACGTGTGCGGAACTACTACGTTGGCTGGCTGTCCCTGTACGGAAGCCTCGACCACCCAAAAGTCCAGGAAATGACCGAACACTGGCGGAAAACCGTCACGGAAGAGGAGCTTGTCTGGGCCATGCAGCAGGCTTTACAATCCAGGCATGGGAGGTAGAATACACGCTGAATGACTTCCTCCATCACAGTCGCAGACGCCAGGGCGCTCCTTGCTCAGTACGTCTGCCCCGATGACACCACCAACCAGAAGTTTCTCGTCTATCTTAATCAGGCTCGGGAACGCATCATCAACTCGGGCAAGTGGAAGGGCATGACGTTTGGCGTTACTTTCAGCGTTGCCAACGGGTATTTCACGCTCCCCCGTGACGCCGAAGCTCTTCTTGGGATTCATGTCAACCGCAACATCATCGGGATTCAATCGCCGTTTTATGAATATCTTCTTGGTGGCCCGAACAAGCTGCCGGAAGTTTCGGAAGGTCCGGTGATGAACAGCACCATCGACATGGGCGAGAACTTCGTCACCATGATCGACATCGACACCCCCGGGACGATCCGCTTCAAGACCACCAGCAACGACGATGCGGGCATGGAAGTGGTCATCTATGGCAACAATGCCGGGGAGGCCGTCTATGTGGACGGCAACCTCGGGGAGACGCTCACCCTCGCGGCACCCGCCGGAAGCGTCACCTCGACAGCCACCTTTGCCCAGCTCACCAGCGTCCTCAAGCCAGTGACGAAGGGCAACCTAGAGATTTACGTCGTCAATGGGGCTACCGAAACGCTCCTAGCCACCTACCAGCCAGGGGAAACTTCCCCTCAGTATCGTCGCTACCGTCTGAAAACTGACTCGGCAACCACGACTGTCACAGGTCTGTGCAAGCTGAAATACTTCCCGTTGGTATCGGAAACAGAGCCTCTGGTTCCTGCGAACATTGGAGCCTTGAAGATGGCTCTTCTGGCACTAACGTATGAGGACGCCAACGACCCCGGAGCTTCCGATGGGTATTGGTCCCGCTGCTACGCTCTTCTCAATCAACAGCTGAAAGAGAACCGTGGCGCAGCACGGTACGTCCCTAATCTCCGCATGACCCCCGCAGGTTCTCTGAACATTCCCCGCACAATCTAATGGCCTTTCCTTCTCCATACGGTCCTCAACCCGGAAACCAATTTGGTGCGGGTTCTTTGTCTGCTGGCACCAGCGGTCTGATTTCGGCTGCGGGTGGACTTGGCAATATGCGAGGCGTGCCTAGTGGTCGCTCCAGCTATGATCCAAGCCGGATCATGGAGCAGGCGATCAGGCAAAACCGCAGCAAGGGCAACTATGGCGCGGCTTTCCAGACTGCCCTTGTGGGCAGCAATTTTCTGCAAAACCAGCAACAGGAGCAGGCTGGTGCGAATGCGCTTCAAAAGTATTTTCAGCGAGCCACAGGAACGCCTCCTCCGTCCATGCCGGGGCAGCCGAACGTCACCCAGGCAGGCTGGGGTGTTGGAGCCACCAACACCGGAGACAGAGAGCAGAACATCGCTGCTGCCAAGCAGGCGGGAACTTTCAATGCCATCGTAGATCGTTACAACCAAGCCGCCAAAGGCTCGGGTAAGATGATGGATGCCAGCGGCAACATCGTGGATGCTCCTTCCGCAGGACAGGCTCTTCCTGGCGGCTCCTTCACCCTCCCTTCTGCCAACGAAAAACCTTTCCAGTAATGACTCTCCAACAACTCATCGCCCTTCAGAAAGCCTCCGGTGGTCAGAACACCATCACCCCTGAGAATGCTGGACGCATTATGGGTTTGGCAGCGCAAGCCGAAGCCAATCGTCAGCTTTCCATGGATGCTGGTAAACTTGCCGTGGAAGAGCGCAAACGCCTCCAGCAGCTTGAAGCTGGGCAGACTCCCGGAGTCGTGACGGCCCCCTCCGGTGCCAAGTTCGTCACGGATGCCCAGGGAAATGTTGTCGGGACGAATGCTCCTATTGGCGTAGGTGCCGGGGGCATCGGAGACCGTGCTGCCATCAACCGAGGGGAAGCCACTGCGCAGGAACGAGCCCTTCTTGGCCCGGCCATCCGAGAAGCCTTTCAGTTGGAGATGCAGAAGCGTCCTCCCGCGCCCGCCCCAGTTGCCAAAGCTCCTGTCGGGCAGCCCACAACGACCCCTGCTCAGTCTGCGGCTTTCGTCCAGGCTACGGCCCCCTCTTTACCACCGACTGCTCCGGAAGCTAAGGAAGAAGCTCCGGCTTTTCGTCCACCTCTGGAATACAAGTCGCTTCTGGAGCAGGCATCACAAGCTGAACAAGGAATTGCCACGGAAGAGCAAACCCAGATCATGAAGGAAGTCGCAGCTAAACGTCGGGAAGAAATGGACGTGGCGAGCAAACTCCAGGAAGCTCTCAGGACGGGCAACCGCGCCAAGATTTCTTCGTTCCGTAAGGAGATGGAGCGCATCCGTAAGGAGATGCTTGCCTCCCGAGAGCGAGCCTACCCCGGATCCACCACAGCTCTGAGCCCTACTGAAGCTCTCAAGGAACGGATGCTCCTTCAAGACTAACCCATGGCTCTCATCGACCTCACTCCCGAGCAACTGAATCTGGTGGAGAATGCCCTTGTGGCTCCTCCGCCTCCAACTTTTCAGGAGCAGATGATTTCTCCCGAACT
>Ga0315904_10005361_pt1 | contig 17837 bp, 19 predicted proteins | sample LakEriMetagenome_6_FD_203529 | JGI IMG/M metagenome (GOLD analysis project Ga0315904, IMG submission 203529) | Freshwater fungal communities from buoy surface, Lake Erie, Ohio, United States - Buoy 12 MA120 | ecosystem: Environmental > Aquatic > Freshwater > Lake | place: USA: Lake Erie, Ohio...
GACGCGGCGACGCTGACGAACAAGACGATCGACGACTACACGAATAATATCGGGGCCAACTCCACGCATTTCCGGATCAAGGCGACCGGCACGATCAGCAAAGGCTCGGTCGTCAAGGCGACCGGCTACAATCCTGGTGAGCAGGCGATCGAGGTGGCGGTCGTCACCAGCGCGACGGATCTGGTGCTCGGCATCTCCGAGCAGGCGCTGACGACGGGCCAGTTCGGGCTGGCGGTCGTAATTGGCGAGCTGTTTGACGTCAACACGAACGGCTTCACGGTCGGCAATATCATCTACAGCAACGGCTCGGGCGGGTTCACCGAGACCAAGCCGTCGAGCGGGCTGTATCAGGCGCTCGGCTGGATCGTGCGGGCAAACGCCAGCAACGGTGTTATTGCGGTGAACGTGGTGGCCCCGCTGTACGTCGAGACCGCGACCAACACGGCGAACACGTCCGTCCTGCGGGACGGGTCCGGTAACTTTGCCGCGGGCACGATCACGGCCACGCTTTCCGGCACGGCCACGCAGGTCTCGAACGCGCTGACCGCGGGCACTTACCTGACCAGCGGCGGCACCTACAACGGGTCCGCGGCGCGGACGTTTGCGGTGGACGCGACGGACGCGAACACGGCCTCGAAGGTGGTGGCCCGCGATGCCAGCGGCAACTTCTCGGCGGGCACGATCACGGCCACGCTGAACGGGGCGGCACCGGCGGGCTCGCTCTCTGGGAACACGCTCGCCAGCGGCGTCACCGCCTCCTCGCTCACCAGCGTCGGCACGTTGTCGAGCCTGACGGTGAGCGGAAGTTCGACGTTCAACAGTCTGATTACGCGAACTGGTTCGGCTGCAACCGGGACGCAAGGGCTGTTGTTCAACGGGACGACGACCGCGTTTCACTACGCCAATTTTGCCAATACGGGCGGGTCGTTTGTTCTTGGCGTGGAAGGCTCTGCTGGCAATCAGTTGTTTAGCGGGTCTGCGGCGTATTCGTCCGGCATCAAAACAGGCAATGCAACCAACTTGTGCTTCGGGACGAATGACATCACCCGGATGACCATCGACGCCTCCGGCAACCTCGGCCTCGGGGTGACGCCGAGTGCGTGGGGGACAGGAAGTAGCATCCGTGCGTTGCAACTGAATGCTGGCGCATTGTGGAACTTCAGTACGAGCGGATTGAATCTGATCCAGAACGGTTACTACGACGGCAGCAATTACAAATACGTTGCTACTGCTGCGGCGTCGCAGTATTCGCAGTCCGCTGGCGCACACTCATGGTACACCGCCCCCTCCGGCACGGCGGGGAACGCGATCTCGTTCACGCAGGCGATGACGTTGGATGCAAACGGGTATCTGGCAATCGGAACAACGACCACGACGTCGGCAAGAGTCAACATCCAGAATAGTGATGCGATCAACGAGGTGGTGTTCCGTGGCACGGAGTTCACGAATATTCTGTCGGAAACGACGGGCGGGATGCAGATCGGAATCAGCTCCACGACGGGCACTGCCGCTCTCGCGTTTCTGACGGCCAACACCGAGCGGGCGCGGATTACGAGCGGGGGGGATGTTGGCATTGGGACGGCGAGTCCCGCATTTGCGCTTGGCTCTGGCCTTGAAGTGGAGCGTGCAGGGATCGCAACGCTTCGGCTTGAAAATTCATCTGGCGGGAACGGACTTGAAATCGCTGCCGATTCTACGACAAACGGCATTCGCTTCTACGGGCTGAACAACGCGCCGTTCGTGTTTGCGCCAAACGCCAGCGAACGGATGCGGATTGACAATACGTCTACGGCTGGTCAGACGGCGCTGCTGCTGTACGATGTGGACAACAACACGGTGGAGCGCGTCACGGTCGGCGCAGCGGATTCTGGCGGGACGGGCTTTAAAGTCCTCCGCATTCCGAACTAACTCAACGAGGACAGACATATGGCAACCCCCGTCACCATCTCGACCGCGACGATCAACTACACCAGCGGCACGACCGACTGCCAGTGCAGCATTGAGACGGTCGTGCTCAGCATCGGCACGACCTACGTCGGGACCAGCGTCTCGCTGCTCTCCAGCGACCTCGCCCCCGACTGGACGGACGACCAGCTCTGCGCGGCGGTTGCGGCGAAGCTGAACGTGCCGGTGGCCGATGTCAGCGTCGCACAGCCGCCCGCCCCGCCCCCGCCGCCACCGGAGCCGGTGGACCCGCCGGAGCCTGATCCGGTCGTGACGCCAACACCTGCACCCGAGGTGCCGTGATTATGTCGGTCACTCTGAATATCAACCTGAAAAACGATCTCCTGGACGGGATCGACACGGTGTTCAACAACGGCACGTTGGAGATCCGGACCGGATCACCGCCAGGTGCCGGTGCGACGGCGACGGGCACTGTGTTGGTCACGATGACGCTACCGGCCGATGCGTTCAATCCGGCCAGCGGCGGGCAAAAGACAAAAGCCGGAACATGGCAGGATCTGTCAGCCGATGCGACCGGTACAGCCGGATATTTCCGACTGCTGAATGTCGGATCGACACGCGTGTTGGAAGGCACCGTCACGACCACCGGTGGCGGTGGAGATATGCAGTTGGACAACACCAGTATAGCCGTCGGCCAGCAGGTCACGGTCACGGCGTTCACGCTTACCAGCGGCAATTAAACCGGAGGCAGGATGTCGGTCGTCTACACTACGGCGGTGAAAGCCGCTCGCATGACAGCGGTGCGGGATCAGATTGATGCAGGCGCGGGCGCTGGCGTGTTGCAGATTGGCACGACGGGCATGGCGACCGTGCTGGCCGAAATCACGCTGGCCGATCCATCCGGCACGGTGTCGGGCGCGGTGCTTACCCTATCCGGATTTCCGCGGTCCGATACGTCGGCCAACGCAACGGGCACGGCGGCTGCGGCGCGGATTCGCGACAGTAACGGCACGGACATTATCACCGGTCTGACGGTCGGGACGTCTGGCTCCGACATTAACCTCGACAACACGTCGATCAATACCGGGCAGACGGTCACGATCAATAGCGCGACCATCACGCACGCCGCGTGATTAAAGAGCGGACGCCGTAGCAGCGATCCGGTATGCCGTTCGGAACACCGACCGATAACGGCGCAGCCTATTCCGCTGGTGCAGGCGGGACCACGGTTGCGCCGCTCTATCCGACCGGCATCTCGGCAAACGATGTCGTCCTGCTCATTATTGGACAGAAGCCATCGACGGCGAACGGCGGCACGGTCACGACGCCGGCCGGCTGGACACTGCGCGAGTCTATTACGGGACAGGGTGGGTACGGCGCGACGCTAGGCGCTGATACTGGCAATACCAACCTGTTTATCTACAGCAAGGATACCGTCACCGGCACGGAGACGGGCACGCTCACCGTGACGGTGGGCGTCAACAATGTCTGCTGGGGCGTCATTGTTCGCGTCCCTACGGCCGGCGCTGGCGCGACCTTTAGTTACGGCAGTGCCGATGGCTCGCGAACAACCGCACCAACCTCCGGCACAGCCTTTACCGTCACGCTGACCAACGGCGCGACGGCGCCGGCCCTGCAGTCGGGCGATCTGGCGGTCTGGGCGATGTGCGTGCCGACCGACGTACTCACGGCCGGCTTTACGCTGCCGACGCTGGCCTCGACGGGCACGACGTTCGACACGGCAGTCAAGCTGGACGAGCCGGACAGCGGTAACGGCAACGACATCGGCGGATACGTCGCGTATGCGCTGGCGACAACCGGCACCAGCAGTGCCGCGCCAACGGTGGGCATTACGGCCACCGGCACGGTCACTAACATTCGCGGGCCGATTGCGTTGCTGCGAATCCGCGAGACGCTGCCAGCGCGAACCGGCACGTTGGACGCGACGGAGACCGGATCGGACACGCTGGCGGCATCCGGTGTCGTCGTGGTGGACGGCGATCTTACGGCGACGGAAACTGGCGACGATACGTTTGCTGCTACGGGAACGGTCACAAATGCCGCAGTTACTGGCGATCTGGTGGCGGTTGAAACAGATGCCGACACAGCGGCGGCGGTCGGAGTGGTCGTCGTGGCCGGGTCGCTGGCGTCTACTGAGATCGGCTCGGATAGCTTTGCGGCCTCTGGCGGCGTCACGGTCATTGGATCACTAGCGACCACCGAGACCGGACAGGACAGCCTTGCGGCCTCCGGTGGGGTCGTGGTGTCTGGTGCGGTGGCGGCAGTTGAAACGGGCAGCGATACATTCGCCGCATCGGGTGGCCCGGTTATTGGCGGAGCACTAGCGGCCGCTGAAACCGGAGAGGACTTGCTCTCGGCGACTGGCGTGGTGCCGGTGGTCGGCGATCTGGCAGCCGTTGAGTCAGGCGATGACCTGCTGTCGGCCGACGGAAGTGTGCTGGTTGAGGGGACGTTCGCGGCGCAGGAAACCGGCGAGGATGTCTTTGCCGCGTCCGGCGAGGTCACCAATCCGGCTATTAATGGAACGCTGGCCGCGGTTGAGATCGGATCAGACACGGCGGAGGCGGCCGGGGTCGTGCTGGTGGCAGGTGCCATGGCCGCGCAGGAGCTCGGGACGGATACACTCGCGGCCACCGGCGAGGTGCCGATCACGGCCAGCGGAACGGCGGTGGTCGATCTGGCAGTCTCGGCCACGATGGAAAATACGTCGGCCGTCACGGCGATTATCACCATCGTGCAGGGCGTTGAGTCTCTTGTCACCGCGGTTGTCGATGGCACGGGCACTGCTGCGCTGACTGTTGGGACAACCAGCACGGGGACGGTGGACCTGTCGGGCACCGGGACGGCAACGCTCGCGCTTGGCACAACCGCCACCGGGCAGGTGCTCACGACCGGCTCCGGCACGGCGACCCTGACAATCGGGGCCAGCGGGACGTTGACGGTCACCACGCGGGCCACGGCGACCGCGGTGCTGGCGCTTGAGACGGTTGCCCAGGCGGGCGTGGCGGTAACTGCCACGGGGACCGCTGCCCTGGTGTGCGGGGTTGAGGCAACCGGGACCAAGTTTGGGGTGACCGCTCTGGTGACCCTCGAGGTTGGCGTCACGGCGACTGGCCGCATTCCAGTCAGCGTCGGGAGCACCGGGGACGGCAAGGAGCGGGTGACGATCAGCAATGACCGCCTAGCGGATCGCGTGGGGCTGAGTCAGGCAGCCGCGGTCGACCGGGTGCAGGTCTTGACTGATACTCATGGCGCCCAACATCTGCGGGTCGGATTAGCTACCTATACTGGAAGGCCGCGAGTGGCGGCGACCTTGACCGTGACGCCTCAATAGGAGTTTCCGATGGCCATAGTCTCAGTGGTGAGCGGATATGATGACCTGTTTTACGATGTCAGTCTGACCGATGAAAGCACCGGGCAGGCCTTGGCACCGGCTGCCGCCGGCACGGTTTCGGTCATTTTGTGCCGGATCAATACCACGACCCCGCTCGGGGCAACGGCCACGCAAAACTTGACCAGTCAAGGCAGCGGGCGGTGGACTGGGCTGCATGACGACACCGATGTCTTGGCGGCACTTACGGCCGGCAACGTGGCCATCGGCCAGCGGTTCGACGTCATTCTGCAGGTAGGCTCGTTGGCCTTGCGGCGCCTTGGCAGTTGCCAGCGGGTGGCCATTGTCAATGGGTAGCCTTGACAGGACCCGATTGTTGAAATCTGCTGACGTGACAACTATTCAAGACAGACTTTCCCTTCCACGGACCTGCTCCACGGAGATGCCATGACCGACCTTGAAGTGACCCCGCAGGAACCCGAGACCAAGCCCGCCTCGAAGGCGGTGGCGCTGCTGTGTGCCCATCATCTCCAGCGCATGGCGCAGGAAGGCGAGGCGCTGGCCGCGCTGGCGCTGGAATCGGACGGGCTGGATCCGAAGGACGGCTGGAAGCTGGACATCGCCCGCGCCACGTTCGTCAAGACGACCTGACCGAATAGACCATGCTCGGCTTCATGCCCCTCTCCGCGGCGCCGATGTCCTCGCTCGGGCTGGCCATTGTCATGGCCGGATCGGCGGGCGCGTACGCGGCGACGGGGCAGGACGTCACATGGGATCGATCGGTGGTCTCGGAGGCCGGAGCCTATGCGCTGACCGGCCAGGATGCGGAGCTCGACCCCTCGCTCTTCTTCCGGTGCCAGACGGGCGACTTCACGCTGACCGGCCAGTCCGCCAGATTTCGGCGGTCGGTCGTGTCCGCGGCCGGCGCCTATCAGGCGACCGGCCAGTCCGCCAACCTACTGCTCGGGCAGGTGCTCGAGGCAGGTGCGGGCGCGTATGCCGTTACGGGGCAGCCGGTCATCTTCCGGGTCGGGACCTCGATACCTGGCGGCGTGGGGACGTTTACACTGACCGGGTCCAATGTGGCCGGCCGGTACATTCTCCGGGCAGATGCCGCGGCGCTGGGGTCGGCCAGTCCGCAGTGGCCGATCAGCTCGCAGCCGATGTCGTCCCTCGGACCGGCGCAGCCGTCCGCGGTCGGGTTCCTGCTGCAGGGCCAAGCCGCCAGCCTCCGCGGCACCCGATTCAGCCAGGCGGGCGCCTATATCCTGACCGGCTATCCGGTCCGGTTCATCAAGGGGCCGGTCATCCGGGCCCGCGGTCGTGATCTGTCCGGGCCGCTCGTGGCGGTCCGCGATCTGAGCGGGGTCTACGTTCGCATCCGTGACACCTCTGAGGGCTTGCCATGACGGTCTCCCGCAAGACGATCAACCCCTACAACGCCTACCTCGTCCGGCAGGAGCTGACCCGGTACAATGCCGGCACCAACGCCTACATCCCCTGGACCGGGACCACGGCCTCGGTGACCTTTGCCACGGATGATCAGGGCGCTAGTCCGATCGCCGGGCTGGCCAACTTCGCCATGACCGAGTCCGGCGTGGCCGGCACCTACTACGCCCAGATCCCGACCGCCTCGGCCAACCTGCTCGTGCCCTACGATGGAGACGTGGTCTACCAGATCGTGACCGCCGGCCAGAACGCCGACGCCACGGTCGTGACGCCGCTCCTCGTGGCGATCCCGCGGTACGCCCAGTGAGCGTGACCACGGTGGACCGCTCGAGGGAGGCGCTGGCCCGCTACGAGGACATCGTGCCGCGGGCCTTGGATGGCGCCGCCAAGCATCTCGTGGACGAGGTCCGCAAGGCCTTTGGGTCCACCTATTACCTGGGCGGCCGGTTCCGGTCGACGCTGCAGGTCAAGCAATCCATCCGCCGGCTGACGCCCTACAAGACGCCGGCCGGATGGGAGACGGTCGTGGGCACCAAGTTTATCGAGGCCCTCTACTGGGAGCTCGGCCACCGCAATCTGTTCACGCGGAAGCATGAGCGGGTCCAGCTCTGGGTCCCGACCGCCGTGGCCAACGTGGAACGGATGCAGAAGACCTTCGCCTATGTGGTGGCCCGATTCATGGGGAGGCCCTGACGCATGGAGCTCAAGCCGCGGTACACGGTCCCCAATGCGCTCGAGCTGCCATCGACGGCCTCGACCGTCCAGATCTACGCCACGATCCGGCAGCTCCTGCTGGACTACAGCAGCCCGCAGGATGAGCGGCTGGTGGACTTCCTGCAGCCGGACGCCCGCCAGGAGCCGCGGATCTATGTCCGAGCCCAGCCGGAGCCGGCGGTCTTTCCCTACCTGACCTTGCTCTTGAATCGGACCAGCCAAGCGGCCTACAACGGCTACCGGGAGACGGCCCTGCTCGAGGTGCAGGCGCTGGGCAAGCCGGAATCCCAGCTCCCGCTGGTGGAATCCATGATGGATCTCGTGGATCAGTGCCTGACCGGCATGACGTTCAACGCCTCCGGCCTGATGGTCAGCCGGTCCCGCGTCCGGGCGACGGTCCCGATGTTCACAACGCCGGCCGAGTCCCAGACGGTGGCCGTGGTCTCCACCTATACGCTGTACCTCTGGCCGGTTGTCTTGACAAGTCGAGCGTAATGCCGGCCACGCTGTTGCTATATTCTGTCAACCCCTTGCCCCCTAACGGAAGGATCCCGCGATGACCGCTCCTCTCACTGGGTTTACCAGCACCTTCCCGAGCGATGTCCTGGTCGACTCGGGTGTCCTCTACGTTGGCGCCACGGTCTTCGGGGCCTTCCAGGGCGGCCTCAAGTTTGACCCTGGCGTCGAGTACCTCAACGTCACCTTCGACGGCAAGCGCTCGCCAGTCCGGCTGCTGGACCGCAAGGGCAACCAGATGCCCAAGATCTCGGGCACGGTGATCCAGCTCTCCACGACCAACGCCACGCAGGTGGAGCCGGGCGCCAGCGTCACGGCCTCGGGCTCGTGGACGGGGTCCACCTCCTACCTGCCGAAGCGGGCCGGCACCTTCCTCGTGTCGGGCGACTACCTGACGGACGTGCGGGCCATCTGGCTTCGCGGCTCCGGCGCCTATGTGCAGGTCCGGTTCCCGGCCGCGCTCCTGACCAAGTACGACGTGACCTCGCAGGATGGGCAGGAGGTGGCCATCGCCCTCGAGATCGAGGCCCGCCTGGATATGTCAGTCTCTGGCGCCAACGTCGGGGACGCGCCCTACCGCATCGAGTACATCGCCACGATCTGATCGCCGGCGCCTGAGGGCGCCACCACCACCCACGTCGTGAGGACCTGATCCGATGACGACCCTTGATCTTGATGCCCTCGTCAATACCTCCCGGTTGCCCCGCGTCAAGCTGGCCGGCCGGGAGGTGCTCGTCTATCCCCTGACCGGGGCCGCGGCCCATCGCATCGCGGTCGTGCAGGAGGCCGACGCCTCCGGCGTGGCCATGCTCGGGGCGCTGCTCGAGATCTTGGGGCCACTCGTACCGGACCTCACGAAGTCGGAACGGGAGCGGCTCTCGGTGGAGCAGATCGCGGCCATCATTCAACTGTCGCGGGGCCAGATCGCCGAGGTGGAGCAGATGATCGCCGCCCAGGTGGCGAAGGATGCTGAGCCGGCGGGAAACGGGGAGGCGGTCGGGGCGTCGAGCTGACGCGCTCGGCCGCGGAGTTCGTCGGGCGGGTAGTGGTGGAGACGGCGACCCGGACCGGGCAGCCGGTGCGAACGGTGGCCGCGGAGTCCTTTGCGCTGACCTTGTGGACCTGGCAGGAGGTGGCCCGGATGCAGCGAGAGGCGGCGGTGGAGCGGATGGGCGAGCGGACGGATCTGGCCGGCCTCGTGGCCGTGGCCTTCCATGAGCCGGCCAAGCTGCAGCAGGCCGAGCTCCGCTACTTGGCCGCCGCCGGCAAGCTGTCCACCATGCTCGAGTCGACCCGCTCGAGGCTGCTGACCTTGGCCGACCAGATGGAACAGGCCCGACTCCGGGCTCACCCGACCGCCACCCCGGCAGGAGCATAACCATGGACGTCTTTGCGCTGAGTCTTCGGCTCAAGGAGGAGGGCGGGGCCGCGGTCAAGGCCGCAGTGGAGAGCCTCGGCCGGTCATTCAAGGAGTCTGAGAAGAACGCCACGGCACTAGACGATGCCGTCAGCGAGCTCAAGGGCAGCCTTAAGAATCTGGCCACCTTGGCCGCCGCGGGCACCTTCTTCAAGAAGCTGATCGACGAGACCTCCGCGGCCCAGTTCGCGCAGGCCCAGCTTCGGGCCGCGCTCAAGAGCACGGGCAACGTGGCCGGCCAGTCGGTGGACCAGCTCAATGCCATGGCCGGGGCGCTGCAGGAGACCACGGTCTTCGCGGACGATGCCGTCACGGCCTCGCAGTCGCTGCTCCTCACCTTCACCAAGGTGCAGGGCGACATCTTCCCGCGGGCTACCAAGGCCATCGCGGACGTGGCGCAGGCCATGGGGACCGACCTGCAGGGCGCCACCATTCAAGTGGGTAAGGCGCTGCAGGATCCGATCCATGGCATCGCCGCCCTGAGCCGGTCCGGCATCCAGTTTTCGGAAGACCAGAAGGCGATGATTGCGTCGCTGGTGGAGACCAATCAGCTGGCCGAGGCCCAGACCGTGATCCTCAAGGAGCTTGAGACGCAGTTCGGCGGCTCCGCGGAGGCGGCCGGCAAGACCTTGGGCGGGGCCATCGCCCGGCTGGGCAATGCCTTCGGCGACCTGTTTGAGATCTCCGAGAGCGCCTCCGAGGGCGTGGTCGGCGCCATCGAGTTCATCATCAAGGCGCTCAATGTCCTGAACAACGCGCTGACCAGTGTGCGGCAGGCCATTCAGCTCTTCGGGCTCAACGCCGGCGTCCTCTTTGAGGAGATCAAGGCGTTCCTGACGATGAGCGGGGACGAGTACCGCGCCTACATGAAGGTGCTGCAGCAGTACGAAGCCGAGCAGGAGAACATCATTCTGGGGCTGACCAAAGAGGAAACGGCCACGCGGAAGGTGGCCGCGGCCAAGAAGGAGCTGACGGATGAGATGCGGACCGAGCTCAAGCTCAACAGCCTGAAGCCGGTGAAGTTCGATATCGAGCGCATGACGGCGCAGTCCACATCCATGCCGGTGCAGGCCGCGCTCGGACCCAAGCCGATCACGCTCGATAAGGCCAAGCTCGAGGCCTTGCTCAAGCCAGGCGCCACGGATTTCATGGGCGTGGCGGCATCGACCTATCTGGCCGAGATGACCGACTTTGCCACGGCCATCGCCACGGCATTCCGCGACATCATGGTGGATTCCTTCGCGGCAGGCATTGAAGCAGCCATTGCGACTGGCAGCATCACGCAAGGGTTCAAGGAGTTTACCAAGACCATGCTGTCGGGGCTCGGCTCCATGCTGATCACCTTCGGCACGGCGCTGATCCCGATCGGGGCGCTGATGGAAAAGGTCCGAGCGGCGTTGCTTTCGCTGAGCCCGCAGGGCCTTGTGGCGGCCGGCATCGGCATGATCGCCATTGGCGCGGCCCTCCGCGGGGCAGCCACGGCGGCCTTCGGTGGCGGGGCTCCTGCTGCTGGCGGCGGCTCGGCCATGATGGCATCAGCTCTTGGGGCGTCAGCGGCTGGCGCCATGACCCTGCCCACCCAGTTTTATGGGCCGACCGCGGCGGGCAGCTCGGCCACGATCGCAGCCATGGCGCCCATGAATGTCACGATCGTGGGCCCGAATGATCCCGCGGCCCAGCGGCAGATGCAGGAGCTCATGCGGAACGCCCAACGGCGAGGGAGTGTCTGATGGCGTCGATCACCTTCAACGATGGCACGAGTGCCACGCTGGACAACGGCCTGACTAGCACGGCCGGCGGGGTCGGGTCCCGGTTCGCCTCGTGGGTGCCGTTCACGCGGCGGATCGGCGAACGGGCCACGGCTCTAGCCAGTGGGACGCCGTACAGCTTCACCTTCCGGATTGACTACGGCGCCACGTTCGAGATGCGGGACATCCCGAATACGAGCCAAGCCACGATCCTTCGGCTCATCCGGCACCTGCAGGGCGGCGGCACCTGTACCGTGACGACGGGCGACACCAGCTCGCGCACCTACAATAACTGCGCCATCGACCCCGAGGGCGACATCAGCCTGGCGTTTCAGGATGCCACCTTCCTGACCTATAGCTTGTCTCTCTCGCTCATCAACCTGAGCGGGGCCGATATGCTCTGCACCTACGACTGACGCTCTGACCCATGCCGGCCAGCCTGCTCGAGTATCGCCTGCTCATCAAGGTCGCCTCCACGGTGGCCGTGCCCGAGCCCAGCACGGACGCGCTCGTGGTCAGCTCGGTGCCATCCGGCACGAATCCGTTCATCGCGGATGCGCCGAGCGGCGACGGGCAGGAGGTGGACCCGATCACCGGCGCCGTCCGGACGGGCAGCTACACGGTGGAGATCGTCGACGCCAACACTGGGACCGATGCCACCGGCACGATCCGCGTGGTCACCAACGTGCTCGAGGACGCCACCTTCCGGCAGCAGCTCCTGTCGCGGCGGGCCTTCCTCGAGATCCGGACGGACGGCGGGGCGTGGTCCACTCTGGTGGCTGGCTATGTCCTGGGCATCCGGCTGGTCTCGCCGATGCGCTACGCGGTCTCCATCGGGGACACGCGGCGGGTGGAGCAGACGCAGACGATCTTCCAAGGCGGCAGCCTTGGCAGCTATACCATCCGCGGCTGCCTGACCGGCGGCCCGATTACCGCGGACTGGGGCCCGGTCAAGGCCCGCGGCGGATGGAAGTATCAGGTCTTCAAGTCCGGCGACGATGTCGAGCTCCGGTTCGCGGAAGGGTACGAGCCGGGACTCAATGCGCCAACCACGCGGGACTGGCGCCAGGTCAATCACGAGAGCATCGCCAACACGATCGAGACCTACCGGCAGGCCAACCCGTTCGCCGTGGGCGGCGGGTCGCAGTATGTCACGGCGTACACGAGCACCATCTACGACCCGACCACGGCCGACTGGATCGTGGCCGGCGGCATCCAAGCGTGGATCGGGTCCAACCAAACGAACGCGGCCCCTGTGCGGGCGGTCGTTGCCGGCTATTCCGTCACGCCCGCGGACCAGGCGCTGGGCGTCTCGAATGTCTACCTCTACTGGCCCGGCTGCCCTCATGCCAACGGGGCCTTCGTCTATTGCTCGCTGACCACGGTGGAGGTGACCGAGCGGACGCCGCTCTACTTGGACGCCCATCCGGTCGATCTGGTGACGGCGATCTGGACCAACGCCCGGATCAAGTACGACACGGGCGGGGCGTGGATTGCGACCGTCAAGGCGCTGATCGGGGACAACGTGCGGGTGGCCTTTCGGTTTACCGAGGCGCCGATCATCGCGGAGTTCCTCGAGGCGTCCATCTATGGACCGTTCGGCATCGCCTCGCGGACCACGAGCGCCGGCAATCAAGAGCTGTTCGCGTCTCGCATCCGGACCTCCACGTTGCCCGCGGTCACGCTAAGCAATGCCAGCCTCCGCTCGAGCAACGGCCTGATCTTTGACCTTGATGAGCGGACGGCCCTCTCGGCCATCACGCTCTCGCAGCAGGCCTTCCAGCCGGCGCCCTATGTGCAGGGCCGGTCGACCAGCTCGGGCTCGATTCAAGGGACGCAGGGCCGCGTCCCAACGGATGGCGTGGTGGTCTCCGAGGTCCGGCAGACGGCCCAGTATATCGACCCCAATCTGGCGGTCTTTACCGGCCGGAATGTCGAGTACCAGCTGACCGGCATGATCCACGGGGCCGGCGACTGGACGCCCAACAGCCAGCTGCAGCTGGACGGCATGGCCGTCTCCATGTTCGACCGGTTCGGCCGCGGCTGCCAGGCGTCGGATGCGGAGGTGCTGGCCGGCACAGCGGCGGCCGCGCTGCAGGTCGGGGACGAGGTCTATTACGAGCACGGGGCCTTCCCGAATAAAGGCTACCGGATCGGGGAGAGCTCGGTCGGAGCCCGCATCATGCAGGTGGTGCGGCGGACCGAGACGCCGGCCGGGCCGGTGCTCCGGCTGCTGGACTCCGGGCTGGCGGCCCAGCCGGCCACGCTGCCGACCATCACGATCGCCCAGAACGCCACCAACCCCTCGAGCATCGCGCAGTACACGATCACGAACGCGGCCACGCTCAATGCCGGCGGCGTCATTCGGGTGCTCGTGGAGTACGCCACGGGACCGACCACGCCAACGGGCGGCCGGAACCATGCGGAGTATGCGCCAGGGGAGATCCCGACCGGCGCCGTCAATCTGCCGTCAGTCCTCGTGCCTGGCACGGTGGTCTGGGTCCGGGCCCGCTCCGAGCAGGACGGCCGGCGACCCTCCAACTGGACCGCCTGGACCAGCGTCACGCTGGCCGCGGTCGGGGCAGTCTCCGGGCTGGCGACCTCCAACCTCCGGCAGACGGCCGTGACCTTGAGCTGGACCAACACCAGCACAGTCTACCCGGTCGCGGTCTTTGCCTATCAGGGCAGCGGAGCGCCCAGCTCGTGGACGCCGTTCCGGGTGGCCAACCTGCCGGCCGGCTCTACCTCGGTCACGGTCCGCAGCCTGACCGGGCCCTCCATCGCCTGGACGCTGGGCGTGGTCTATGAGACCGCGGTCGGGCTCGGGACCTTTGCCACGGCCACGGTCACGACCAACTCCACGCTGGACGTCAACACGCGGCCCGCTGGGCTCGCCGTCATTCCGGGCGTCAATGACGCCCAACTGACGAGCGGCATCGCCCTGGCGCTCTGGCCCTCGGACCAGTCGCTGGACCTCGTCATCGAGCGCAGCACCACGAGCGGCTCCGGCTTCGCCGAGATCGCTCGCGTGGCCGGGTCGACGCCGGTTTATGTGGACCAGCGGCCGCTGGACGGCGTGACCTATTACTACCGGATCGCCCATGCCTTGGGCGGGCTGGCCCTCTCGAGCTATACCCCGCAGGTCTCCGCGGTGCCGGCCGGCGTCCCGCGGGACGTGCTCCGGCCGGATGCGGTGGCGCCGGTCATCATCGCCACGACCAGCGAATCGGGCACCACGGCCACGGTCCTCCTGACCATTACCGACCCGCAGAACCGCGTCACGCAGGTCCGGTTTCGCGAGCGGACCAACGGCGGGGCGTGGTCCAGCTGGGTCGTGGATACGGCCGCGCCGTATACCTACTCCGCCACCATTCCAGCGACTGGCTATGTGGAAATCGAGTGGGAGATCACGGCCTATGGGTCGGACGGCATCTCGCGCACGATCGGGAATGTGGAGTTCTTTGACGCCAACGCGATCGCCAACATTGTCACGGCGGTCGGCACCTTCTCGCTCGAGGGCGTCCTGACGGTGGCGGTGCAGGCCGACACCGATACCAACTCGTTCAAGTGGGCCGCGGCCACCACGCCGTGGGCCTCCGATGCGGCGGCCTATTCCGCGGCACAGGCCGGCACGACGGTCAATGCGCGGAACGGCACGATCACGCTCTCGGGCCCTTATGCGGCTGGCGTGACGGTCTATCTGGCGTTCGCCGCCTATACCGGCGCCAGTGGCACGGGCACGGTCTCGGGGCCCTACCGGTATGCCTACCTGAACGGCAGCCGGGACACGATCGCGCTCACCTCGAGAGCTCGAATCTTCAGCCAGACGGCCACGCAGCAGGTGATCCGGTACGCGGTCGCCACGCCGGTCGCCTTGTCGCCCAATACGGCCTCGATCGCGTACACGACGACCGGAATCGCGAGCGTGACGCCGGCCTCGCCGCAAACGATCACGCCAGAGACCAACACCACGATTACGGAAGCGGCTGGCAGTTATGTGGATTTCACGGTGGACCGGCCAGCGGTCGGGTCGAATCCGGGCCGCATCGCCTTCCTCGGGACCGCGACGGCTCGGACCGCGACCTCGGATGCGGTGGACGTGGCCCCGCAGGAGCGGGTCGGACCAAGCCTCAAGGTGGTGACGACGCCGGGCGCCTCGAGCTATTCGCTGGTCATCACCTGGGATGGCACGATTGTCTACAATCTGGACGGCGTCAGCCAGTCGGTCAGCGGGTGGACATCGCCGCGCACCGAGACCATCAATCGGGCGGACATCGGCGGCAACAGCCAGGTGGCGGCGTTCTCGGTCACGAAAGACTCGATCACCACGTCAGAATCCGTCACGATCCCACCGAAGGACATCACGTCGGCCTCGATCACCATCGGGACACAGACGGCGGACGACACGACCGAGACCTACGAGTTCGACTGGACGACCTCCGGCTTCCCGACCGGTACGACGTATGACCTCAACTATCGGACCGTGACGACCGGCGGGGACGTGGAGGAGGGCTACTTCACTGGGCTGACCGTCACGAATCAAGACGTGGTGAGCGGCTTCAACATCGGGGCGAATCCGACCTACCAGATGACCGTCTCGGCCGTCCTCTCAGGCGCGGTCCTGATGTCCCGCAGCCGGACCGGCACCTTCCTAACCTAACCATCCACCGCGGAGGGCGCACCTGATGCGTCTCCACTTGCTCGGCATTCCGCACTCGGTGACCACGCGGGACTGGTCGCATTGTGCATTTACGCAGAAGGTCCACAAGTTCGCCCGGATGATGCGGCCGATGGGGCACTACATCATCCACTATGGCGTCGAGGGCTCCGACAGTGGGGCCGATGAGGACGTCCTCCTCATGGATCAGGAGGAGCATCAGCAGCTCCTCGGCCATCGGTACGCCCACGGGACGCGGCCCTACGGCGAGGACGCGGTGGACAACTCGCCAGTGTATCGGCAATGGAACCTCTACGCCCGCGAGGAGCTCAAGCTGCGGGTCGGGCCCGGTGACCTGATCCTGGCGCCGTTCGGCCATGCCCATGCCGCGGCCTTGCGGGACCTGCCGATCCTGAAGCACGGCGCCGGGGCGCTCGAGTCGGGCATCGGCTACTTCGACACCATGCTGCCCTGGCGAGTCTACGAGTCCTTCGCGGTCCGTCATGCGGTCATGGCCAAGGAGGGGCGCTACGGTGTGACCATGGAGTCCAGCCGCCTCGAGTTCGTGGTGGCCAACTTCTACGATCTCGAGGACTGGCCAGACGCCACAGCCGGCAGCCGGGCCAAGGCGCCGGTGGTCTTCCTCGGCCGGCTGACCGAGGGCAAGGGGCTCCGGCAGGTGCTGCAGACGGCAGCCGCCCGGCCCGACGTCCGGTTTCAGATTGCCGGGCAGGGCGACATTGACGCCTGGGGCCCGCTGCCCAAGAATGTGGAATACCTCGGGGTGCTGGGCGCCAACCGGGCCCAGGTGCTGGGCAAGGCGCGGGCGATCATCGCCCCGAGCCGGTACGTCGAACCCTTCGGCGGGGCCGTGGTGGAGGCGGCCCTCTGCGGGACGCCGGCGATCACCTCCGACTTCGGGTGCTTCGCCGAGACCGTGGCGCATGGCATTACCGGCTTCCGGTGCCAGACCGAGCGCCAGTTCGCCGAGGCGGTGGACCGGGTGCTGGGGCTGGACCGCCGGCGGGTCCGCGAGCGGGCCATCCGGCTCTACTCCATGCCGCGGGTGGCCCGGCTCTATGATGACGTCTTCAGCGTCTGCGCCGAGCGCCTCGAGGCCGGCACCTTCCCGGCGACGGGCTGGTGAGCTGTCAAGATGGGCCGCGGGTCGCATTGTTGAACAGTCCGCCGACCGGCAGATTGCAGCGCAACGGCTGACGCTTTCGACCTTTGGAGGACGGCATGGTGGCCACGGACCCGACGATTACGCTCTCGCCGCTGGTGCTGACCATCGGCACGATCCTCGCCTCGGTGGCCGCCGCCTGGGGCGTCATGCAGGCCACGCTCAAGCAGATGACCCGCGAGGTGGAGCGGGTCCGGCACGATCTCAAAAACTGGCAGCAGGCCCAGCAGGGCGTCCTCATGGAGACCCTCGAGCGGGTGGCCCGCATCGAGGGGAAACTCGGGGTTTAATGGGCCGACGATTCGGGACCGTGCCGGCCGAGGTGCCCGCGGTCCGTGACCTGGCGGTGCTGGCCCCGAAGTTCCGGGCCGCCCTCGAGCGTGTGCTGGCTGACCTCCGCGGGCTGGGCATGGACCCGCTCGTGATCGAGACGCTCCGGACGCATGACCGCCAGCGGTTCCTGTATGGCTTCGGCCGTGACTATGACGACGGCCGCGGAACCGTGACCTACTCCTCCGACGCAGACGAGACGTGGCACGGCTTTGGGCTGGCCGCGGATGTCATCAGCCAGGCGGATCGGTGGAATGCCCCGCTGGCCTTCTGGGAGGCGCTCGGCCGGTCCGCCGATCGGCATGGCCTGCTCTGGGGCGCGGACTGGGATGGCGACGGCGACTGGCGAGACGAGCGGTTTACCGACTTCCCGCATCTGCAGTGGGGCCCGCCGATGCGCCGGTCGCCTAGTCCACGGGCCGGCCGGCTCTTGGCCTCGGGCGGTCCGCCGGCCGTCTGGCGGGAAGTGGGCGCACTCTAACCAGAGGGTCTGACATATGGATTTCCTCAAGATCAAGGCACTCGAGTACGGCATGGCGCTGGTCATCGGGCCGCTGGCAGCGATC
>Ga0315904_10005362_pt1 | contig 17837 bp, 13 predicted proteins | sample LakEriMetagenome_6_FD_203529 | JGI IMG/M metagenome (GOLD analysis project Ga0315904, IMG submission 203529) | Freshwater fungal communities from buoy surface, Lake Erie, Ohio, United States - Buoy 12 MA120 | ecosystem: Environmental > Aquatic > Freshwater > Lake | place: USA: Lake Erie, Ohio...
TATTGTTCAACGGCTGTCCTCAGCCGTTTTCCGACAAGCTTTAGCTTGGCGTTGATTTCCAGTACTTTCAGACTCGCCTCGCAAGCTCGGCACAGGGACGATTGAGGACAATCGTCGAACACTATTGTTCAACCGTTGAACAATAGCCGATTGCGTCTGGGGTCTAATCCTTGACTGGTTCGCTCTGGTCTTTGAGGACTTGATCAAGGATCCCCATGAGGATTTTTCGATAGACTTTCTCAAGCAGCGGATTGGATTTGATAAGCTGCATCGTCTTGTAGAGTTGCTGACCGTTTTGGCTATCGATTTCGACCTCTCTGGCGACTCCCTGAGCATCGACCATGACCAAAATGTATCGCACCGAACCTTGCTCGTCGGTCGACTTGTGGATGTCATGCATCTGAGCCGTCGATACATCAAACTCCAAGTTTGCTTTCTTCAAGTCGGGTTCTGTCGCACGATTTCCTACGACCCCTCCAAAGAAATCGGCCATCTCATCGACCGTCTTGGTCGTCGAGTTGCGGCCAAGATCTGCACTAAGCTGCTTGAGCCGGTCGAAATTATCCTGATCGCCCCGCTTGCGAGCCTCTTCCATCTGACGACGAATGTCACGAAGAAGCCTCGAGCGTTCCACTGGATCCGATGGTGTTTCGATGAGCAATTCCTCGGATTGGGCAATGGGCCGTTGGCTAAACCCACCGTCAATCTGCAAGGACTCTTGGATAACGGATTTAGGAAGCTCCACTTGGTTCAGCCAAAGAAGTATCAGCCCCGATGCGACCATCGAATGTAGCAATAGAGACAGCCACCAGGAACAAACCCAGGCACGCCTCATGAAAACAGACCGAATTCGAAACGCAAACGAGCTCAACATATGCTTAGTATATCTCTCGAAATAGCTCGCGAATCCCTATGTTCCGTCGTTCAGAGGCTGGCTACTTCGAAGATAAGCCATCAGATCTCGAATCTGTTTATCATCGAGTTTCTCGAGCAAGCCCTCGGGCATCAAGGATAAAACCTGCGGCTCAAGCTGTTCGATATCGCTTCGCTCAAGCGTCACGGACTGACCATCGGTGTTGCGCAGAACAATCTGATCGGGTTGCTCGGACTCGATAAATCCAGTCAGAACCAACGCATCGTTCGTGAGGATGCGAACCATCTGATACCCTTCGCGAATCTCAAGACTCGGGCCGACGATGTTGCGCAAAAGGGTTTCGAGTTGGTCTCGTTGGTAGCCCGTCAAATCCGGACCCACTTTGCCCCCATCATCAAACAATTGATGGCATCGACCACACAGCTCACGGTAAAGTTTTTTGCCTTGGTAAGGATCCCCATTGCCACCGAGAATTTTTTCAGCCAACTCCCGGGACGTCTGCGTCGCGCTGGATAGACTCACCGAAGCGAACTGAGGATAGGCCAACGCAAGACGTTTCTGCAATGTCTCGTCCAAATGAAGCCTCATGGTACGAACCGATTCGGGTGGCACTTGGTCTGCTTGTACCTGCTTGGCATCGACCGCATCGAGCCACTTGATGATCCAAGCAGGACGCGTAGAAAGAACCGAAGCGGCAGCGGGTCGCAGTTCCGATGCGAGACCTGGCCACCACTGAACCAACCGATCAGCAACGATCGGAGAGTTGAAGTTTGACAAGGCGCTGATCGCACTGATACGAACCGGCGTTTTTGCGTTGCTATCTCCGGCCACTTGGATCAGCGCATCGAGCAGTTGCGGATACTTGGGCGCATCGTCGAGTTCCCCTGCGAGGCGTGCAAGTTGCATGCGGGTCGCATCGGGCACACTCGAATCCGCAATTCGCTTAGCCGCCTGATCGAACGCATCGGCATCACCTCGACGAACTTGAAGCGTCAGCGGAGGTTGACCCAATTGAGCCATCGCATCGATGAGACTATCGGGGACTCCGGCCAAGCTTCGACCGACAAACGCAGCCTCGAAGGAGTCTTGGCATCTTTTCGTTGCATCGGATTTGAGCGATCCGTCAAGCGACCCGATGGTCCTAAAAAGATTCGATGTCGATGCGTAAGCCTCTTTGCTTCCGATACTGGCCCAACGCCTGACAAGATTAGGAAAGAGAGTCTTTAGTGCGATCGGATTGCTCCACAACGGAGAATTGCCCAGCAATGCCGTTTCGATCTGCTGGAAATCTTGAGCGTGCGATTCAACAGCCCACCAAACCAAGAGTGGGAAAAATGGATCCTCAGCTCCACGCGGCTTGCTCAGCAAACTTCGAACGATCGCCATCGAGTCGATCGCATCCAGTCGCCGCGCCGAACAAGCAATCTGGCACAAAGCGTGCGCATCGGTTTCGCTCGATGCAAGGTCTTCGATTGCCTGCAGTGTCTGCGAATCAACCTTGCCGTCGTCGCACACGAGTCGAACCGTCCAACTTCGCACGTCGGCGTTCGGATGCTTCATGAGCAAGGCGGGGGGAATGAGCAAGTTTTTATTGGCATCATTTGGATTGAGTTGGGCTGGGATCGTATCGGCAATGACGCCCAGTGCATGCAGTGTCCAAAGGTATTCCAGAGCCAATCGGCTCGATATTGGTGGTTCACTTGAAAGGAGTGCTTGGCGGAGTTTGGGAATGTAACTCGATCGCAAGGGGTGATTGGCGATGAGCAATCGGGCTTGCCAACGTTGCCAACGCAATGGGTGATCCAGAAGTTCAATGAGTTGATCAAGAGACTGTGCGTCGGTGGCTTGGGCCAGTGTTGCATTCCAAGCCTTAGCGGAAGAATCGCGATCTGCTGCAGTAGGCTCGCTAGGGCCAAGCCTGTAGACACGGCCTCGATCACGGTCGAGTCGGCCTTCGAACGCATACAGGTGGGCGACGACCGAATCGTACCAATCGCAAACATAAGCCGCACCGTCGGGACCATCGCAGATCGCCACGGGCCGGTACCACTTGTCATTACTGGTAACGGTCTCGGAGACATCTTTGGTTTTGTAAGTCGAACCGACGGTTGCAAGATCCGTCAGGATAAGTTTACCGTGAAGTGGATCGACCCCAAGCATTCGTTTGGAATGGGGCTGCGTGTTCGTTTGGCTCGCCAGTGCGGTCGATTCGGTCAGAAGCATCGTATGCGTGAATCGCGGAATGGGGTCGTGCTGCATCGGTTCGAGATAACCGTAGGAATGAGGATTCGAAAGACTTCCGTGTTTCGAAAAGCCTTTGCGATAGTACCCACCTTGGTAGTAGTGGAAACCTCGCGTATCGCCTCCGTTGTGTCCCGAGAAGACCTCGCCTTTGTCATCGAAAGCGACTCCAAAAGCGTTGCCACCCCCTTCGGCAAAGATCTCGTACTTGCGCGTTTGAGGATGGTAGCGCCAGATGGCTTGCCCAAGACTTTGAATCGGTTTGTCGGCTGAGCCGGGAGCTTTGATCGCTCCGCTGACGGTGCTTCCTTGGGCTCCATAAATCCAACCGTCGGGACCCATGGTCAAGTTATTGACGACCGAATGGGTGTCTTCGAGACCAAAGCCTTCGAGGTGAACTTCAGGCGGCCCATCGGCTTTGAGATCTCCGTCGTCATCCGCATAGTAAAGCAGATAGGGCGGGTTCAATACCCATGCTCCATTTTTGACAGGTAGGACAGAGGTCGCGATGTTCAGTCCATCGACGAACACATGATGGGTTTCGTAGTTGCCGTCTTGGTCTTTGTCTTCATGAACCGAGATACGATCGCGACCGACGAGTCCACCTGCTCCAGGCGGTTTGGGAACCGAGTCGTAGACCACTCGCCAATGACGATCCTTGCTCAAGACCTTGAGGCCTTCTGGATTCGGGTACTGGCGATACTCAGCGAGCCATAAACGGCCATGGGCATCGAACGAGATCATTAGAGGCTGGGTGATCAGAGGTTCGCTAAGCAATAACTTCCACTGGAGGCCATCTGCGATTTTGAAAGTTTTTTCAGCAGCGATCGGCTCGACGGCCGGATCGGTCGCGGTGTCTTCGGGAGTCTGAGAGTTGGCTTGCTCGGCGAGGCAGAGCAAGGCCAGTACGAAGATCGCAAGTGCGGTGTTCGTGGCCAAGCGTTGGATGTTCAAGAGCATGGGTCAGCGAGAGGATTGGTAAGGGGGTTTGCGTCAGGTGGGGCAGGGGGCGATAAGTTGTCATTATAGTCCTTCTTGGCCCATTCAATCCATGACTGCTGGGCCGGAGCGAACTGAATAACCGCAGGGAACAGGGCAGATAGCAAGAATTTTTCAATAACGAAAACCGCCTTGAGGATTTTTTTCACCGATAGGTTACTGGCAGACGGCCTGTGGCCATAGGCCGCAGGCTGGTAACCCGACGTGTAAACGAGGAAGCACTCGAGTGTGCGTCATGCGAAGCCATCGGCCGTGTACTGACGCTCTCTCCCTCACGGGTCGGGCTACTATTGCCATGAGGGCCGCAGGCCCAGTAACCCGACGTGTCAACGAGGAAGCACTCGAGTAAGCGTCATGCGAAGCCATAGGCCGTGTACTGACGCTGTCTCCCTCACGGGTCGGGTTACTATTGCCATGAGGGCCGCAGGCCCAGTAACCCGAAGTGTCAACGAGGAAGCACTCGAGTGAGCGTCATGCGAAGCCATCGGCCGTGTACTGTCGCTCCCTCCCTTACGGTTCGGGTTACTAGCCACCGGGCCGCAGGCCCAGTAACCCGAAGTGTAAACGAGGAAGCGCTCGAGTGATCGTCTCTATCATCAACAGATCATCCTAATGCCTATCGCCTAATGCCTCGTCGACCGCCTTAGAGCACAGAAGCTAGGATTAGATCAATTCGCCAACAGCACGAATTCCGAAGGAATACGGCATTTTCAAAAAAACGGGAACCGCTCGAACGTTTTTTTCCATTCTTACTAGTACAGGGAGTGGTTTTCTTTAGCGATTCCAAGGATCGGAGTCTTTTTGGATTTCTTTGGAGGGGTTTGGATATGTCTAGTTTTCGTTGTTCGTTGAAAAACTTTCGATGGGTTGCTTTGGTTGCACTCCTAGGAGTTGGTTTGCTTGGTGGTGTATCGAAAGCGGCTGTGGTAGACATCAACCTGACCGGCTACACGGGGGATAATGGAGGCGCCGCAGTAGGCGGGTTTGCACAAATCAATCCGTTCGGGCCAAGTGGAACACGCCTTCTGATTTTTAATCAATACAATACAGGCGGGCTGTATACCGGTTTAAGCGTGGGAGATGGTAGCGCAGGCATTGCAGCGAGCGGTTCTACCTTTTTTGACACACCAAGCAAGTTTACCGCAGGAGCGACGATTGACGGGTCTTCTACCTATGCATCCCCGTTCTCTGCGACCGTATTTTCGAATCCCGGACGGTCTGTTCCGGATTTCGGTTCGAATTCGTTCCTAGGATTCAGGACCTCTGGTGGGCAATACGGTTACATCGAGGTGACTTGGACAGCATCGACCAATACCTTCCGATTGATCAGTGCTGCCTACGAGTCTACACCTGGTGTAGCGATTCAAACGCCTGGTGGACAAGCCCCTGTTCCAGAACCAGCTAGCGCGATGATCGCATCGCTGTTTCTCGGTGGTGTAGCCTTGAGGCGCTGGCGCAACAAACGAGCCTAGTTGCCTGTGGGCACAGGAGCTAGTAACCCGACGTGTAAACGAGGAAGCGCTTGAGTGATCGTCATGCGAAGCCATCGGCCGTGTACTATCGCTCCCTCCCTTACGGTTCGGGTTACTAGCGAAGCCACCGGGCCGCAAGGCCCAGTAACCCGAAGTGTAAACGAGGAAGCACTAGAGTGTGCGTCATGCGAAGCCATCGGCCGTGTACTAACGCTCTCTCCCTCACGGGTCGGGCTACTAGCCACCGGGCCGCAGGCCCAGTAACCCGAAGTGTAAACGAGGAAGCACTCGAGTGAGCGTCATGCGAAGCCATCGGCCGTGTACTATCGCTCCCTCCCTTACGGTTCGGGTTACTATTGCCACCGGGCCGCAGGCCCAGTAACCCGACGTGTAAACGAGGAAGCACTCGAGTGAGCGTCATGCGAATCCATCGGCCGTGTACTATCGCTGACTCCCTCACGGGTCGGGCTACTATCCACTAGGCCGCAAGGCCCAGTAACCCGAAGTGTAAACGAGGAAGCACTCGAGTGAGCGTCATGCGAAGCCATAGGCCGTGTACTGACGCTCCCTCCCTTACGGTTCGGGTTACTAGCGAAGCCACCGGGCCGCAGGCCCAGTAACCCGACGTGTAAACGAGGAAGCACTCGAGTGAGCGTCATGCGAAGCCATCGGCCGTGTACTGACGCTCCCTCCCTCACGGGTCGGGTTACTATTGCCATGAGGGCCGCAGGCCCAGTAACCCGACGTGTAAACGAGGAAGCACTCGAGTGAGCGTCACGCGAAGCCATCGGCCGTGTACTGATGCTCCCTCCCTCACGGGTCGGGTTACTGGCAGACGGCCTGTGGCCATAGGCCACAGGCTGGTAACCCGACGCGTAAGCGAGGAAGCACTAGAGTGAACGTCTCTATCATCAACAGATCATACTAATGCCTAACGCCTAACGCCTCCGGCCTTAAACGCAAAACGGCCGACGTGAAAATTCCACGCCGGCCGCTCAGGAGGAGATTCTTTAAGTTCGTATTCGAACGGAAATTTTACAGGTAGTGACTACCAAGGTCCACGGACTGGGTACACACCGAACTGGTCTGTATGGGTGGGCCAGTAAGGAGTCGCACGGAACACTCCGCCACCAGCCCCGTTGGGTGGATTGCCTCCGAACTGATGGTAGACCGGAGTCATCGTGTTTTGCGAAACACCCCAAGAGTAGTTCGATTGCATCGTGACCGTTGGCGGAACAACCAGCGCGGTCGGTTGACCGGTACGCATCCAGTAGTATCCACCATGCCAAGGTCGTTGGTTGGCTTGAGTGCGAGCCCAGTAATCTCCCCAAGAGGAGTGCCACACCCAACCTGCATTGGATCCAAAACCGTTTGCGTTCGCACCGCTCGCAGCCAATTGCCCGTAATTGAGCATATGGCCTTGGATCGCTCCGCCGACTGCATGAACGCTTTGACCGACGTGAGCTACAGCACCATGGAGGTGAGCACCATGAGCATGTCCCGAAACATAGCCGCTCGAAGGTGGGCAAGTGTTGCAGTTCCCGTTGGTGCTCGTTTGAGCGTGGAGGCTGCCACAAGCGAGCATCGCTGAAAGAGCGATGGTCGCGAAAGATAGTTTTCGAATCATGAGGGATCCACTCCAGTGAAAAATAGTGTCCGTAAAAAATTGTTTCCGCCTGGGCTCAGCAAGGCATCGTCCGTGAAGCTCGACTGAACAATCTTTTCCGAAACCTGGGATCCCACCCGGGTGATTTTTTAGCCCTTGAATCGCTTAGCGATGTGGCAATTGAATCGACTTGTGCAACCAATGAACCGAACTGCGAACCGGCGGTGCCATGTAGGTTGCGTGCGTTCGATTTAAACCTCGCCCGCCGTCATAGTACGAGTGATAGCGGTCGTGGTGTTGGTAAAGGTATTGATGAGGATAAAAAGGTTGGTAGGTGTAATAAGTGTGTCCGACGTTGCCTGGAACTCCGATCGGAGAAATGTACATTCCAGCCGTCGCTTGATTCGCATTGCCTTGGGTGAAGTAATTCTCGAACAGTGGCTGAGTGCCTCGTCCTAGAACGTTGCCATAAGCGACCGTGTTGCCTGGATTCGTCTGTGCAGCTTGGGCTGTCATCTGATGCATCGTCGAGAGCCCCGGAATTCCTACTCCCGGAATTCCAACGCCAGGTACGCCAACACCGGGTACTCCCGCTACGGCCGATCCTGCAACGGCACCGATGCTCCCTTGTGCAACCGGAGCTTGGACAATCGGTGCACCGGTCGGGGCATGGTTATTGCCGCACGATGGGCATTGAGCCACAGCGACCGACGAGCCTGCCTGGACCGATACGAAGGCGACGCCGCCGATAACCGCCAATTTGATCATTCCTTGAAGTCGCATTCCATCCGCTCCTGTGCCCGCGACGCCTGACTTGCCTGCAGCCGAAATAGACCAACCATGATCGATCGCACCTGTTTGGCGCGACTCCGACCTGAGGCATCCTCGATCGATTCCATCGGTCCGCGTTGCTCGGCAGAGCGACCGAAAACATCGTCACGGGGATCGAATCTCGATTTCTTCAGGCAATCGAACCGAAGGTAGGATTTGTATCGAAAAGGGATCCTGCTAGCATAAAGCTGGCCTTTTTTACCCAGTCCTCAAAATCCAGCAAATCGGTATCATTTACCATCCGCTCGGATAGACGTTTTGATTTACCTCCTGAACTGACTTCATAGACCCAACGGAATGACCAATCCACCGACCAAGTCACGACGGGCCACCGCAGAGTCGATGGCCACCAAGCAGCGTGATGTTTCTGTCAGCGAGTTTTTCGCCAAGAACCGGCACTTACTGGGCTTCGACAATCCACGCAAAGCCCTTCTGACGACCGTCAAGGAGGCTGTGGATAACTCCCTGGATGCTTGTGAGGAGGCAGGGATACTCCCGGAGGTTTGGGTCAAAATCGATCAGCCACAGCCCGGTAGGTTCCGCGTGGCGGTTCAAGACAACGGGCCTGGGATCGTCAAAAAGCAGATCCCTCTGATCTTCGGCAAACTCCTCTATGGGAGCAAGTTCCATAGGCTCAGGCAAAGTCGAGGCCAACAAGGGATCGGTATCAGTGCTGCCGGGATGAACGGAATGCTCACCACGGGTCGGCCGATGGCGATTCTCTCGAAAACCTCCAAACGCTCACCGGTGCACTACTTCCAACTCCAGGTCGACACCAAGAAGAATCAACCCGAGATCATCAATGGAAAGGGCGAGGGTGTCGATATCGCGTCGGGTGAAAAGGGGCACGCCTACATGAAGGAACATGGGATCGATTGGGAAAATCGATATCCCGATGCCGATGGCAAGTCCGAGGGGGAGGGTAAGTCGGGTGCCGAGCTCGAATCCGGAACGCGGGTGACGATCGAACTTACGGCTGTCTACAAACGAGGGCGCGGGAGTGTCGACGAATACCTCGAACAGACCGCGATCGCTAATCCCCACGTGACGATCCATTGGCATAGCCCCGACGGCGAGCAGCGAACGATCAAGAGAACAACCACCGAGCTGCCTCGCGAGGCCAAAGAAATCAAGCCGCATCCCTATGGAGTCGAGCTTGGTCGATTGATCACCATGCTCGGGGCAGAGAAGGGGACCACAGTGACCTCGTTCCTAACGAGTTCATTCTCGTGCGTGACGCCTGCGGTAGCTCGCAAGGTCTGTGAAGTCGCCAAGATTTCGACCCGTTCGACCGCGATCAAAGTTGGCCAGACCGAAGCCGAGCGGCTCTACAATGCATTGCAAGAGACCAAGATCCGTCCACCTTCGACCGACTGCGTCGTCCCGATCGGACGCGACTTGCTTTACAAAGGTCTAAAAGCAATCGTGCCTGGCGAATTTCACGATGCAGCGACTCGTCCACCCTCGGTGCAACGCGGCTCTCCGTTTCAGATCGAAGTCGCTTTGGCTTACGGCGGCAATGTAGCGGCCCAAAAGGTCACGCGCGACGAGTTGGTCGATCTGATCGGGCAATCCGATGCCAAGACGCTTCGTAAGTTTCTCATCGACACCTTTGCCGGAATCGGAGCCGACTCGGCAGAGAAGATCATCACCGAGACCAAGCTCCCTACCCGATGCAGTCCGCAGAAACTCAATAAGACCCAGCTTGATACCTTGCACAGTGTCATGCGAGAGATCAACATCTCCGAAGGCCAATCGATGCAGATCTATCGGTTTGCCAACCGAGTACCGCTCCAGTTCCAACAAGGTGCTTGTGCGATCACCCAAGCCGTCTTGAATACCAATTGGCGTCCTTATGGACTCTCCCAATCGCGAGGCGCGCTGCCCAACGGGCCGGTGACTCTCATCGTCCACGTAGCAAGTGTTTGGGTTCCATTCACGAGCGAATCCAAAGAGGCCATCGCCAACACACCGGAGATCGAAAAGGAGTTGCGACTGGGGATCCAATACATCGGTCGATCCTTGGCAACCTTTTTAAGAAAGCGTCAAGCGATCGCCGCCCAAGGCAACCGTCGAAACGTCTTTTTGCGATACCTAAAAGAAGTTGCATCGGCAGTCGCATCGATCCAGAAGTCTCAACCTGATCCGATCTATGCCGATCTCTTGCACGTAGCCAAACGCAAGACCGCAGTGGCCGACGTCAAACTCGATGAGTTCGGAAAGGCGATCGCTCAAGAGGAACCAGTTGATGAGATCGAAGCCATCGAGGAATAGAGGCTTGATTTTAATCAACGGATTGCTCCACCAGTCAAATGGAATGGTAACGCAATCGCTTTTGCAATAGCTTCAAACTTACTAAGAGTTTTTTGAAAAGTCTCAACTGGGAAGAGCGTTGCAAAACCTCTATCGTAAGGTTCGCCCATCCCACGGTACGGTGCGATAGGCTGTAGGAGGTAACTGCTGTGGGGCCGCCGGTGGAGGAACCGCGACGGTTCCTGGAGGTGCGACCTGGATCGGCGTTACGGCTTGCGGAAGCCCCTGATTGAACTGTACCAAATTGATCACTTCATAACCGTTCTGGTTCGGTAGATCAAAACCGACGTTCGACGTCGCATCGAGCCCGTTGATCACATAGCTACCGATCGTCACATCGATTTCCGTCGGAGGATCGATCGCTGGAATGAGTTGAATCAGCACCTTGTGCGGCAACGCCATCGAGACCGAGGAATAAAAATTGTGTTCACTCTGGCTTGCCGAAGCGACGAGTCGGCCCGTTGGATCCTTCAAGAAAACCTGCCGAGTAAACCCATACTTCGGATCGATCACCAACGATCGAGTGTAGCTGCCGGTAGCCGAAGGTGCAAAGGTTGCGATTTCGAGCATCCCATCGGGACGAGTCATCGGAGCACCGAGGACTTTGTAAGGATCCAGTTCGCTGATCCCGAGCGCTTCGAGAATCCAAAGCGGGGAGACCGGCAGGATCCGACGCAGAGCCTGAGATTCAAACTCATCGTGGCGAGCGTAAAACAATTGCGGACGCATCCCGTCCCTGACGCTCATCCAAAAGTACTGCTCGTTGCTGCCGACTTCGAAGTTATTTCCCATCATGCGCGAAATGCCGCCAGAGATCTTGAACCTCCGTTCGCGTTGCCAAACCAAACTCGCATCGAGGTTGCGAATCTGATTCGGATTGATCGTCACAAAGTTCGATTGCAATGATTGGATATTGCGTGACCGATTCACCACTTCAGCCATCTGCTCGATCGATGGAGGGGCATTAAAGATCGGCTGAGGTTTGAACTCCGCCAAAGGCCGTTTCGGGATGCAAGTCGCCCCGGTGCTCATGCACAAGACCGCCAAGCAGACGAGCCATCTTAGGTGCACGATGGTGTTGTGGACGGAGCGCATCAGGACTCGCTGAAAAGCAGTTGGTTCAGTTCGGATTGCAGTTGCTCGGACTCCTGGATATCCAGGTGACAGACCGGAACCATAAAATCGCGGTTTGTAGGCGTGTGGGTCAAGTGCAATACCAGCGAATCTTCAGGCGGATCCTCAGAGTCCAGCTTGATCGAGGTCGGTTCGGTCAGGATTCTTCTGCGAATCAGCAGAAGACAGAGAAGATAGGCAAGCTCGGCTTTGGAGGGATCGTCCAAGAGGGTTTCGAGAGTTGCAAGCAAAACATGGGTAGGTGCCAGCTTCGGTTTTCCAGGACTCTTGGTCGGGACTTGGGAAATCCACCACCCGACGGTCTGCTGGGGTGGTTGGCCCCAGGCTTCCTTGGAAAAATCCTGGCGAATAAGCGAGCTACCTTGGGCTACGACCGCCGAGTAGTAGTGCTCACCGGGTGCAAAAACTCGGTCGGTTTGTTGGCAACGACGATTGCTCCGTTGGATGGTATATTCTTGCATGAATTCTTCCATAGGCGATTTGGCTTTGGAAGGAAAGACCATTCCGCAAACGCAACTAGAAAGAGAATGCAGTGTCTGACGCTGTCTATGAAAACCCGCTCATCACCCGATACGCATCCAAGGAGATGGCAAGACTACTGAGCACCGAGCACCGAATCGGGCTTTGGCGAGAGCTTTGGATCGTCTTGGCCGAAACCCAAAAGGAACTCGGACTGGCCATCAGCGACAAACAGATCTCCCAGCTAAAGGAGTTTCGAAACACTCTCAATCTTCAGGAAGCTGCTGCCTACGAGCGTAAGCTTCGGCATGATGTGATGGCCCAAGTCCACGCCTACGGGGATCAATGCCCCGATGCTCGGGCGATCATTCACTTGGGAGCGACCAGTTGCTACGTTACGGACAACTCGGATCTGATGATTTTCCGCGATGCATTTCAGATGGTGCGCAAACGGATGCTCGCCTGCCTTGGAGCGATGGCCGAGTTCGCTAAAGAGCATGCGAGGCTCCCATGCTTGGCCTACACCCATCTGCAACCAGCCCAGCCGACGACCGTAGGCAAACGGATGACGCTTTGGATGTACGATCTGGTTTTAGATCTTGCTGAGATCGACCATCGCCTCTGTAGCTTGATGGCACGCAGCGCCAAAGGGACGACGGGAACCCAAGCGAGCTTTCTGCAGCTTTTCGAGGGTGATCATCAAAAGGTCCGCGAGCTCGAACGTCGAATTGCAAACAAGATCGGCTTCCCGGGAGCTTATGCTGTCACCGGCCAAACCTACACGCGCAAGGTCGATGCGTTCCTGACCGATACGCTCTCGGGCATCGCAACATCGATCCACAAGATCGCGACGGACTTGAGGATTCTCGCGCACAAAAAAGAGATCGAAGAGCCTTTTGAGACCAATCAGATCGGCTCCTCGGCGATGGCTTACAAGCGTAATCCAATGCGCAGCGAACGCATGTGCTCGTTGGCAAGGTTCGTCATGAGTCTCCAGTCGAGCCCCGTGATGACAGCCGCAACCCAATGGATGGAACGAACCTTGGACGATAGCGCCAATCGCCGATTGGTCATGCCGCAAGCATTCCTAGCGATCGACGCTTGTTTGATCCTCTTGGAGAATGTTTCGAGCGGACTTGTGGTCTATCCCAAGACGATTGACAGGAACTTGCGAGAGGAGTTGCCGTTCATGGCGACCGAATCGCTATTGATGGCTGCCGTTGCAGCCGGTGGAGATCGTCAGCATCTGCACGAGGTGATCCGGGTTCACAGCCAAGCGGCGGCCCTTAGGGTCAAACAAGAGGGAATGCCCAACGATCTGCTTGAACGCTTGGCTGCGGATCCTGCTTTTGCAAAGATCTCGGTCGCCGATGTGATGGCACCCCAGCAGTACACAGGCAGAGCCGAACAACAGGTTCATGAGTTTTTGAGCGAAGTCATCGAGCCGATACTTGCTCAAACAAACCAGGCGGAGAAACTCAGTGCTGAAGTTCACGTTTAAGCATCGCGGCAAATGGATCCTGCGAATTTTCGCAAGCATCGCTTTTTCGCTTCATCCCGTTTTCGCCAAAGCTCAAGATCCAAGTTTGGAAGGTTCTCAGGAGAATCAGGAGTTAACCGATGTACAGTGGCAGAAGGCTTGGGAAGAGATGATCCAGGGCAACGGAAAAGGTTGGAATTTGGAACTGCCCACGCTTGGGGGCAAGCAGTTTTGGACAGATCATCGGTGGTGGCACGGGGTTCGATTGCAGTACAACCACACGCTTGATCATTGGCGGGTGATCGACCCGAGCGCGATTCGCAAAGGCTGGGGTAGCAAGGAAGCGATGCTCGAAGTCTTCGAGGAGATCAAGAGCAAGCAGGCGGCAGCATCGGATCGAGGCACTGCCGCTGGCCAAGAACCAAAGACGGTTTATCTGCTGCTGCATGGACTTATGCGCAGCTCTTCGAGCATGAAGCCCGTCGAGCAAGAGATCTTAAAGCGGCTCGGAGAACGACCAAGCGAGTCGATCGCCATCATCCGGTTTCAGTACGCAAGCACTCGAGCTTCGATTGCCTCGCATGCCGAGGCCCTTCGAGAGCTTGTCGAGAATTTGCCCGGAAAACCGCGAATCAAAATTGCCGGACACAGCCTCGGGAATATCGTTACACGTTTGGCCATAGCGCAGTGGAGAGAGCAGGGGGATCCCCAAGGGGTTTTAGGACGGATCGATCGGGTGGTGATGATGGGGCCACCGAATCAAGGATCCTCGTTTGCTAAGCGATTATCGCAATTGGGGCTCTTTGAGATGATCACAGGCAAATCCGGCATGCAGCTTGGCCCGCACTGGGAAGGACTGAGCACCAATCTCGGGATACCGCCTTGTCCGTTCATGGTCATCGCCGGAGACCTAACAGGCACATCGATTCAAAATCCGCTTTTGGCCGGACCCAACGATGCGGTCGTGACGGTTCAAGAAGCAAAACTCGATGGGATGGCAGAGTTTAAGACGTTTCCGGTGTTGCACTCTTTCTTGATGCAAGATGCCCGCTGTGTCGAGGCGGGTGTCGATTTTTTGCTCAAGTAAATAAAACGGTTCATCCGGCATTAACGTGGCTGGCAATTCATACCACCGTTTCTTTTCGTACTCGTACTCGTGCTCAGTGAAACGGTACTCGTACTCGAAGGGCAGTATCGGGATTTAGTCGATATTTGGAGCCAAACACATCAGTTTCAGCCTTGTCAAAAGGCGACCGTATATGGAATCGACTCAGGCTTTTCGAGTACGAGTACTGCGTTGCTGAGTACGAGAAAAGAAAACCGAGCCTTGACCCACTAAAATTCATGAATAACTAATTGTTCTATGCTTCTTGCATATCTAGCTTGGGTTGCGAAGCATTGCGATGAGTTCTTTGACTCCATCTTCTATCATATTGAGCTTGGTAGTGCCCACTGGAGATGACAATATCACTAAACTTTGCCCCCTAGCCAGGGGCCGGTCTTCGTTTGCATCGATTCGCATGAGATCGAGCTTACAACTGTAATGTTGCATGGGTCGGGGGATGAACCCACCGGTCACATGGCAATTGATGAAGTGGATCATTTCATGTTGGTGATCGACCATGATCGCCGCATCGGTTCCCAGAAAATTTCGAGGTACGATGGTTAATCGATTACCACAACTAGACAACCATTCGGTTTGGAGCAGTTCGAGAGGATCGCTGAAAGTAAACCGACTTCTTGAAATCAAAAAATACCCCCACCAGATACATCCTACGTAGAAAGGAGACAAAAGGGTGAGCATCCCCAGTAAAACCATGATTCCTTCTCCTAAACGGTCGAGATTATTCGGGATCTGAAAAAGGCCGTAGATAAAAGGCGCAACAATACACAGCCCGAATAGAATCAAAATCATCCCGTAGGTTTTGAGCCGGACTTCGGCTGGCAGACGATTGATAATCACTATCCCTAAAAGGATCGCGGATAGGATCATCGCTAAGCTCGATAGATGGTACTCGTGAGCATATCGATTCGGGATGACAATTCGCGAGGTTTTAGGATGTGATTTGAGATACTCAACGACAATCTCGTCGTTTTTCTTCGGTTTGATCGCAGAGGAACTCTCGGGTTGGTGCCTCCAGTCCTTGACCCAGTCGCGTCCTAAGTGCGACACGGCAGGATCTGTTTTGTATTGATAGTTGATGGTATGCGTAGCGAGATGCCTTCCTTCCGAATACTTACATCGAGTGTCCCAAGATTCAACCGTTGCTATCGCCTTGGCTCCATCTAGCCGGAACCTATAATCTTGGTAGTACCACCACAGGTAGGTGCTGAATCCAATTATGAAAAACAACATAGCACCGTTTGCAAAAACGATGGATAGCATGCCCCTTTTTTGTGAGCGCCATTCAACGTAGTTCTTAGGCAGGATCGTAACAGACCGATTGCCCCGTGATTTCAAAGGTTCGTTTACCATAATCCTCGACAACTATCTCATTCTTATTGTGGTCTCGATTTCTCTCTAGGATTCCTCTTGGCCTCCAAGTTTCAAGCGTTTTAGATGCAATCTTATCGTCTTGGCTAAATCTCTACTCTCGATGGTCAAAAGTCTAGTTTCGAAGCGATTCTTCTTGAGCTTGCACTTCAAATGATAGACAAAAACGTAGGTGTAAGATGACTGTGAACTATACGTTGTATGAGAGTATTCGGCTCGTGGCAATAGCCATGATGCCCGGACCGTATTGGTTTCCATTCGAATTTCTTCGATCGATTCGACGGGGATTATGCGATTTCGACAGGGCCAGGGCAGCGCCTGGTGGTAGAGGATTGAAATCCCCTCATCTTTTATCGATAGCGTTAGGTGGTTTACAAAGTGCGCACGATAGCGATAGATCAACGCCGCAATAGCAAAGATCGGTAGGACGACAAGCGGAGCAATTCCTAATGGAGGCGAAACAAAAAACAATCCCAGGGCTACCAGGGCTAAAGGAGTCAGCACGACCGAAGCAATCACATAGCACGCAACGCTGTAAAGGATTCCCCCGGTGAATGGATCCATCGGCAAGATCGCTTCAAAGTCGGAGACTTGCTTGATTGGCTTTTCCACATGAACCACAGACGGTTTCTCTTTGGGGATATCGTCTGCGATCTCGTCGAACCTGTCGTCCCAAAAACCCGCAGGAGGAGCAACTTGAGATGGTTCCTGCGAATCAATTGTCGATGGCGATTGAAGCGCAAATACCTCTCCGCATTTGCATTTGAGCTTCTTGCCCAGCAAGCTGGATTTGACAGAATACTCGCGGCGACATTGAGGGCAATTGGTTCGTATCTTCATGCTCTAAGCCTTCAGGAACGACTTATTGTCGATTCGACTCTCGAAAGGTAACGAATCTGGCCGATACTATTTAGTTTTAAGGCGGAGATAATTCAGATTTTATTAACATTCGTCACAGCGGCCCACTGCCAACATGCTGATTCCAAGCACTAGCGAAGGATTTCCAAGACTTCGTCAGCCGCGCGGATCCCATGATAAAAAGCTTCTTCCATGAGCGCCAAACCACTAAGATCTGTGTTGGCAAAATGAACATTCCGGTCGGGTCTGACCGATTCGCGACGAGTCTGGCTCCAAATGAAGCCTGTGTAGGGCTGGACCATCGCATGCCCCCAACGAAAAACATCGACCTTAGAGACCAAATCGCGTATCTTGGGATGAGCTCTTTGCAGATCGGTCAATATCAACTCGACCCAATCGGACCAGGGAACCGTAAGCAATTGCTCACGAGAGTATTTTGATGGCTCATCGGCAAAGGGATAATACCAGGTCCAAACACAGGGCCCATGATCCACGCCCGATTGATGAGTTGAAACCACATAACCCAACGATTTGCTCTCGTAAAACACGTTGTCCCAACTCAGAGGCACGCCCAATTCCTGTGGACGATCGCGAAGATGCACATTAGCCACTAGCCACCATCCATAACGAAAAGGATTCGAACGACTGGAGTTCCCATTTCGAAATCCATCGATCACACGGCTGGCAACGAACTGAGGACCAGCCCAGATGACCCGTTTGGTTCGGTATCCCTCCCACTGGTTTGTATCCAAATCCAATCCTACAAGTTCGCATGCTGAAGGATGGATCTTTGCCACCATGAAACGTTTACGAATGTGCGAGGTGACTTGCTGGCTTAAGTAATCGACGATCTGGCCATTGCCTGCGGGCCAAGTGATCACATCCTGCATCAAGTGGTCTTTATTCTTCCATCGTGCTGCAAAATAAAGAATGCCAGCCCATGCACTGGTTCGATCGATCGAAAGGCCGTAATCATCTCGGCACGCATAATCCACATACCACTTCAAGATCGGTGAATCCCATCCCTGCCGATCAAGCCACTCGAGCATGGATATATTGTCAAGTTCCTGCGATTG
>Ga0315904_10005363_pt1 | contig 17837 bp, 12 predicted proteins | sample LakEriMetagenome_6_FD_203529 | JGI IMG/M metagenome (GOLD analysis project Ga0315904, IMG submission 203529) | Freshwater fungal communities from buoy surface, Lake Erie, Ohio, United States - Buoy 12 MA120 | ecosystem: Environmental > Aquatic > Freshwater > Lake | place: USA: Lake Erie, Ohio...
ACCCACCATTTCGTAGAGCGAAAGGTCCATGATCCCAAGACAAAGAGCCGGCACCTCATCCTCCGGACGCAGGTTAATATCTGTATCCCGAAGCAGTTTTGAAATATTCTTTGGTCCGGCGTAACCACCCATCAGAGACATCACGCCTACCGTGATATTGTTCATAGACATGGCTAAACCAGTAGACGCCGATACCGACCCGGCTTCAGACCCTCCTGCGTTAGAAGGACACCAGCGCCCATCTATTTCTCCGTCCGCATTCTGCAAATCGACACAATAGGCTCTGTTTTCGAACATGGTGCAAGGCTTTACAGCTCCCATGGCCATCGCAGTTGCATAAACAAATGGTTTGATCGTAGATCCTACCTGACGTTTTCCTTGCTTGACATGGTCGAACGCAAAATGATCGAAGTCGGCCCCACCAACCCAAGCTTTTACAAAACCAGTTTGCGGTTCGATCGAAATCAATCCTGCATGGAGGAACGATTTGTAATACCTGATGGAGTCATCCGGTGTCATTACGGTATCTCTGTCACCGTCCCATGAGAATACCCTCATCTGGGTAGGTGTTTTAAAGTTCTTCAGGATCTCATCTTCTGTATACCCCAGAGACTGAAGCGACAGGTAACGCTGAGACACTTTTCTTGCGGCGCTCATAATACTTTTCACTTGATCATCCGAGATCTGGTTAGTGAACGGCCAGTTCTTCAATCCTCTGTTCTGCTGATCAAAAACATTCTGGAGATTTTCCTTCAAGTGTCTCGCTACGGCCTCCTCCGCATACTCTTGCATATTGGCATCAATGGTCGTGTAGATCTTTAGTCCGTCGCTGTAGATATCATAAGGCAATCCATCGGCGCGCTTATATTTCCATGAACCATCAGGGTTCTTTTCACGAAGTAACTGAGTTAATTCTTTGCGCAGAGATTCCCTGAAGTAAGGTGCCATTCCCTGCTTATGGTCAACCCGCTGGAAATCCACCTTAAGCGGTTTCACCTTCAACTTGTCATAATCGGCTTGGGTGATCTTTACTCGGAGTGCTTCGTTATTGTCGTCACTATTCTTAAGCCACTGCATCAGCACCTGATTACGCCGGGTAACGGCTCTCATGGAGTCAGAAGCTCTTTCAGCCAGGATCTCTTCACGCGTTACGGCATCAGGACTTATCCCTTTATCGGATGCGATCTCCCTTCTGTAATTCTTGATCTTAAATGTGTATGGGTTATAGAGTGAAGGATTCTTACACATACCGACGAGCATCGCTGCTTCATCCATGGAGAGATCCTTAGGGCGTTTGTTGAAATACACTTTAGCAGCATTTTCAATACCTACCGCATTATACAGGAAGTCGAACTGATTAAGATACATGGTAATGATCTCCTCCTTGGTATAACGCTTTTCGAGGCGGGTGGCTATGATATTCTCCCTTGCCTTTTCGTTTATCCTGCGCATGATCCTTCCAAGTTTACCTGTCGGACCTCTGTCGATAGCTTCACCGCTCACACGAGCCAGCTCTTCCCTTTCACGCTGCTGGAGGGTAAAAAGTAATTTGGCCAACTGCTGGGAAATGGTAGATGCTCCACCTGCGCCACCCACATTTACAATAGCACGACCCAAAGCACGAAAGTCTACTCCGGAGTGACTGGTGAAACGCTCATCTTCCGTTGAGATAAGGGCGTCAGTCACAAATGGTGAGATCTCCTTGTATTCCACGCTTGTTCGGTTCACCCTCCAATAGCGACCCAATTCTGTATCCCCATCAGAGGCCAGAACCACCGATGCCAATAATTCAGGTGGGTTATCCAACATAGCTACGGGTGGAAGATCTTCTTCTGACTGAAGAAGCAACAAACCCGTAATAAAAAGAAAGGGCATGGCAGCAAAAGACCAAAAGGCGATATTCAGCCTTTTTACCGTCTTTTCCGAGAACTCAGGTGAACCATTTTTTCCTCTGTTCATATGTCCGAAATCTTTTAGGTAAAAGTAATTATAATTCATTATTGAAGTACATCCCGCCGCTGACTGTCGAGCTTGAGCAGGATGAACATCATCATAGAGAATGACATCATCGATGACCCTCCATAGCTGAAAAATGGCAGCGGTATCCCGATAACCGGCGCGAAGCCAATGTTCATACCGACGTTCACCGCGAAGTGGTAAAACAGGATCATGGCGACCGCATAGGCGTAGACACGATTGAACCGGGCCCGCTGGCGTTCTGCAATGATGAGGATCCTCATTAGCATGAACATGTACAATACAATTAGTACGATGGTTCCCAGGAAGCCCCATTCCTCCGCAAACGGACAAAAAATAAAGTCTGTTTCACTCTCGGGAACGTGGTTACTTTCCACACTGGATACACTGGCGTTCTTGTACCCTTTACCCGTCAAGCCACCGGAACCAACAGCAGCCATTGCTCTGTTTCTGTTGTAATCAGCAAAGTCGGGATCTTCTTTCAATCCAAGAAATAACTCGATCCTCTCCTTCTGGTGACTGGCCAAACCCTGAAAACCATAGTTGACCGTAAAGATGACAGAAGAACTCATGATCAGTCCGATAATAATGATCAAAGAAATTCGGCGTTGTTCACGTTTAGAGGAAACCCACCTAAGGAAAAGATAGAAGACCAGAGAGAAGAGCATAAGAAAAATCAACAGCGCGTACATTCCCTGTACTTCCATTCCAGGGATCCACGAAAATTTAAAAGTCTCATTACTTATGAGCAACGTTGCCACGCTCAGCGCAACCAACGCAAATAGGATCGGAATAAAGTGGCTTCCCACCCAGGTTTCTTTGAATTTCACACCGGGGATAGAGTTTGTCAACCGAAGCACTAAAGGGTCGAAAGAGATTCCCTCACGGTATAGCACAAACAAAAAAGACGTAAAGACAACAAAGGTTCCCGCATCCGGTTGTAGCAAAATGAGCACCATTGGAACAAGGATGATCAGACTGGCTATAAATACCGTAGAGGTGTTCTGCTGTTTTACGTTAAGTCCGGAAATAAATCTGGCCAACAAAAGTGCGGTGCCTATCTTGGCAAATTCGGCCGGCTGAATTCCCAGGGAACCTATGCCCAACCAGGCCCTGGCTCCATTTACGGGCGGCATGAAGAGCACCACAACCAGCAAGGAAAGAGTGAACAAATAGATCGGGACACAAAATTTCCTGTAAATGTCGGAATCGATCAAAAAGACCATTAGTCCCAGAAAGAGGGAAACACCGATCCAAACCAGCTGCTTTCCATATTTCTGAGAAAAATCGAAAAGATTAGGATATTCCTCATCGTACGCCACCGAATAAACTGTCGCAAGCCCCATCCCCAGCATCAACATAAAAGTGATGAACAGCGGCCAGTCAAGGTTTCCTATGATCGATTGCTGCTGTCTCATTTCTTGTAAGTGAACTGAGCCTCAAGGATCCATTTTTCCCTTTCCATCTCCTTGATCTTCTTTGTGAGGTACTTCTCGATCATCAGTCCTGCAGTTGGAGCAGCCCAAAGACCACCGCCTCCCTTAGCATTCTCGATGAAAACTGCGATAGCGATCTTTGGTTTATACATTGGTGCAAAAGCAACAAACATGGAGTGGTCATCACCATGCGGATTCTGCACCGTACCCGTTTTACCACATACAACAATATCCGTTAGTCTGGCTCTCTTTCCTGTTCCACCGGGTTCATGAACCACCCGCCTCATTCCTTCGACAACCACTTCGTAATGTTTACGGTCAACCATCGTGTAATGCTTCTGTCGGTATTCAGGCAGTGGTCCTTTATTTCCAATTGATTTCACAAAATGGGGGGTGATGTACCATCCTCTGTTCGCAATAATCGCGGCAATATTGGCCATTTGGAGTGGTGTCATCATGACTTCTCCCTGACCGATAGAGATCGATCTGATCGTGGAAAAGGCCCAGCGGTGATGTCCGTACCATTTGTCATAGAACTTAGGGTCAGGTATAAGTCCCGGTCGCAGACCTGTAATGTCCGATTGCAGTTTTTGTCCCAGACCGAAACTTCTCATATACTTTGCCCAGAGTTCGAGACCGATCTCAGCATCTGCAAAATTGCTTCGTTTCTTACCCTGCTGTATGATCCTTCTGGTTACCGCATAATAGTATGGATTACATGAATGTTTAATGGCATCTGCAAGATTGGCTGCGCTCGCATGACTGTGACAACCTACAACTGAGGTATTACATGGCGCACCGAATTCAGGGGTGATCACACCTTCCTGCAAGGCAATAAGCGAATTCAACAATTTGAAGGATGACCCCGGAGGGTACTCGGATGCAAGCGGTCTTGGGAACAACGGCATACTCGGGTCCTGTACGAGTATTGGATAGTTTGTTGAAATATTCCTCTTCCCGATCAACAGGTTGGGGTCATACGTTGGTGCGGAAACCAACGCAAGGATCTCCCCTGACTCCGGTTCAATGGCAACAATACAACCTCTCTTGCCCTTCATCAGTTTTTCACCGTAGGCCTGCAGCAGAATATCCACGCCCAGTTTGAGGGGAGGCCCCTGTTTGGCCAGGGTATCATATTTTCCTCCGGCATATGATTCGATTGCATTGTTCAGCGCAGATGTCACAATGTATTTTATCCCTTTCCTTCCCCTAAGGAACTCTTCGTAAAAGCGTTCGACACCTGCCCGACCGATGTTATTCCCGGGTCTATAGAAGCGATCTTCGTCGATCTCTTCTCGTGTTACCTCGGAAAGGTATCCTACAATGTTCGCTCCGTTGGAATATGGATAACTGCGCATACTGGTTACCTCTTCCCTGAACCCGGGAAACTTATCGATATGAGGTGCGATCCTCGAAATTTCCTCCAGCGTTAGTTCTTTGAGGAATGGGTACGCACGAATCTTCTGGTAATTGCTGATCCGCTTACCTGTATGCTTATTGTAGTAGGTTCCCTCACCTTCAACGATCTCTTTGAAACGCTCCCTGACCTGTTCTACGGTCCAGCCGATTAGTTTGGCAAAGGCAACTGTATCAAGGTTCTTGATCTCTTTTTCAACCATCATGAGGTTGTAATAGGTCGAATTGGAGACGATCTTCTTCCCATTCCTATCGAAAAGAACACCTCTTGGCGGAGTGATCTCCCGTCGTTTTTCCGCAATCTCCTGAGCCCGCAGTACCCAGGAATCATCGATCACTTGCATGTAAAAAATACGAACAGCATATATGATCCCAACCAGCAGGAAGAAACTAATGATCACATACTTTCGCGCGTCAATGTTCATCTCTCTTTAGGCTTTCTGATAAAGAGTGTTTGCAATAAGATAGCCACCAGAAATGAGATCGGGAAACTCAAAACTGTTTTCTGTAAGATGAACAGAATCGCATCGACTCTGAACATTTCCAAAAGGAAGAACCAGAAATGATGGATAAGCAACAACAATCCAAACACGTAGATGAACCAGCGTGTACCCATTTCATAAATGTTACTTTCTTTCAGAACATCGTAGCCTTCCCGTGGAGCGAACATTTTGAAAATGACGGGCCTGAGATACGCAACAAGCAAGAGAGAAGAGGTGTGAAGACCGTAGGTATTGCTAATGGCATCAATGAGCAAGCCCATCAGAAAAGCCAGGACAAGTAATACAAGTGTTCCTGTTTCAAAAGGAAGAAGCAGAATGAAGATCGGGTAAACCATGATCTGTATACCTAACCCGATCTCTATCTGATTGAGCACAAGTGCCTGCAGAAGGATCAGGAACACAAAACGGATGCTATGTTTAACGATCACATTCATTCTTCTTCTTCAGGTATGTCTGCCTCCAGATCAGTTTGTTCTTCCTGCCAGAGGTTCTTGATTACGTACACGCGTTGCAATGTTCTATAGTTCTGAGAAAACAGTACGACCACATCCCAGATTGGCTTATCCTCTACCGTTCTTAGCTTTTCTACTTTTCCAACCATCATCCCTCTCGGGAAGATCCCTGACCCACCACGTGTGACCACTTTTGACCATCGTTTTATACGCTGGTCGTTCGAAATTCCTGCGATCTGTCCTCTCCTTGGATGCTTTCCGTCCCATTTCAACAAACCGAACAGACCAATGGGTTCGATCATAACATCAATATTGATGTTTTCCGTGAGGACTGATTTCACTACCGAAAAATGTCTGCTCACGTTGTGCACGATCCCAACAACTCCCTTATCTGAAAAAACACCCATTCCCTTCTTGATCCCTTTATCGGAACCGATGTTAAGCGTGAAATAGTTGTTCGCCTTTGAATAGGTTGAATTTATAACGGTAGCCGGAATGTAATCATATTGCTGACGAAACACAGTATCATCGACATGAATAACGCCGTTCTCAAGTTCAGTTATCCGTAACTGCGCCTCATACAGCTGCTTTCTCAGACTGATGTTCTCTTCCTGCAACTGGGTATTGTTCTTACTCAGGTTGAAGTGCTTGGTCAGGTCGTTCCGAACACTTAGTACAGCCCCTGACACTTGTGATGCACTGGTCAGGTACTGGGAACGGGGAAAATTGAGATACGTAAAGTAGGTATACAACGCAAAAACCTGCATCAGCACGAAGATCAGAAACACCCGGAAACGCCTGAGAAAGGCAATGAGATTGCGCATGTACAAAAATAAGAAAGTCCCGAAATTTTCTTACGGGACTTCCAAATTAATCTCTGATCAGGAATTGGTACTTATCAATGTTTTTGAGCGCAATACTTGTACCTCTTGCCACTGCTCTTAGCGGGTCTTCCGCAATGTGAACCGGCAGTTTCGTTTTTGCTGAGATCCGCTTGTCCAGACCTCGCAGCATGGAACCTCCTCCTGCAAGATAGATACCTGTCTTGTAAATATCGGCTGAGAGTTCTGGAGGCGTCATCTCGAGTGCACTCAGAATCGCCTCTTCGATCTTGGAGATCGTCTTATCAAGAGCATGTGCCACTTCAGAATACGACACTACGATCTCTTTCGGGATCCCGGTCATGAGGTCACGACCGCGTACAGCGAAATCCTCAGGTGGATTGTCAAGTTCCGGCAGGGCTGCTCCAACTTCTATTTTGATCTGTTCAGCAGTACGCTCCCCGACAAGGATGTTGTGCTGACGTCTCATGTATTCTTCTATGTCATTCGTGAAGTCATCTCCTGCGATTCGTATCGACTTATCACAAACAATGCCTCCCAATGCGATCACGGCAATCTCTGACGTTCCACCACCAATATCGATGATCATGTTCCCCATTGGTTCCTCTACGTCAATCCCGATACCGATAGCAGCTGCCATTGGTTCATGGATCAGGTAAACCTCTTTTGCTCCGGCATGCTCTGCAGAATCACGCACCGCACGCTTTTCTACTTCCGTAATACCTGAAGGGATACAGATCACCATTCTCAGGGTCGGATTAAAAAGACTTCTTCCGGGATTGATCATCTTGATCATCCCGCGGATCATCTGTTCAGCACTCTGGAAATCGGCGATCACCCCATCTTTCAGAGGGCGAACGGTTTCAATGAGTTTGTGCGTTTTACCATGCATTTGCTGGGCCTTCTTACCGATTGCCACAACCTTTCCGGTTTGTATATCTTTGGCCACGATCGAAGGCTCATCGACTACCACCTTGTCATTCAAAATGATAAGCGTGTTGGCTGTACCAAGGTCGATGGCGATCTCCTGTGTTAAAAAGCTGAATAATCCCATTTCCTGTCTCTATGCTTTAAGTAGCACTTATAATATCTTCCTCTAATTCGTAAAATTCGACTTTTTGTTTCAAAAATCGAAATATTATCGAAAATCAATGTTTAAAGTGACGGTTTCCGGTGAAAACCATTGCCATATCGTGTCCATTGCAATAATCGATCGACGCCTGATCCTTGATCGAACCTCCGGGCTGGATCACAGCAGAGATACCTGCTTCATCAGCGATCTCCACACAATCCGGGAAAGGGAAGAAAGCATCTGATGCCATCACCGCTCCCACCAGATTGAAGTTGAAGGACTTCGCTTTATGGATCGCTTGCTTGAGCGCATCAACACGCGATGTCTGACCCGTTCCGCTCGCTAAAAGTTGCCCGTTCTTCGCCAGTACGATCGTATTCGATTTGGTGTGCTTCACAATCTTGTTAGCGAACAACATATCACTGATCTCTTCAGCTGTTGGATGTTTCGTAGTGATCAAATTCAGGTCCCCTGTTGTTTCTGTAACGAGATCCTTTTCCTGTTGCAGCACTCCGTTCAAAATTGTTCTGAATTGTGTCGTCGGCAACTCGATGTTCTTTCTCCTCAGAATGATCCTGTTCTTTTTGGATATTAATACCTCCAGGGCTTCATTGGTATACCCCGGTGCAATGATCACTTCACAGAACAGATCGTTGATCTCACTCGCTGTATCATAGTCGATCTCACAGTTTGCGATCAGGATCCCTCCGAAAGCGGAAACCGGATCACCAGCGAGTGCATCAACATAAGCCTGTCTGATGGTTGAACGTGTTGCTATTCCACACGCATTGTTGTGTTTCAGTATCGCAAAGGTTGGATCGTCATTTCGGAACTCTTCCATCAGATTGACGGCTGCATCCACATCGAGCAAATTGTTGTATGAAAGTTCCTTTCCATTCAATTTCTCAAACATTGCGTCTAAATCACCGAAGAAAATACCCTTCTGATGAGGGTTCTCCCCGTAACGCAGCACCTGCGACTGTTGAACGCTCTGCTTAAAGACCTCATCACGCCCCCCGTCGAAATAACGGAAGATCTGTGTGTCGTAATGGGAACTTACATTAAACGCATGGCGGGCAAATTCTTTCCTCTGGTCTAATGAGGTAGTACTATTCTGATCGGAGATCACCTTGAGGAAATCCCCGTACTGAGCTTGAGAAGGAATGATCACCACGTCCTTATAATTCTTTGCCGCAGCCCTGATCAGAGAGATTCCTCCAATATCGATCTTTTCGATGATAGCATCATGTCCTGCACCGGAAGCGACCGTGGCTTCGAAGGGATACAGGTCAACAATCACAAGGTCGATCTCCGGAATCTCGAACTCGGCGATCTGTGCCTGATCTTCATCTAGATCACGACGGTTCAAAATTCCTCCAAAAATCTTTGGATGTAAGGTTTTAACCCTGCCCCCAAGAATGGATGGATAAGAAGTCAGATCCTCCACTCTGTTTACCGGAATATTCAGTTCTTCAATGAACTGCTGCGTTCCTCCGGTAGAATAAAATACCACACCGTCCTTGTGCAGATGTTGAATAATGGGCGCTAATCCTGATTTATCAAATACAGAAATCAGTGCAGAGTTGATCTTTTTTAATCCAGTCATGTTCAAAGGGAAAGAAAGTGCAAAATTAGATGAATTTTTCTGTTCATCAACCGCTTTAAAATAAAAAAGGGCGGCCTTTTTAAGCCGCCCTTTTGACCGATCTGTAGATTGGTTTACATTTTCGAAATTCTGCGTGTTGTCTGGGCACGATCGCTCAGGAGTCTTACCTGATACATACCAACTGCAAAACCAGACATATCAAGAGATACAACAGGTCCATTCTCGTTGTTAACCGTTCTGAGAAGTTTACCTGAAATGTCATACAGCTCGATGCTTATATCCTCGGTTGCCAGAGAAGAAAGATCAATGGTCAGCTCACCGGAGACCGGGTTGGGGTAAAGGCTAACCTTGCTGAAAGCATCCACTTCTTCAACGCTCAGATTGTTGATATACGTGATCATAGTAGTACAAGTCTTCGTATTACCACACTGATCCGTTGCCGTTACTGTAATGGTATTAGCACCATTCTGAAGTGGTGATCCTGCAGTAGGAGATTGTGTCTCAGTTACTGCTCCACCCGGACATGTAGTAGATGAAGTTGCGGTAGCAGTGATATTCGGAACCACGGTCGACTGAGTCCCATAGATCGTCTGGTTACCCGGACACTGGAGGGATAGTGTCCCAGATGGCGCAGCCTGGATCTGGATCGAATAATCTTCTACTTCACCCCACTGAGAAGTTCCGCAAGGCTGGATAGTACCATCATCCGGCTGATAAGAGAGGCGAACACGCATAGTTACGGTACCTGTAACGGCAGTCATCGGTACTGTGAAGGTAAACTGATTGCTCCACCCCTGTGCCACAAGCACATAACCTACCTGCTCACCGGGATCTGTGAAATCCAGGTCGTCATTATAGTCTATCCAGATGGCAATCTCATCATTCGGGTAAGCTCCAGCTCCTTGACCGGTAACGTAAGGTGTAACCGTCAAAGTGTATTGAGATCCCTTGTTCAACGTGGTCGAAATAGAAGTGTAGTTTCCATAGTTCGTACATGCCGTAGTATTATTGATCGTATTCAATGATACATTGGAAATATATTCATCACAGTTTGAGGAAGTGCTTGTACAAGGAGTTGTGGCAACAGAAACAACAATGTAGTTCGTCTTTGTTTCTGTATCAGAACCGATCGAATTTGTTGCTGTAAGGGCTACTGTGTAAGTTCCAACGGTATTGAATGTGATCTGCGGGTTCTGTGATGTTGCGGTAGTTCCACCCGCGTAAGCCCATCCTGTTCCAGGTGTTACTGACCAGGACCACGAAGTTGGCGTGCCTGATGAAAGATCTGTAAAGTTTACAGTAGTACCCGGAGCAACCGTCGTCTGGTTGGCGACAAAGTCTGCGACAGGTGCCTGAGGAGCAGAGCAGGGATCAGCAGATCCGAATAGCACCAAAGTTCCCGTATTGTTTGGATCCAGGTAAGTCTTCAACTGTTCGTTTGCCGGAGAACCATTGCTTGTCCAATGGAAAGACATCTTACCGTAATAATCCGGTGAACTCTGGGCATTACAGAAGGAACCTCCCCCTGTTAGGGTGCCGATAATCACGGAGTTTCCTCCATTCGTTTTGAAGATAGGTGACCCGGAGGAACCGCCTTCCGTTACTCCCCAACCGTTGGTATTCGAGGACCAAACAACCCTCCAGTGTGACTGTAAGCCATTTCCATTCCAGGCAGAAGTAACAAGGTTAGTTGAGAAAGTCGATATCTTTTTTATATCACCGGCTGGATGGTGAATGGATGCTCCTGCATTCGTTACGGTATTGTTGGCATCCCACCCATTCCAGTAGGCATTGTAGTTGGCACTCTTAAGTGTATTAATGGTTGTTGCTTCGTTTGCAACCGTTCCCATCTGTACAAGAAGGAAGTCAGAACCGCTGTCCCCACCACCATCATTAGAACTTGCGAGCTTCACACAACCGGTAATGAAGTAGTCGTCCAAAGTCCCTGCGACAGAAGGGTTCGTACAGTTCGGCGATTCATATCGGAAATAGAATCTCCACTGTGTGAAATTAGCAGTGGTAGAAGTTACTCCACAGTGAAGCGCAGTAAGGAAATATGGCTTACAGTTCTGAGCTACGTTATTCACGAGTGAGCCCGTACACCATCCCTGCTGATTACCATCAACGACAAGAATACGCGCAACACCCCTCTTTTCTTCCTGCCAACTGTCGCCAACGGGAGAACAATTCACGTTCACTTCACAGTTATCAGACTCATTGATCTTTTGAACCATTGGATTGCCCGTTGAGCGATACCCATACATGATACGGTCGATGTAGATCTCAGAAGGTCTTGACCCCACAGGTTCAGTAAGAGTAACTACCAGATCATCACCAAAACACAATGCTGCATTCTGGCGTCCGTGATCAAATACATCGTCTGCCGTCATCGGACGATGTCTCAATACACCATTCATATCCCGAACGGTAAGTGTAGAATTATCGAAAATGCGAAAAACTTCGAACATAAAGCTTAGCGCTTCTGCACCGGAAGATTTGACGCGCAATTGCCATTCACGGACACCATTCGGTAGGGACTTCCAAACACCTGAGTTTTCGGTGGTAATATTTGTAAACATCGCAACACCGATTCGGTAATATTCACCGTTCTTATCGCGCTGTTCGTCTTCGATACGCAATTGTTCGCGGTCCGGTGCCGGAAAGTTCATCGCCGGGATGTCCCTGCTCATGTGCGCCTGAGGGGCGATCACCTGTCCCTTGTCCTGAACCAGCTGGGCAAAACTCAGGCCGGAAAGAACAGAGAAAATCACCGCGGAGAGTACAGTTTTTCTCATAGTTAAAGAAGTTTTAAGATTTAGTATAGTCTTCACAAATATATAATTTTACGTAAATTTCAAAAAATGCCGCATATCTGTGTTGTTGAAGATGAATCGAGTCTGAGTGACATGATCAGAATGAACCTGGAACTGGAAGGGTATTCTGTTCGATGCTTTGCCGATGGTCGTGAAGCGCTGAATGGCATGGATGAACTGTCTGAAGCAGACCTGGTTATACTCGACGTGATGCTCCCACATGCAAGCGGCATTGAAGTGTGTGAAGTACTTCGAAAAAAAAGCGACGCCCCTGTTCTTTTTCTTTCTGCGAAGGGAACAACGGCAGATAAGATAGCTGGTTTGAAATCCGGTGGTAACGACTACCTTGGAAAACCCTTTGATCTCGAGGAGCTACTCCTCAGGGTGAGCATCCTTACCGGCAGAAGTGTTAAAAAAGATAAGGCGCAGACGGTGCTGTCCATTGGAGATAAAACAGTGAATTTTAACACTTTCGAAGTGACTTCAGGATCAGGTATCCGCCTTGCTGAACTTTCCAAAAGAGAGATAGATCTGCTTCAATTATTCCTCGAGAAGGAGGGGAAGGTCGTTTCGCGCGATGAGATCCTGGATCGTATTTGGGGGAAAGATCAATTCCCTACATCACGCACAATTGATAATTACATCCTGGCCTTCAGAAAACTTTTCGAACCGGATCCAAAAAATCCCAGGTACTTTCACTCCATTCGATCAGTAGGCTACAAGTTTACGCTTAACTAAAGTTAACGAATCCCATACACCGTATTATGCTACTTTTGTCATTACTATGAGTAATCGATCCAGAGACCCTCAAAAACAATTCAGGTACGATGCTGCCTACCTAAGGATGGCCGAGCAATGGTCAAAATTGTCTCATTGCCAGCGAAAACAGGTGGGAGCTATCATCGTAAAGGATGAGATGATCATTTCGGATGGCTATAACGGAACACCTGCAGGTTTCGACAACTGTTGTGAAGATGAAGATGGCAATACTCATTGGTACGTTCTTCATGCTGAGGCAAATGCGATCCTCAAGGTAGCCAAATCAACCAATAATTGTAAGGGCGCCACACTTTATCTCACCCTTTCTCCATGTAAAGATTGCAGTAAACTTGTGCTTCAGGCAGGCATAACCAGGGTCGTATTTAAAAACTCCTACAAAGACACGGAGGGAATTGACTTCCTTAAAAGTGCCGGTGTGGAGATCGTACAAATCGAAGAAACAGCATGAGTCATAACCGTATCAATTATATCCTGCCGGTAATCATTGCTATTGCGCTGGGAGCCGGGATGATCCTGGGTAATGCATTAACCCCTGGGCACCCTGATTTCAAAGATTCTGCCGGAGGAGAACAGTACCGGAAAATTCAGGATATCATCACCATACTGGACAGAAAATACGTAGATACCATCAATGGGGATGCGCTTTTCGAGCAGACCATTGCTGACATGTTACACAAACTTGATCCACACTCCAACTACATTCCTGCCCGCGACCTACAGTTGATGACAGAATCTATTGAAGGTCAGTTTGGTGGTATCGGTGTTCGATTTTTTATAATCAATGACACCATCTCAATTACCAATGTGGTAGCTGGATCACCATCCGAATCAGTGGGCGTAAAGGCCGGAGACAAGATCATTCAGGTGAATGGAAAAACGGTAGCCGGCAAGAAGATCACCAATGAAAAAGTGATGTCCCAGCTCAAGGGTAAACCAGGCACAGCGGTGAGCGTCCGACTGCTGCGTGATGGAAAACTGATCGACAAAAGGATCGTTCGTGACCTCATCCCGATCCAAAGTGTTGTGGCTGCATACATGATCGATAAAGAGACCGGTTTCATCCGTATTGATGAATTCTCGATGACCACCGCAAACGAATTCCGTAAAGCAGCCTTGTGGCTGAAAGAGCAGGGAATGAAAAAAATACTGCTCGACCTGCGTAATAATACAGGAGGCGTAATGACAGGAGCGATCGACATTGCTGATGAATTCCTTGAAAACAATGTGCCTATCGTTAAAACGGTTGGTGAGCACTCGGGTACTGAAATTTACAGAGCCACTGCTCAAGGCATTCTGCATGATACAAAAGTAGCCGTATTGATCAATGCCAACTCTGCTTCTGCGAGCGAGATCCTGGCGGGTGCCCTTCAGGACAATGATCGCGGAACCATAGTAGGAAGGAGATCCTTTGGAAAAGGACTGGTTCAGCAAGATGTGAAACTGCGCGATGGCAGTAACCTGCGTTTGACCATTGCCCGCTACTACACACCAACCGGTCGCTGTATCCAGAAACCCTACAAGGAGGGATATGAAGACTATTACAAAGATCAGATCGACCGCTACGACAATGGTGAGCTTTACAAACCGGATAGCACGGTATTCGTGGATTCCCTCAAGTACAAAACACCGAAGGGAAAAATCGTTTACGGCGGAGGAGGTATCATGCCGGATATCTTCGTTCCTTACGACTCTACGGGAGACAGCTGGTATTACCGTGAGCTGCGGTTCTCATCAGCATTTTCAGCCTTCGCTTTTGATTTTCTGGATGGGAAAAGAAGTAAATTCAAGGACCTTAAATCATTCGATAAAGACTTTACGATTACTCCGGAACTTCTGGATCGTTTTGTCCGGTTCGCAGAAAAGGAAATGAAAGTGAAACGTGATCCTGCAGCGCTAGCGCACAGCAAAAAACTTATCTCCCAATCATTGAAGGCAGAAATCGCAAGGCAGATATGGCTGGAAGAAGGATTCTACCGAGTTGTTAATAGATTCGACAAGGAGGTGATCAAAGCGTTGAGCGTTCTAAAATAACAGCATGAAGTTCATCCCTATCTCTGAACTGGAGCGCATCCTTGGATCTGAGGGAAACGTTCGGACAGCCGATGGGAGAAAGGAACTGCTGCTGCTGCTCGCTTCGGGATCTGCAAAAGGATCCGGAATCTATTCCACTGCTGAATTGATCGATCTTGTCTCTTCGTTAGAGGACGAAACCATCGTTTTTTGTGATTGGGTGGAGCAGGATCGAAATCTCAAGGATCTGCTCACGGGTGAAGTGATCACGACCCCCTTTCAGGACGCACATCACTGGAAGCAACATACTTTATTGACATCATTCGGAAAATTTCTTGCACCTTTCCTGGGGCCGGTGAGTGTTAAGTACAGAGAAACGAAAGATCTGACTGCACTAAGTGCGATATTCTCCTACCTCCCGCTGCTACCAATGGATGAAAGGCTCACGATTGAGCGGGAACTCTTTATACCTTTCAGAGATCAGGTGGAATTGGCATTGAAAAATGCCGGATCACTTGAAACCGAGCAGGAACTGCTTACGGTATCCGATGCCATCTGCAATGAACAGAGTATTCGGATTGTGAACAGTCTGTCGCGCGCCTCCTACCACATGAGGATCTGGTTCGTCGACAGGATACTTGAACTGGTGAAACATCCGGCATGTACGGCACGACTCGCCTTCCGAATGACCCAACGCCTTAAAACCATTGACCTCAATCCGGAGCACCTTGAAACCATCGATGCGATTGAACGGGATCTGAAAACAGGGCAACTGCTGGCACCAAAACGAAAGATCAATTTTTTCGGCTGGTTCAAACCGGCATCATTGATCACGGTTTTGCTGCTTGTCGCAGTCGGGGTAACGGTTTATTTTGTAGCTACCTATAAGGAAGAACCAGATATGCCGGATGACCTGAACATCGCTTCTTCCTTCGAATCCTTCAGTAAGGAAGAACGCGTTAGGATCGATTCCCTGTTGAGGGCGCAGCGCAAGGATGAAACTATCGTGATCCCTGATCAGGATCAGTACCTCTGGCCTCAAGGGACTGGTGTTTCTCTCGCTCTTCGGAAAAAACTCGAGAATGAGCGGATGGAGCAATTGTATCAGGATTGGTTGTCGGATGCTGAACTGCACGAACAGGGAATTCTGGATACCTGTTCCGGCAAAGAACCGGCTTTTATCGAACCATTCCCGAATGTTCTCAACGTTAGGGAATGCAAGGGAGAACACAAGGTTTACATACGAAATGAATCCGATTATGCCGTGTATGCTTTCATTTTCGAAGATGTCAGGAATGGAACGGTATACGAGATCCTGATTCCGAAAGGCAATGTGGCCACACTGGCACTCAACAAGAATGACCAGCTGCTGTTCGTCGCAGGTAAAACCCTTGTTCCCTTCGTAGTGCCTTCCGGTGTGCCGAAAGAAGAACTTCCATCTACTGATTTTACACACCATTTTTGCGAGGCAGATATGAATCTTTCTCTATCACTATCTACGCTTTACACGTTTGTTTTCCCTTCCGGGGACCGCAATAAATTACTTCTTTCCGGAGATGGTCAGAATTCCTTCATGGTGGCAGATCTTTATGGCATTCTGGAAACCAATTGATCCCAACTCGTTATATTAGCCGTTTATAAATTTGTGATGTGTATGAAAAGATTCTTGCTTTCTATCGGTTTCATTGGCAGTATGCTGACTGCCGTTGCTCAATTCGGTTACACGACTCCTTCAAGTAATGCAGAAGGAAGTAACTACCAGTTCACCAAAGTAGCCAAACTGGATGCAACACCTGTAGAAAGTCAGGGGATCACCGGAACATGCTGGAGCTTTTCGGCACTCTCCTTCTTTGAATCTGAGCTGATGCGTATGGGGACTAAAAATCCGGAGTTGCTTTCGGAAATGTTCATTGTACGTAAAGCTTATGAAAGTAAAGCGGAGAAATTCATCCGTATGGACGGAAAGATCAACTTTGCAGAAGGTGGTGCCTTCCACGATATCCCATTTGTGATCAAGAATTATGGAATTGTTCCAAAATCTGTTTATTCAGGCTTAAATTATGGCTCCGAAACACACGACCACAGCGAGTTGTTCAGTGTTCTCAATGGCGCGATGCAGGGATTGTTGACCCACCTTCAGAGCGGCAGTGCCAAGGGCGGACTTTCCACATCCTGGGTGTCAGCTATGAAGGGGATCCTGGATGCTTATCTGGGTCCGGACGTGAAGGAATTCGAGCTGGCAGGTAAGAAATATACCCCAAAAAGCTATGCAAAGGCGATCGGACTGAACATGGACGATTATGTTTCTCTGACTTCTTTTACCAATCATGCCATGAACGAGCGTTGTGAACTTGCTATTCCTGACAACTGGGCTTGGGGTGACAGCTACAACGTATCACTGGACGACTTATTCGCGGCATGTGAATACGCGCTGAAGAACGGTTACACCCTTGCCTGGGGAGCGGACGTATCAGAAAAAGGCTTCTCCTTCCGCAATGGATTGGCTATTGTTCCTGAAGATCCATCATCTATCGAAGTAAAGGGGAAAGACAACAAGAACTTCTCAGATGCGGGTGCTGACAAAACTTCCAACCAGTTCCTTACTCCTGGCAAGGAGGTGGTGGTAACCCCTGAAATGCGCCAGCAGGGCTATGATAACAAAACAACCACCGACGATCATGGTATGCACATCGTAGGTTTGTTTAAGGATCAGAACGGAACGAAGTACTTTCTGGTAAAGAACTCCTGGGGAACAGGAAATTATCCTGAAGGCTACCTGTACGTTTCCGAAAGCTATTTCAAGTTGAAGACGATCAATATTTACCTGCACAAAGACGGGGTTTCAGCTGACCTTAAGAAAAAACTGAAGCTCTGATCCGACTTTTTGTCGAAAAGTCATTGACATCGCAAGGATTATTCGTTACATTGCA
>Ga0315904_10005366_pt1 | contig 17831 bp, 11 predicted proteins | sample LakEriMetagenome_6_FD_203529 | JGI IMG/M metagenome (GOLD analysis project Ga0315904, IMG submission 203529) | Freshwater fungal communities from buoy surface, Lake Erie, Ohio, United States - Buoy 12 MA120 | ecosystem: Environmental > Aquatic > Freshwater > Lake | place: USA: Lake Erie, Ohio...
CGATCACGCTCGACACTCGGGCGCGCGTGAGCCCGAACTCTGCGAGAAGCTGATCCGGGCGGCGCTCGTGCGCGACCGCAAGATCGTAGAGTGCGACCGCGCATGCGATCGCCAGGATGTTGTCTGCGAGCATCGTCGCGGCTTCGGTGCGTGGGCGTCCGGTCACGCTCCCAACCTACCACCCGGCCATGCGCGCGAGCGTGGCGAGAAGGTCGTGTGCGGGGTCGGGGCACCGATGCCGGCGAGTGCAGCCGTCAATCGTGGCAGATGATGATCGACTCGCCCGACGCGGGATCAACCGCGCTCTCGCCCGCTTCGCAGTCGAAAGGGTAGAGGTCTGCCGTGTCGGGGCAGGCATCCGCGGCAGAGACCGCCCAGCATCCGAGCCCGGGGGAGCAGCACGCCCAGATCATCGGCTGGCACCCGGCCGGCGCAACGCATGTGCCGCTCACGTTGCAGCGGCTCGGCCAGCGCTCGCAGTAGTGCACGCGGCTGGCCTGGCGCGTTCGCGGGCTCGCTGCGCGTTCGGCCGAGAGCTCGGGTGCGAGTCGGGCGACGCTGGTCAGCAGCGGGCTGCTCGCAGGCTGCTCGGGTTGATCGACGGCAGCGATCGCCGCCCCGCTTGCGGTGACGGACATCGCGATGATGAGTGCTCGTGCGAGATTCATGGTGCTTCCCTTGGGTAGTTCTGCGTCGTGCTCGCGGGCGGCGTGCTCGAGAAGGGCCCGCCTATCAGGGCCGGCTCGCTCCCTCGCATCGCCGGCTCGATGCCGCATTCATCCGCGATCGCGTCCAGCATCGTCACCACGCGCCGGGCCTCGCGGGTGCATCGGCGCTCCGATGCGTCCGCGGCCTCGCACTGCGCCCGCGCGGCCTCGCACTGCTCGCGCTCGAGCTCGGGCTCGTCGGCGCGGCGCCGCGGCTGCTCGTGCTCTTGGCCAGGGCCTTCGTGTGCTCGCCGGCGATCGTGCTCGGGCTGATCCTCGGGCTCGGGCCCGTGATGGTCGCTCATGCTTGGGCTGGCCGGCTCTCGCAGGTAGGCCCCGCCGAACCCGGCGCCCGCGCCAACCGCCATCGAAAGGGTGCCTACCAGCACGCTCGACTTGCCGCGGCGCAGTGCCCGGGCGAGGGTCGCCACGTCCCGCACCCCGGCATCGTCCAGCATCGCGTGCAGCTCGGCCCGCGTCACTGGCCGCGCGTGGTCGGGCTCGGCCATCGCCGCGGCCGCGTGTTGCTGCTCGGGCTCGATTGGCCCGGCCATCGAGAGACTCGCGCCCGCTGGGCGTGTGGCTTTGTCGTCTGCGCCCACGTCCGCATCCTACAGCGGTTCGTGTCGGTTCGCAGCGGTTCGCAGCGGTTCAGGGCGGTTCGCCGGACCGTTGCGCCTGGTCCGGCGAACCGTTCTCGGCCTTCTACCGCTCGCCGTCCATCAGGTTCTGCTGCGCCCACGCGCGCGCAATGTCGAGGTCGCCGCTCGCCAGCAGCCCCGCGAGCTGTGCACGATCGTGCTCGACAAGCTGCGCGAGCGTGTCGATCGCAGCGCCCACGCCCGACCAGTCCGAGCTCGGGGCCGTGCTCGTGTCGAGCCCTTCGTCTGGCAGCTCGAATGCCCAGCCGCGCGCATCAAGGTGTTCGGCTCGGACGCGGTCGATCCCAAGCCGGCCCACGATGGCGCGCGTCGTTCGGCTGGCGATGGCGAGGCTGTCGAGCGTGGCGAGGGTCCCGGCCTTGCGCTCGGACTCGGGCAGGCGCCGCGAGAGACCCCACCGAACGACGTCGATCGGATCGTGCGGGTTCACATACCCGCGCACGATCGACACGAGGGCGTGCCGCCGCTGCACGGCCCCGATGCCCATCAGCGTGCGCAGGCCGAACCCGTACACGAGCGAGTTTCCAGCCCGATCGTGTCCATCGTCGATCGGCAGCTGCACGATGCAACGCTCGCGCATGGTCCCGGGCACCGAAACACGAGCGAGACGAACGGCGCCGTCCGGCTGGGCTCGGATGCGCTTCGGGGGCGGGCTGCTGCGCGGGGCTGCTGCGGGTGTGTGGCTCGAGCTCGGTCGAGAGCACGAGCACGCGCACGAGCACGCGCTGCTCGTCGCGGGGCTGCTCGTCGCGGGGCTGGCCAGCGTGGCCTCGACTTCGCGCCCGAGCTGCACGAACTCCGGGGGCGGAGTCGGAGCAGGGCGAGGCCTCCCCGCCTTCTTCGCAGCCTTCGCGGCCGCCAAGTCGCGCCCGAGCGCCGACCGGCCAAGCTCCCATCCGCGCGCCGCTGCTCGTGCAACCGCACGCTCTCGCTCTTCTCGGCGCTCCGCAACGTGGCGATCGAACTCGGCGCGCTGCTCGTCCGTCAGCGCGCCGCGCATGATCGACACCAGCTCGGACCAGCGCGAGCCCGCCTCGGTCGCGCTGGCGCTGCTCGAGCAGTGCTCGGGCTCGGGCGCGGTCGGGGCGTTGGTCGGGACCGTACGCGCGTTCACAGGGCACCTCCGATGCTGGTCACGAGGGCGGCACTCGGGTTGCTCACGAGGGCGAGCCCGGGGGGCGAGAAGCGAGGCACCCACGGGCCCGGGCCGAACATCGGCCGCTCGTGGCGAGCACCTTGCCGGCCGATGCCCGCGGTCCATCCGAGCCCCGGCACCTCGCCGATCTCCTCGCGGGCCTCATCCGCGGCGCAGTCCAGCGCCCAGCCATCGGCGCCCGAGCGCGTGCGCGTGATCGACTCGGCGCGCTCGGCCATCTTCGCGATCTCCGACGCGTGCGACGTCGAGAGCCGGAACCCCGTCCACGCGAGGGCAGCATCGCGGCTCGCAGGGCGGGCACCATGCAGGCCAGCGTCGCGGGCGAGCGCTTCGAGCAGGCGCCTGCGCGAGCGCTGCTGCTGCTCGGCCAGCGTGGCCCGGCTCGCTTCCCTCGCCTGCGCGAAGTCCCGCGATGCTCCATCGGTCGACTCGGACACGCTCGCGACCACGAGCCATCGCGGATCGCTGGGGATCGCCTTGTGCGACTTGCCGCGCTCGGACGCGACCACGAGCCGATACCGGGCCGCCAAGTAGGCCCACAACCGCCCGAGGGTCTCCGCGCTCGCAAGCGCTGCCGGGTCCCGCAGCATCGCAACCTCGCCCGTCCGCATGCAGGTCAGGTCGAGCCCGCGCTTGCGCAGCCTGAACTCGACGCGCTGCACTTCGCGGCTCGCCTGGTAGGCCGGCGAGCGAGACCACGCGGCCGCATACATCGCGAGCGCTCCATCGCCTCCCCGCGCGGCCAGCTGTCCAGTCTTCCCGTAGCAGCACAGGGACACGTTCGATCCGTGGCGCGAGCCCACGCTCACGCTCTCGCCCGCCTTCTGCGAGTGCGCGGTGATGGTCGCTCCCCGCCATCCAACCCACGCGGCGTGTCGCCCATCGTCCAGCGACCAGGCTCCCAACCCCTGCATGTCGCGGCAGATCTCGAGCGCAGTCACGCGCCAGCCCGCGGCGTGGGCCGTCTCCAGCGTGCAGGTCGAGCCAGACCACGCGCTCGCGCTCGCGATCCACAAGCCGGCGAGCGACGCCCAGCCGTCCCGCCACAAGCCGCCCGCCTTGAACTCCAGTCGCGTCCAGCGGGGGCCGATCGTCACGTGCACCACGTCCGCCACGAGCAGGGCCACTCCCCCGCCCTTGGCCCGCGTCGAGAGCACGCTCGCCCACGCCGCGCGACCGTCGACAAGCGGCAGCTCGACAAGCTCGCCCGCCTTTCCACCCGCATGCAGCCGCCGCACGAGCTCGCCCACGCGACCCACAGGCCCGCTCGTCGCAAGCTCGACTCGCGTCCCTCCGTCGATCGTCGGGCCCGTCAGCGCGACAGCCGGCCGGCCGTCGCCGCGCCGCAGAATCGGACCCATGCCGCGCAGCGGGTCGCTTGCTCGCGCGAGGCTCGCGGTACGCGAAGAAAGCCCAGCCGCGCGAGGCCTGGTCGCATTCCCGCTCACGGAGCCGCGGGCGAAGTCACCCATAGCCAAGTCGGCGCTCTCGGCCCTGGGATGGCTGCCGGGCGGCGTGTGGCGCGTGGCGTGAGCTCGCGGGCTTGCCTGGGTTGCGGCTCGCGGTTGCTTCGGTGCGAGCGGCGCGATAGAGATTCGGGGCGTCGGGTTGTTCTGCTCGTTCAGCATGGCGCTCTCGGTCGCGCGCGGTTCAGGCTCACCCCGGGCAAGGAATGGGGCCTGGACCGCGCTAGTTCGAGATCGAACCTAGACGTCCAGGGCGCCGCTCGCAACACGCGGGGATGCCTCGGATGCCTCGCGGTGGCCCTTGCGGTCCCGCTTCTCCGATTGCTATCGACCCGCCTGCGCGCCCGCGAACGCGAGCGCACGCGCGATCTGTGACGTCCGCGCCCGAGCGCCGGGCGTGGGTCCTATTTTGTCGCGTGAGAGAACCCCGCCACGAGCCAGGTGTGGTTCTCGGGCCCCGCCTTCGTGGGTCGCTCGGGGCCCTCGTGCCTCAGCAGTCGATCGGGACCACCTCGCATCCTCCCGTGAGGGTGTCGCACTGGCCCGAGCTGCAGGGCCCGTCGAGAGACGAGCAGTCGACGGGAGCCGCTCCGATGCACTCCCCCGCGACGCAAGCCCCGATGGCCATGCACAGGTCTGCGGGCGCGCATTCGACTCCATCGGCGTAGGGCCAGAACTCGCAGCCGGACACGCCGCATTTGCCCGATCCGCACGGACCCGTCAGGTCCGCGCACTCCTCGTGCTCCGTGCAGGGCGGGCCCAGCTCCGGGGGCTCGGGCTCGGGCTCGGGCTCCAGCTCGGGCTCGGGCTCGGTCCCAAGGTCGAGCAGCTCGGGCTCGTCGGGCTCGTCGGGCTCGTCGGGCTGATCCTCGGGCTCGGGCTGCTCGGGCTGCTCGGGCTGCTCGGGCTGCTCGGGCGCCTGCTGGGGTGCTGGCTCGCGGCCGATCGGCTCGTCGCAGCCGGCGAGGGCGAGGGCGAGGGCGAGGGCGAGGGCGGGCGGCCTGACGGACGATCGCCGGCCAGGGAGGGCGAGCAGGAAGGCGAGCAGGAAGGCGAGCAGGGGAGCATGGGCAAGCTCGCGCGCGGAGGGCCCGCAGCATCCGGGAAGGGTGGCGAGGGCGAGGGCGAGGGCGATCGTGGCTCGACTCGACACGCCCGGCATAGTATCCGCGCCACTATCAGACAGCAACCGCATTCGTCGACGTACGCCGATTGGCCCGCGTTAGGCCGCTTCTGTGCACGCGCGGTCCCTAGCGAGCGCTCGCGCTCGTCGGGTCGAATGCCTCGCCAGTGTCCCGGTTCTGGGGCCGCGATGCCTCGCGCTCGGGGTGGTCCGCCCCTGGTTCCGGGCTGGGCCGGGCTGGGCGATGCTTGGGTGGGGGTCAGCCCGTCAGGGGCTCGCCGGCCATCAGCTGCCGGGTGGTGACGCGCATGCGCTCCAGCTCGGCGCGGATCCTCGCGTCGCGCGAGCGTCGGGCAGCGTCCAGCTGGGTTCGGAAGTCGGGGCGCTCGCATGCGTAGCGCGCGATCGTGCGGCGCGTGATCCCCAGCTGGGCGGCTGCGGCATCGACGAGCGCGCCCGCTTCGATCGCGGCGAGCAGGTCTGCGGGGTTCCATCGCTTGCGCGGGCGTCCGGGTCCGGGTCGCATGATGCCGGCAACCGCCGGGCGCCCGATCTACTCCGCGAAGGCGGCTGCGAGCGGCTGGCTACCCCTACGCGGGCGAGCGCTGCTCGAGCAGGCTCGGCACGAGGGCGAGGGCGAGGGCGCCTGCGCAGGCCATGGTGCGCGTGGGCGCCTGCGCGGTGATATCTTGGACTCGTGCCCCGCGACGAGAAGATCGTCAGGTTGCTGCGCATGATCGGCGATGGCGAGTCGCTGACTGCTGCTGCCGCGGCGTGCGGGGTCAACCGCAAGACGGTCTACCGCTGGCGAGCGGCGCTTCCTGGGTTCGGCGATGCTCTCGATCGTGTGCTGGCCCTCTCGGCCGATGGCTCCCCTCGTGCGCGGCGCGAGGTCGAGAACGTCGTGCGCGCGTGGGCTCCGTCCGGCGTGCCCGAGCGAGAGCACGAGTCGGCGCTGCCGGACGTGCTCGGGCGTGACGGGCGAGTGCTGGTCTCGGGCGAGCGCGTCGAGCAGGAAGGCCAGCTCGAGCAGCCGGGCGGGCAGATCTACACGAGCAAGCGGCCGCCCACGCGGGACGAATGGATCGCGATGATGACCGATCTCGCCCTGGATCCCGCGCAGCCGGAGCGGTTGCGACTCGGGGCGATGGCCTCGGTTTCGACGGCGCTGGGGAACGGGCCTGCTGCTCGGGCGGGGCGGGCCTCGGATCGGGTGGCTGAGCAGCAAGCCGCTGAGCAGCAGGAAGCTGCGCAGCGAGAGAAGGGCCGCGACGCCGGGATCCCGGCGAGCGTGTGGCATGAGGCGCGGCAGAACTTCCTTGGGCCGCCCGCAGCTGCGACGGGCGAGGCTGCGCGCCCGACCATCGAGCTCGTCGCTGCCGATCGCTCGTGAGCCTCGCCAGCAACCAACGGGCGAGCCGCCCCGGATCGCTCCGTGGGCGGCTCGCTTGCGTGTGCGCCTGGATCAGCCGCACTCGCTCGGGTTGGGGTCGTTCGGGTAGGCGCTCGCGATGCACTCGGGCACGAGTTGCACGCGGGCGTGTCCGAAGTCGGGCCCGAGCGAGGCGCTGCAGATCTCGCCGTCGCATCGAGCATCGAGCAGGCCGGAGCCGTCCACCTGCTTCCCCGCGTCGCAGGTGCTCGGCCAGTGCAGGAAGGTCGCGCCCGCGGCTTCGCACTCCGGCGTCACCAGCACGGCCCACCCGTCGATCAACGCGTAGCAGGTCGAGAGCCAGCCGGCCGCGAAGCAAGCGAGCGACTCGGGTGCGGGTGCTCCGTTCTCGCAGGAAGTATCGTGCCAAACGTTCTCGATCGGATGCAGGTATCCGTCCGAGACCATCGCGTCGAGCCTGCACTCGCTGATCGCCTGCGCGTGGGCGCCTTCACCAAACGCGGCGATGCACACCTGCCCCGAGCATCCGACCGAGACGATCGACGGGTGGAATGCCTCGTCGGTCTCGCCGGCATCGGTCTCGTCGGCCTCGGTCCCGTCGGTCTCGGTCTCGTCGGTCTCGCCGGCCTCGGTCCCGCAGCCGGCCGCGCAGACGGCTGCGAGCGCCACGAGCAGGGCGAGGATCATCATGGGTTCGTGCTTGGCCTTCATCGTTCCTGGCAAGCTACCACCCGCGTCGCATTCGAGCATCGCCTGTGTGGTGCCGCTGGCCCGGGTCCGTGCGGGTCCGGGCGGGCCAGCCCGTCAGCTCGCCCTGCGCGGGCGAGCGCTGCTCGAGCAGCTCATGCGCGCTGGCTGACGGTGATGACCGCGCTGTCGATCACCACGGAGGATCCTCCGTTCGCGTCCACGCGCAGGCGATACCGCAACGCCTGGCCTCCCGGCGCATACTCCCGCTCGATCCCGATGCGCTTCCAGTCGTTCGCGGCGCTTGGCACCGCGATCGTGATCGACGTTCCCGTGTTCGCGTAGACCCCGGAGCCCGGCGCGGTCTCGGCCTGCAGCTGGAGCGTCACGGTGTTCGCGATCGTCATCAGGGCCGAGAGCTCGCCCACGATGCGAAGCGACGACCCGTCCACTGGCGAGGGTGCTGCCGCGCTCGTCGTGATCGTGTGGGCGGCGGCAGCTGCCGCGCCCGCAGTGAACCCGCGCGCGAAGATGTACCCGGTCCCGCTCGTGTGCACCCGTTCCGACGTCCCCCACACCAACGCGCTCCCGCTCGTGCGGGTGAGCGTGTTCGCGACCGCGGGTGCAGCCGCCGCGAGCTCGAATCGGCTCGACTCGACTCGGCCCCCGGCAGTGGTCTGCAAGATCGCGGCTTCGATGGACCCGAACCCCGCGATGGTAGTGAGCGCATCGGCGCCGGCGATCGAGCCACCCGCGGCGACTTCGTAGCTCGGCGCGGTGATGGTCCCGGTCGCGTTGACGTCCGCGAACGTGGCGATACTGCCCGCCTCGCAGGTCAGGAAAGCGCCGGACTTGACGCGGATCACCGCGGTCGACTCCACGCGCAGCTCGGCCCCTGCGGCCAGCTTCATGGTGCCAGTCAGGGTCGGGTTCACGAAGCTGTAGTTATCGATCGCCTTCTTGAGCTGGTCGAACTGCAGCCCGTCGAGCGCGATCCCTTGGCCGAGGATCACGTTGACGATCTCCATCTGGACGGAGTCGAACCACTCGGGGCTCAGCTGGGTAGGAGGGTCCGGGAACGTCGCGAACCCGTTGATCCCGGGTCCGAACTTGTCCGGCTTGGCGGTGGGGGTGAGGATGACCTGCATTGATCGATGGCTACCACGAGCGAGAGCCAGGGCGGGTGACCCCACCCCACCTGTTACGTGAAGGATGGCGGCACCCGGCCTGGCTCTCGACTGGAATCCTGCGAGGGTCGCTAGTTGATCGGGGCCCGCAGGCGAGCGAGCGTGGTCTCGTGCTCGGCCCGCAGGCGGGCGAGGTCCTGCGCGTGCTCGGCCCGCAGCTGCGCGAGCGTGGTCTCGTGCTCGGCCCGCAGCTGCGCGAGCATGCACGAGAGCTCGGTCGAGATCTCCGTCAGCGCGCGGGGCATCGCCCGCTGAATCGCCGCATTCGCTTGCGGCCCGAGCTCGGCCAGCAGCTCGTCGGATGCGCGCCGGAGCGCGCGCTGCAGGATCTGGAATACGTCCAGGCGAGCAGGCTCGCGCGGCTCGTGCTGATGCGTCGAAAGATGGGAAGTGCAGGGTTCGGTGCTTCGCATGCAATCACACCCTACCAGTGCGCCATGCGAGCCGTCGCAGTCGCTTCGCTTCCGGGGCGGATACCCGGGGTGGCGTCACCTCGCGGTCGCCACTCGCCTTCGTGGTGAAGGCCTGGCCGACACGCGCGACCACGAGAAGCGGGCGATGCCAGCGTCGATCTGGTCGGCGCTCGCGTGCTGGTCGGCGCTCGCGCTCCAGCTGGGCGATCACGAGTCTGCCCCGATCATCGCCGCGAACTGGACGAACGGGAGCTCGAGAGCGGCGGCGAGCGCCTTCGCGGAACCGATCTTTGCGTCGCGCTCGCCTACTTCGATGCCGCGGATCGTCGACACGGAGAGACCCGCGCGTGCGGCCAGCTCGGCGCGAGAGAGCCCGCGTTCGGCTCGCAGCCGCGCGATCAAGACCCCGACCGCGGGGCGATCGTCGTCCTGCGCGTGCGGCCCGGGCTGTGCGGGCGAGCGCTGCTCGAGCACGCTCGCCTCGGGCTCGTGGTCGCCCACGAGGTACAGCCGGCGCCTTGCTGGGGCTGTAGCCGCCTGCGTCGTCTCGGTCGCGTCGATCAGGTTCCACGAAACCGCGAGCTCGCTGGACGCACTGAAAAGGCGCTCGCTCGTGCGGCGCACGAGATCGACGATCTGCGGGCGCTCCAGTCCGCGGGAAGCGAACGCGTCGAAATCCGGCTCATTCGAGCGAAGCCCCGCGAGCAGGTAGATCAGCACGGAGCCGACCAGCACCACACCGGCAACGCCCGCGAGCACGTCCGGCTGCGTCGCGTGTTGGCCTCGGACGTCACGAAGCCAGCGCGAGAGACCATCGGCGTCGAGACCTCGCTTGCGCGCGACGGCTTCGAGCTCATCGGGCCGACACGCTGCGCGCCAGTGCTCGGACTCGTGTAGCTCGTGCACGATCACGCTCGACACTCGGGCGCGCGTGAGCCCGAACTCTGCGAGAAGCTGATCCGGGCGGCGCTCGTGCGCGACCGCAAGATCGTAGAGTGCGACCGCGCAGGCGATCGCCAGGATGTTGTCTGCGAGCATCGTCGCGGCTTCGGTGCGTGGGCGTCCGGTCACGCTCCCAACCTACCACCCGGCCATGCGCGCGAGCGTGGCGAGAAGGTCGTGTGCGGGGTCGGGGCACCGATGCCGGCGAGTGCAGCCGTCAATCGTGGCAGATGATGATCGACTCGCCCGACGCGGGATCAACCGCGCTCTCGCCCGCTTCGCAGTCGAAAGGGTAGAGGTCTGCCGTGTCGGGGCAGGCATCCGCGGCAGAGACCGCCCAGCATCCGAGCCCGGGGGAGCAGCACGCCCAGATCATCGGCTGGCACCCGGCCGGCGCAACGCATGTGCCGCTCACGTTGCAGCGGCTCGGCCAGCGCTCGCAGTAGTGCACGCGGCTGGCCTGGCGCGTTCGCGGGCTCGCTGCGCGTTCGGCCGAGAGCTCGGGTGCGAGTCGGGCGACGCTGGTCAGCAGCGGGCTGCTCGCAGGCTGCTCGGGTTGATCGACGGCAGCGATCGCCGCCCCGCTTGCGGTGACGGACATCGCGATGATGAGTGCTCGTGCGAGATTCATGGTGCTTCCCTTGGGTAGTTCTGCGTCGTGCTCGCGGGCGGCGTGCTCGAGAAGGGCCCGCCTATCAGGGCCGGCTCGCTCCCTCGCATCGCCGGCTCGATGCCGCATTCATCCGCGATCGCGTCCAGCATCGTCACCACGCGCCGGGCCTCGCGGGTGCATCGGCGCTCCGATGCGTCCGCGGCCTCGCACTGCGCCCGCGCGGCCTCGCACTGCTCGCGCTCGAGCTCGGGCTCGTCGGCGCGGCGCCGCGGCTGCTCGTGCTCTTGGCCAGGGCCTTCGTGTGCTCGCCGGCGATCGTGCTCGGGCTGATCCTCGGGCTCGGGCCCGTGATGGTCGCTCATGCTTGGGCTGGCCGGCTCTCGCAGGTAGGCCCCGCCGAACCCGGCGCCCGCGCCAACCGCCATCGAAAGGGTGCCTACCAGCACGCTCGACTTGCCGCGGCGCAGTGCCCGGGCGAGGGTCGCCACGTCCCGCACCCCGGCATCGTCCAGCATCGCGTGCAGCTCGGCCCGCGTCACTGGCCGCGCGTGGTCGGGCTCGGCCATCGCCGCGGCCGCGTGTTGCTGCTCGGGCTCGATTGGCCCGGCCATCGAGAGACTCGCGCCCGCTGGGCGTGTGGCTTTGTCGTCTGCGCCCACGTCCGCATCCTACAGCGGTTCGTGTCGGTTCGCAGCGGTTCGCAGCGGTTCAGGGCGGTTCGCCGGACCGTTGCGCCTGGTCCGGCGAACCGTTCTCGGCCTTCTACCGCTCGCCGTCCATCAGGTTCTGCTGCGCCCACGCGCGCGCAATGTCGAGGTCGCCGCTCGCCAGCAGCCCCGCGAGCTGTGCACGATCGTGCTCGACAAGCTGCGCGAGCGTGTCGATCGCAGCGCCCACGCCCGACCAGTCCGAGCTCGGGGCCGTGCTCGTGTCGAGCCCTTCGTCTGGCAGCTCGAATGCCCAGCCGCGCGCATCAAGGTGTTCGGCTCGGACGCGGTCGATCCCAAGCCGGCCCACGATGGCGCGCGTCGTTCGGCTGGCGATGGCGAGGCTGTCGAGCGTGGCGAGGGTCCCGGCCTTGCGCTCGGACTCGGGCAGGCGCCGCGAGAGACCCCACCGAACGACGTCGATCGGATCGTGCGGGTTCACATACCCGCGCACGATCGACACGAGGGCGTGCCGCCGCTGCACGGCCCCGATGCCCATCAGCGTGCGCAGGCCGAACCCGTACACGAGCGAGTTTCCAGCCCGATCGTGTCCATCGTCGATCGGCAGCTGCACGATGCAACGCTCGCGCATGGTCCCGGGCACCGAAACACGAGCGAGACGAACGGCGCCGTCCGGCTGGGCTCGGATGCGCTTCGGGGGCGGGCTGCTGCGCGGGGCTGCTGCGGGTGTGTGGCTCGAGCTCGGTCGAGAGCACGAGCACGCGCACGAGCACGCGCTGCTCGTCGCGGGGCTGCTCGTCGCGGGGCTGGCCAGCGTGGCCTCGACTTCGCGCCCGAGCTGCACGAACTCCGGGGGCGGAGTCGGAGCAGGGCGAGGCCTCCCCGCCTTCTTCGCAGCCTTCGCGGCCGCCAAGTCGCGCCCGAGCGCCGACCGGCCAAGCTCCCATCCGCGCGCCGCTGCTCGTGCAACCGCACGCTCTCGCTCTTCTCGGCGCTCCGCAACGTGGCGATCGAACTCGGCGCGCTGCTCGTCCGTCAGCGCGCCGCGCATGATCGACACCAGCTCGGACCAGCGCGAGCCCGCCTCGGTCGCGCTGGCGCTGCTCGAGCAGTGCTCGGGCTCGGGCGCGGTCGGGGCGTTGGTCGGGACCGTACGCGCGTTCACAGGGCACCTCCGATGCTGGTCACGAGGGCGGCACTCGGGTTGCTCACGAGGGCGAGCCCGGGGGGCGAGAAGCGAGGCACCCACGGGCCCGGGCCGAACATCGGCCGCTCGTGGCGAGCACCTTGCCGGCCGATGCCCGCGGTCCATCCGAGCCCCGGCACCTCGCCGATCTCCTCGCGGGCCTCATCCGCGGCGCAGTCCAGCGCCCAGCCATCGGCGCCCGAGCGCGTGCGCGTGATCGACTCGGCGCGCTCGGCCATCTTCGCGATCTCCGACGCGTGCGACGTCGAGAGCCGGAACCCCGTCCACGCGAGGGCAGCATCGCGGCTCGCAGGGCGGGCACCATGCAGGCCAGCGTCGCGGGCGAGCGCTTCGAGCAGGCGCCTGCGCGAGCGCTGCTGCTGCTCGGCCAGCGTGGCCCGGCTCGCTTCCCTCGCCTGCGCGAAGTCCCGCGATGCTCCATCGGTCGACTCGGACACGCTCGCGACCACGAGCCATCGCGGATCGCTGGGGATCGCCTTGTGCGACTTGCCGCGCTCGGACGCGACCACGAGCCGATACCGGGCCGCCAAGTAGGCCCACAACCGCCCGAGGGTCTCCGCGCTCGCAAGCGCTGCCGGGTCCCGCAGCATCGCAACCTCGCCCGTCCGCATGCAGGTCAGGTCGAGCCCGCGCTTGCGCAGCCTGAACTCGACGCGCTGCACTTCGCGGCTCGCCTGGTAGGCCGGCGAGCGAGACCACGCGGCCGCATACATCGCGAGCGCTCCATCGCCTCCCCGCGCGGCCAGCTGTCCAGTCTTCCCGTAGCAGCACAGGGACACGTTCGATCCGTGGCGCGAGCCCACGCTCACGCTCTCGCCCGCCTTCTGCGAGTGCGCGGTGATGGTCGCTCCCCGCCATCCAACCCACGCGGCGTGTCGCCCATCGTCCAGCGACCAGGCTCCCAACCCCTGCATGTCGCGGCAGATCTCGAGCGCAGTCACGCGCCAGCCCGCGGCGTGGGCCGTCTCCAGCGTGCAGGTCGAGCCAGACCACGCGCTCGCGCTCGCGATCCACAAGCCGGCGAGCGACGCCCAGCCGTCCCGCCACAAGCCGCCCGCCTTGAACTCCAGTCGCGTCCAGCGGGGGCCGATCGTCACGTGCACCACGTCCGCCACGAGCAGGGCCACTCCCCCGCCCTTGGCCCGCGTCGAGAGCACGCTCGCCCACGCCGCGCGACCGTCGACAAGCGGCAGCTCGACAAGCTCGCCCGCCTTTCCACCCGCATGCAGCCGCCGCACGAGCTCGCCCACGCGACCCACAGGCCCGCTCGTCGCAAGCTCGACTCGCGTCCCTCCGTCGATCGTCGGGCCCGTCAGCGCGACAGCCGGCCGGCCGTCGCCGCGCCGCAGAATCGGACCCATGCCGCGCAGCGGGTCGCTTGCTCGCGCGAGGCTCGCGGTACGCGAAGAAAGCCCAGCCGCGCGAGGCCTGGTCGCATTCCCGCTCACGGAGCCGCGGGCGAAGTCACCCATAGCCAAGTCGGCGCTCTCGGCCCTGGGATGGCTGCCGGGCGGCGTGTGGCGCGTGGCGTGAGCTCGCGGGCTTGCCTGGGTTGCGGCTCGCGGTTGCTTCGGTGCGAGCGGCGCGATAGAGATTCGGGGCGTCGGGTTGTTCTGCTCGTTCAGCATGGCGCTCTCGGTCGCGCGCGGTTCAGGCTCACCCCGGGCAAGGAATGGGGCCTGGACCGCGCTAGTTCGAGATCGAACCTAGACGTCCAGGGCGCCGCTCGCAACACGCGGGGATGCCTCGGATGCCTCGCGGTGGCCCTTGCGGTCCCGCTTCTCCGATTGCTATCGACCCGCCTGCGCGCCCGCGAACGCGAGCGCACGCGCGATCTGTGACGTCCGCGCCCGAGCGCCGGGCGTGGGTCCTATTTTGTCGCGTGAGAGAACCCCGCCACGAGCCAGGTGTGGTTCTCGGGCCCCGCCTTCGTGGGTCGCTCGGGGCCCTCGTGCCTCAGCAGTCGATCGGGACCACCTCGCATCCTCCCGTGAGGGTGTCGCACTGGCCCGAGCTGCAGGGCCCGTCGAGAGACGAGCAGTCGACGGGAGCCGCTCCGATGCACTCCCCCGCGACGCAAGCCCCGATGGCCATGCACAGGTCTGCGGGCGCGCATTCGACTCCATCGGCGTAGGGCCAGAACTCGCAGCCGGACACGCCGCATTTGCCCGATCCGCACGGACCCGTCAGGTCCGCGCACTCCTCGTGCTCCGTGCAGGGCGGGCCCAGCTCCGGGGGCTCGGGCTCGGGCTCGGGCTCCAGCTCGGGCTCGGGCTCGGTCCCAAGGTCGAGCAGCTCGGGCTCGTCGGGCTCGTCGGGCTCGTCGGGCTGATCCTCGGGCTCGGGCTGCTCGGGCTGCTCGGGCTGCTCGGGCTGCTCGGGCGCCTGCTGGGGTGCTGGCTCGCGGCCGATCGGCTCGTCGCAGCCGGCGAGGGCGAGGGCGAGGGCGAGGGCGAGGGCGGGCGGCCTGACGGACGATCGCCGGCCAGGGAGGGCGAGCAGGAAGGCGAGCAGGAAGGCGAGCAGGGGAGCATGGGCAAGCTCGCGCGCGGAGGGCCCGCAGCATCCGGGAAGGGTGGCGAGGGCGAGGGCGAGGGCGATCGTGGCTCGACTCGACACGCCCGGCATAGTATCCGCGCCACTATCAGACAGCAACCGCATTCGTCGACGTACGCCGATTGGCCCGCGTTAGGCCGCTTCTGTGCACGCGCGGTCCCTAGCGAGCGCTCGCGCTCGTCGGGTCGAATGCCTCGCCAGTGTCCCGGTTCTGGGGCCGCGATGCCTCGCGCTCGGGGTGGTCCGCCCCTGGTTCCGGGCTGGGCCGGGCTGGGCGATGCTTGGGTGGGGGTCAGCCCGTCAGGGGCTCGCCGGCCATCAGCTGCCGGGTGGTGACGCGCATGCGCTCCAGCTCGGCGCGGATCCTCGCGTCGCGCGAGCGTCGGGCAGCGTCCAGCTGGGTTCGGAAGTCGGGGCGCTCGCATGCGTAGCGCGCGATCGTGCGGCGCGTGATCCCCAGCTGGGCGGCTGCGGCATCGACGAGCGCGCCCGCTTCGATCGCGGCGAGCAGGTCTGCGGGGTTCCATCGCTTGCGCGGGCGTCCGGGTCCGGGTCGCATGATGCCGGCAACCGCCGGGCGCCCGATCTACTCCGCGAAGGCGGCTGCGAGCGGCTGGCTACCCCTACGCGGGCGAGCGCTGCTCGAGCAGGCTCGGCACGAGGGCGAGGGCGAGGGCGCCTGCGCAGGCCATGGTGCGCGTGGGCGCCTGCGCGGTGATATCTTGGACTCGTGCCCCGCGACGAGAAGATCGTCAGGTTGCTGCGCATGATCGGCGATGGCGAGTCGCTGACTGCTGCTGCCGCGGCGTGCGGGGTCAACCGCAAGACGGTCTACCGCTGGCGAGCGGCGCTTCCTGGGTTCGGCGATGCTCTCGATCGTGTGCTGGCCCTCTCGGCCGATGGCTCCCCTCGTGCGCGGCGCGAGGTCGAGAACGTCGTGCGCGCGTGGGCTCCGTCCGGCGTGCCCGAGCGAGAGCACGAGTCGGCGCTGCCGGACGTGCTCGGGCGTGACGGGCGAGTGCTGGTCTCGGGCGAGCGCGTCGAGCAGGAAGGCCAGCTCGAGCAGCCGGGCGGGCAGATCTACACGAGCAAGCGGCCGCCCACGCGGGACGAATGGATCGCGATGATGACCGATCTCGCCCTGGATCCCGCGCAGCCGGAGCGGTTGCGACTCGGGGCGATGGCCTCGGTTTCGACGGCGCTGGGGAACGGGCCTGCTGCTCGGGCGGGGCGGGCCTCGGATCGGGTGGCTGAGCAGCAAGCCGCTGAGCAGCAGGAAGCTGCGCAGCGAGAGAAGGGCCGCGACGCCGGGATCCCGGCGAGCGTGTGGCATGAGGCGCGGCAGAACTTCCTTGGGCCGCCCGCAGCTGCGACGGGCGAGGCTGCGCGCCCGACCATCGAGCTCGTCGCTGCCGATCGCTCGTGAGCCTCGCCAGCAACCAACGGGCGAGCCGCCCCGGATCGCTCCGTGGGCGGCTCGCTTGCGTGTGCGCCTGGATCAGCCGCACTCGCTCGGGTTGGGGTCGTTCGGGTAGGCGCTCGCGATGCACTCGGGCACGAGTTGCACGCGGGCGTGTCCGAAGTCGGGCCCGAGCGAGGCGCTGCAGATCTCGCCGTCGCATCGAGCATCGAGCAGGCCGGAGCCGTCCACCTGCTTCCCCGCGTCGCAGGTGCTCGGCCAGTGCAGGAAGGTCGCGCCCGCGGCTTCGCACTCCGGCGTCACCAGCACGGCCCACCCGTCGATCAACGCGTAGCAGGTCGAGAGCCAGCCGGCCGCGAAGCAAGCGAGCGACTCGGGTGCGGGTGCTCCGTTCTCGCAGGAAGTATCGTGCCAAACGTTCTCGATCGGATGCAGGTATCCGTCCGAGACCATCGCGTCGAGCCTGCACTCGCTGATCGCCTGCGCGTGGGCGCCTTCACCAAACGCGGCGATGCACACCTGCCCCGAGCATCCGACCGAGACGATCGACGGGTGGAATGCCTCGTCGGTCTCGCCGGCATCGGTCTCGTCGGCCTCGGTCCCGTCGGTCTCGGTCTCGTCGGTCTCGCCGGCCTCGGTCCCGCAGCCGGCCGCGCAGACGGCTGCGAGCGCCACGAGCAGGGCGAGGATCATCATGGGTTCGTGCTTGGCCTTCATCGTTCCTGGCAAGCTACCACCCGCGTCGCATTCGAGCATCGCCTGTGTGGTGCCGCTGGCCCGGGTCCGTGCGGGTCCGGGCGGGCCAGCCCGTCAGCTCGCCCTGCGCGGGCGAGCGCTGCTCGAGCAGCTCATGCGCGCTGGCTGACGGTGATGACCGCGCTGTCGATCACCACGGAGGATCCTCCGTTCGCGTCCACGCGCAGGCGATACCGCAACGCCTGGCCTCCCGGCGCATACTCCCGCTCGATCCCGATGCGCTTCCAGTCGTTCGCGGCGCTTGGCACCGCGATCGTGATCGACGTTCCCGTGTTCGCGTAGACCCCGGAGCCCGGCGCGGTCTCGGCCTGCAGCTGGAGCGTCACGGTGTTCGCGATCGTCATCAGGGCCGAGAGCTCGCCCACGATGCGAAGCGACGACCCGTCCACTGGCGAGGGTGCTGCCGCGCTCGTCGTGATCGTGTGGGCGGCGGCAGCTGCCGCGCCCGCAGTGAACCCGCGCGCGAAGATGTACCCGGTCCCGCTCGTGTGCACCCGTTCCGACGTCCCCCACACCAACGCGCTCCCGCTCGTGCGGGTGAGCGTGTTCGCGACCGCGGGTGCAGCCGCCGCGAGCTCGAATCGGCTCGACTCGACTCGGCCCCCGGCAGTGGTCTGCAAGATCGCGGCTTCGATGGACCCGAACCCCGCGATGGTAGTGAGCGCATCGGCGCCGGCGATCGAGCCACCCGCGGCGACTTCGTAGCTCGGCGCGGTGATGGTCCCGGTCGCGTTGACGTCCGCGAACGTGGCGATACTGCCCGCCTCGCAGGTCAGGAAAGCGCCGGACTTGACGCGGATCACCGCGGTCGACTCCACGCGCAGCTCGGCCCCTGCGGCCAGCTTCATGGTGCCAGTCAGGGTCGGGTTCACGAA
>Ga0315904_10005368_pt1 | contig 17823 bp, 17 predicted proteins | sample LakEriMetagenome_6_FD_203529 | JGI IMG/M metagenome (GOLD analysis project Ga0315904, IMG submission 203529) | Freshwater fungal communities from buoy surface, Lake Erie, Ohio, United States - Buoy 12 MA120 | ecosystem: Environmental > Aquatic > Freshwater > Lake | place: USA: Lake Erie, Ohio...
GACAAGGTTACGCCATCCTGCGTGCATCCAGTACCGGCAGAAGTGACGACGACGCCCTCAAGGTTTGTTGTGGCGGACACCACAATGCGAGCATACTGCGAGGTGAGCCCGTTTGTGTTGTGCCACTGGAGGACAGATCCTGTGGAAGCGCCGCTAAAGGTATAAGCGGTTGCAGACGCTGAGTGAGCCGGCGAGCCTCCACTGAAGGTTACGGAAGGGCTTGCTGTATACCCACTGCCGGCATGCGTGATCAGCACCGCGCCAACGCGAGTGTCCGTGCTGGCCGTGCCAGACGCGCCCGTTCCACCTCCGCCGGAGAACGACACGGAAGGCGCGCCTGTGTACCCGCTGCCACCGGAAACCATGTACACGGTCCCAACCGCCGTGCCTGCGAGGTCGCACGTGGCTGCAGCTCCAGTGCCGCCGCCGCCGGAGAACGACACTGTAGGGGCAGTGCTGTACCCAGTGCCTCCGCTTACACTGACGCCGGCCACAACATTGTACAAAACTGCTTCCGCCTGCGCTCCAGTGCCGCCGCCTCCGGAGATAGATACGGTGGGGGTTGCGGCATAGCCCTGACCTCCAGTGGCGACCCGCGCGGATGCAATCTGGCCGGCACCGTTGCTGATGACGCGCACCCTGGCGATTCCGCCAGCAACATTAACCGTGAATGCCGCCGATGTGCCGATGCCAGAGGAGAACGATACGGAAGGGGTTGATTGGTACCCATCGCCAGGGTCCGAAATGCGGACGGTGGCAACTCTCCCGTTAACAATCTCCGCAGCCGCAGCCGCGGAGACGGTGGGCGACCCCCCCGTGAACACAACGCTTGGCGGATTGTTGTAGCCAGCGCCGCCGTTGATGAGCTGGATGCCGCCTACATGGAAGAGCGATGAGCTGCTCTGCGTCAGCACTGGGCCGACGCACGGAGGATGGATGCCAATGGGCTGCGCGGTCGTACCGCCATTCCACCGTAGGCCCCGCCCCATGCCGTCCACGCCGTATGAATCCCCGTTCCGGCCGCGGAAGAACGTCAGGTACTTCTGCCCGCTCTGGACATAGGCAGTTGCTGCAGCTCCAGTGCCGCCGCCGCCGGAGAACGCCATCGTAGGAGCGGAGGTGAACCCAGACCCCTGAGACTTGATTTGCAAGCCCGCGACCTTGGTGCCTGCCATCACGGCAACGACAGTGGCGCCAGTACCGCCTCCACCTGAGACGGTTATTGAAGGCGGCGAAGAATAGCCAGATCCTCCGCTGGCGACGCTAACCTTTACAAGCCCGCCGGACGACCTGCTGTAGATAACACTCACTGAGGCCCCCTTGCCACCCTTACGGTGCCGTCGGCAGATTGATACAGGACGCTCTCGCTGGCCCCAGGGACTCTCATCATCCTCACCACGCCCGCAGTGCCACCTGTGTGAGAAGCAAACGAGACGGCGGCCGTGCCCGGACGAAGGGCAATCTGGCCTGGTGCAATCACCTGCAGGTTGACCTGGGTAACCGCAGCGCCCGGCGGTATGGCGTACGGGCTGGCGTTGGTGACGAGCCCGGCCCACTTTTCAATGACGATCATCCTGCGTCCGCCTGGAGCGGCGACCTCCATCCGCCGTCATGCCAGACGGCCCGTGAGCGACCGGAGATCGGCGCCAACTGATCGTTTTCCATGGCCAGCCGAAGGTCCCGCTGGTACATCTGGGCCGCCCGGTCTTCCCCGCTGCCGCGGATCCGGGCCAGGTAGAAGTCGCAGGCGCTGTCCATGACGCCCCACATGTGCTGGGGAAGGTCAATTGGGTCTGTGACGATGCCGGCAACTCCGGTGAACGAAGACGGGTCCGGCGACACGGACACGGACGAGGATGACGCGCATGCTGTGATGACAGCCTCTTGGGCGTACGGCGACATTGACTCCACTGGCCCGGGCATGTCGGCTGTCTCGGAGATTCGCAGGACGCTGCCAACCATCGACGCCGAGAAGGAGCCGACGATCCCCGACGCATACACAGTGTTGGCTGACGAGCGCGAAAGTGACGAAAACCGCGAGGACGATTCATGTCCGCTGTACTTGATCGGCCTTGCGGTCCGGCGGTACGTGAAGTCGATGGTTTCAGCCTTGGACGGGTAGCCGATGAGCTTGATGGCCCACCCTGTGGAATCCGGGTCCTTGATGATGGTCCAGTGGTAGGGCTCGCCAGTGGAGTTGTTGACCCGCTCAACCTTCATGGCTTCGTCAGGTGACAGGTACATGCCGGACCACCAGTTGTACTCATCGCTGGGCTCGTCAATGTTGCGAAAGTCGCTCGGCAACGCGTAGACGGTGCGATACAGCGTGTAGGGCTGGGCAGTGACGTTGGCCTTCAGCTTCAGGGACGAGTCCAGCACAATCACGCTGTTGCTGGTCCTGGAGGCAACGCGGCAAATCTCTTCCCCCACCTTCAGGTACGCGCCGGTGGCCGCCCAGGCCGGCCAGGTGCCGCCCGTCAACGTGACCGTTGTCCCTGACGAGGTGACCGTGCCAGTGCCGTACGGCGCCTGAGTGATCAGCCGGCCGTGAACGGAGTAGTACGCCCAGTCCCTGATGGTCGTCAGTTCGTTGTACGCCCGGTGAATGGCGGACCTGATGTCCCGCTGCTCCGCGTCCTGCGGGCCGCCGTACGACGAGACAATCAGTGATTCGACGAGGTCGAAGTATGTGAGGTACGCCACTATTCAGTCCCCTGCGATACCACATCCGCCAAGGCCACCACCTCAATCTCCCCAAACCTCTCGCTATCCAGCCGCGAGAACCCGCCCCAAACGATCCCGCCCTCCACGCATTCCGTGAGAATGTCGCCGCAGAGCATCCACCGCCCGTCGTTTGTTGCAACGGGCGAGGGAACGTGACGCGGGTCGCCGTACTCCTCCTGCACTGCGAGCAGCCGGTTGCGTAGTTCGGCGTCGAACACCAGAGCCACCGCCCGCAGCGTGGCGAGGTCTGGCGTGACGCCGGATGCGAGGAGGTCGGAGAGGGTCATACGTTCCTCCCCATCGCGGTCTGGAACGCCTGCATGGCGGTGCTGTAGGCGGCGGCTTGCGCTGCGGTCATGGACAGGCCGATGGAATATCCGCCGGAAGTGCCGCCGTATCTATCTACATTCGCCGGAATGCTGGCACGGTTGATGCCGAAAATGTGCATCTCCGAAGTTGTCGGCGTTGCTGCCGTGAGTGTTCCGGTCCCGTCGGACGCTCCGTTCTTGTAGATGACTCCTCCGGTGGACGTGCCATGCACACCAAGCCAAAACGCTCCCGTAGAAACAGACCCTGCGGATGAGATCGCAGACGTTGAGCCGCCAAACGAGAATCGCACATCGCTGGCGGAAACCTGATGACCAATCGCAAACTGTTGGGAAATGGATGCGGCAGACTCAGACCCCATGAAGATGTCGTAGTCGGCATTGACAAATGTTCTTGCGTAGAACGCCTGATGCCTGTCTCCCGCGGGGACGGTGTTTGTTGGAAATCCCGTGTTCAAATATTTCGACCTGTTGGCGTTCGCCAACCCACCGCTCGCCCCCGTCTCCGCGTAGTCGCCGCTAACGAACGGCCCCACGTTGGTGTCGGTGGTGTTGCCGTACTGAGTGCCACCGAGCGACGGGCCGCGATAGAGCGGGACGAGGCAGGCGTTGAGTCCGGTTCCCGCGAAGATACCCATGCGGTAGAAGCGGTCACGGATACCCGCAGAGTCGATGGCATTGCAGAACTGATTCACCGCGCTCGCCGTGCTGGCACTCACCGTGCCGCCGTTTTGATAGACGCGGTTGATCCAATCCTGTGCGTCTGCGTTAGAGGCGGCTGGGGCGAGGGTGATTGCATACTTGGATGCGAGGTGCCGCTCAAGCCTGCTGCGCTCGTCGGAAGTCAGATTGCGGCCGCCGTACACCATAAACTCTGCGATTCGGCCGTTGAGTTGGGCGTATGTCTCTGCTGCTGCCAACCGCCCCAGCGTCGTCGCGCGTGAGGAGTCGGAGATGGCGGCTTCGCTGGCGACCGACGTTGTCCCATACGTTACGCCATTGTGCCTGACGCTAATCGCATCGTTGGAGAAATCCACGCACCACAGGGAAACTGCGCCCACTCCAACATTCGACGCCAGTATCACTCCTTTTGTGCCTGCCTCGTTGCGTCGAAACTTCGACGTTGCCTCAACTAGGTGCGAGTGAAAGCCGTTAGTTGGGCCAGTTTGGAAAAACGTGTCGGCCGTTTCGTCATGGCGACCAACATAAACGTAAGTGCTGGTGGCCTTCGCGGCGTACGACTGAGTCGCGATTGCGTTTCCCGCAAACGCCAGCGCGTTCTTCGCTCCGAGAGTTCCGAGCGTGGGCCGCAATGCCCCCGTCGCCTGCGTTGCGTTCCTCCCATTCCCACTCTTGTCCAGCCACGCCCCCACAGGGTCGTTGGTTGCGGTGGCGGGTGCGTGGACGCCGCTGATGCCCCACTTCGCGGCGAGGTAGGCTTCGACGCGGGCCAACTCTGCCCTCGTCAGTGCGCGATTGAAGTAGACGATCTCCGCGACCGGCCCGTTCCAGAAAGAGTTTGCTCCGATATTGCTGCCGACATGGAGCGTAGGCGATCCAGACCCTGTGGTTGCTGGGATTGTTCCGGTCACTGTGCCGGATACACCGGCACCTGACGAATAAAACGACAAGGCTGACGCACTGTAAGTGTCTGCGTACAGGCCCGCCGACAAGATACTGGTGCTGCCATTTGGGTTATACGATACGAAGTTGCCGCCGTTTGAAACGTAGGCGCGGGCAGACCCATTCATGAACAGGAAGGAGTCGCTACCGCCGTCGTAGACGCGGGCCAACGCACCAACCGTGTTGGTGGTGTGAGCGCACACGGCAATCCGCGTCATCCCGGAAAGACCGTTGGTCGCGGTGAACGCCGACGACGACGCCATGTTGGTCGAAGTCCCGTTGAACACCAACGCCTGCCTACTGTTGAAGCCCGTGCTGGACAGGGTCGGCCGCGCGGAGCCAGACGCCGTGAGGACTGCGCCCGTCGCGCTCTTGTCCGTCCACTGGCTTACAAGCCCGCCGCTGGCCGTGATGGTCGCGTTGTCCGCACCATCCAGCCACAGCACGCACCCACTAATCTCCGTAGGCGACGAAGCCGCCGTCACCGCACCAGCGTCGGTGGTGTAGAGCGATGACGCATCACTCGCGTCCAGCCAGATCGCGAGGCCGCTGATCGAACGCGGGTTGAACGACGAGGACGGCCGGAGCGTGCGTGGGGAGAGGGGCATGATTAGGTTGGGGTGATTGCAGTGAGGATGCCATTGACGAAGACAAATTCCTCAGCGTTGATGGTCGCAGTCCCCGTGAAGCCGGTGGGCGTGAAGTACGGTGTGCTTGACCAGATTCGGCCAGCGCCGTACTTCATCTTGCCCGTATCCGACTCAATGCCCAGCTCGCCGTTAAGTAGCTCATAGTCCGCGTCAGCCCACTCCGCGGCCGTGTGGCTGCGGATCAGTGGGCGGAGGCTGCGGAGAGGATCAAGTGCGCTCATGCTGGCTACCCCTTCAGGACAACTGTCATCGCGCAGGTGGTGCCGCCGGACACAACGGGAACGACAAACGGAAGGGCGAAGCACGCGTCCGGGATTGGATGCACGCCTACCGTCAGCGAGGTTGTTACCGCAGAGCCATCCGAGTACACCTGCCGTGGCGTATCGTCTGCGTTTGCTGATCCGTGCCAGCTGATCTGCGTGCAGCTGTTGGTTGCGGCGATCACCACGCACCCGCCAGCGAAGGTGCCAAACGCAATGCGGCCCGCCGTGCTGGCGGCGCTGCTGCTGGCCGTGATGGACACCGCGTCTCGGAATCGCGTGATCTCGTTCATTTCTTCCTCTTTAAGGCGTGCTTGGAGATAGCCATTTCTCGGAGTTCTGCCGTGCTCTTGCCAGGGTGGAGTTTCCGGTAGTAGGCGACGTCCTTCTTCAGGATCTGCTCGCTCAGTGCCGGGGCCTCCTTGGGGACCTGCGTGCCCTTGTGGCTGACAATCCCCTCAACAGTCAGGTTTCGCTTCCTTGCCACGCGGAGGACGTCAGCAGTGGAATCAACCCACGCCTCAGGATCTCGGTGGGCACGCTGGTCCGCGAGGCCTCCGACATAGGTCTTCCCATGAGGATTAATGCCCGCCGCCCGGGCTTCGCGGAGCATTCGTTCCGCCTGCCGCTTGGGCATGTCGTCCAGCCACTGGTCGTTTAGGCGGCCCTCCATGAACGCACGGTCCGTCCCGCGGGTGCCAGGGGGCGTCTGAGTGGCGACCATGAGGGCCCATCGCTCGCCGTAAGGCAGGGCTCTTGCGTAGGTGTCCACGGCTTCAGGGCCAAGGTCACTGACTTCCTGGGGGACCGGCATTTGGCGGCGCTCCTGGCGGCTGGGGTGGCGGAGGAGGTGGGGGCGGGATCATGTACTTGCTGACGTCGATGTCCATCGCCCTTCCCCAGTCCTCAAGCAGGGCGTTCATCAAGCCAGGCTGGCCGGCCTGTAGCATGCCTTGGGCAATAGGCGCCAGGATCTGGAGGGCCTGGTTGATCTGCTCCACCTTTGTGCCCTTGTTGGGCTTGCGGGCGGAGCCGGCCTCAACGCGGAAGTCGAACTCCCGGAGGACCTCGTCTGGGTTCATGGCCTGCACGTGCATCTGCCACGCTTGCGCGGCCATGGGCCCAAGCAGCGGGGCAACGTCCTCTGGGTTCACCAGCCAGCGGGCCATGAAGGCCTCCTTCCTGGCGAGCGAAGACAGGGCGTCCTCTAGGGTATTGGCCATGTCGTCCGGACGAACGCTGATCTGCTCGGCCTTCACGGCGGCCTCTGCAGCACTCCTAAACTGGTTCCTGGACATGCCATAAACCAGCTCGGTCAGGCCGACGCGGCGGTCGAAAAGCTCAGTGACAGCGGCGATGATGTTCCACATGTCAGACGTTACGCCTGGCAGGTTGAACACGCTGATGATGTCGTTGACGTTTCTGCCAATCGCCTCGCTGATCTCAACGATCTTGAAGCCGGACTCGTCGGACTCCAGGATCTTGGCCTTCAGGTCGTTGTCAGCCGCCTTGGCCACGCCGATCATGGTGCTCGCGGAGGTAGCGATCTTGGTCGCCATGAAGCTCATCGCGTAGTTGATGAACCGCAGCTCACCAATGCCAGGCTTGATCAGCGAGATGGGGTAGGAATACCCGGGCTTTCCGTGCCACTGCAGGACGGTGCAGGGCCAGCCTTCCGGCTCTGCCCAAAAGGGGATCGGCCACTGGGCCGCCTGGAACAGGGACGGCGGAATTCCAGACTCGTCCACCTCTTCCTGGAGAACCTCAGGGGGAATGTTCAGCGGTCGCTCAACCCCCTCGCACACCACCAGGTAGCAATACGGGCCCAACGCATCGAACTTGCCCTTCAGGTCCTTGTCGGCGTCCTTCAGGCGGTCGCCAAACCCAACCTTGCTGTAGACCTCCCAGTAGGTGACGAGATCCATCGACTTGCCGTTGCGCTGGCGAGTCTTGTAGCCCTGCTCGTTGGCCTTGCTGCGAGAGTCGTAGCTTTCGGTCGATCCCTTCAGCTCGTCCACCGGGATTCCAAACTTGCCGCTGACAAACTCCTTGGAGTGCGTGCGGCGGCGAGCGATCCACTGGATGTCGGCCTGGTCGTCGGCGTCAGGGTCCCATACGACGTTGTCGAACGTCTCAAAGAACGATCCCGCAATCCGGATGTTCGACCCGGGGGGCTGGAAAAGCTCCGTGAACCAGCACCCAGCGCCCTTGATCAGGGCCTCGTCCACCACCTTGCGGGAGTGGGTTTTCAGGTCCAGTTCGTTCGGCGTGTAGTTCAGATACTCTTCCAGCAGCTTGGAAACCAGCTGACGCTTCTCGGAGAGGAACTGCGTCTGCTGCACCATCTGCTGGTAGAACTGCATGCCAGGGTCCGGCATCATCACCGGCTGGCCGTCCGGGCCTATGACCGGCTGGCCATCCGGCCCCATCTGCGGGGCAGGGGGCTGCGGGTAGATTCCCAGCATCTGCGGCGAGATGACCGGGTACTGCCTTGGGGTGACGTTCCGGGTGGGGTTCCGGTGATGGATCACTGAGCCAAAGAGGCGGACGGCCTCCCAAACACGGTTGATAGTCATCCGGAACGCCGGGGGCGCAATGCCCTTGACGAACCCACGCTCGCCGCGGGTGTACTCGTTGCGGAACATCCAGGCGTTGTCGCCGTCGTAGAAGCTCATCGCTTCATCGGCGTCGTCCTGGAAGGGCTTCTTGTGCCGCAGCGCTAGATCGATTTTGTCTAGCCAGCCCCGCACAATGGGCCGGAGTGGGTTTTGGTCTGACATGCGGGCTCCTGCTACTTCTTATTGCCCCCCAGGGACTTCTCCAGGGCCGAAAGCCGTTCGGAGAGCTGGGCAATGCGAGGATCCCGCGGCAGGTGCTCCCAGGTGCCGTAGGCCTTCAGGTTGGTGTTTTCCAGGGCCGGATCGTCCTTGTGGTGGACGCTGGGCCGCTCCACGCCGCCGTATCCGGGGGACAGGGACCAGCACTCAATCGTCTCCCGGCCCACCTTGGTGACGAACGCCATGATCGGCTCGGCGTTCTCATGCACCCGGTAAATCACCGTCTGGCCAAGCTCCACCGCCGGCATCTGATAGCTCATCGTTATCCCTTTCTTGTAGGACCCAAAACCACGTAACCCTTGCCGTCGTCCCCCTGTCGCTTCTTCTTCTCGGCAAGCCACTTCACGTACCACGGCTCCGGGCCAGGGTTCGTAGGGGGTGTGTGATAGTGCGGCTCATAGGCACAGAGGTATTCCAGGCACTGCACCGCGTGAACGTCGCCGCGGGTATTCGGCATGTCAGTGACGAACGGCCCGCTGTTGCTCTGAATGACCTTCTTCTTGTATCGCTTGAGTTCCCGGAACAGCTCCGGGGTGGCGCTCTCCAGGAACTTCAGCCTGGTGGTGCCGTCTCCCTGTATGTGCAGCATCTGCCTGACCAGGGCCGTTCTGGCGACGATGTCGTCTGACCCGGGGACAAACTGGTGCCCGCTCATCTGCGCCCTGACACCGCGGTGCCGCAGCTGCTCGGAGTACAGGTCGCACGGCAGCCGGCCAGACCCCAGGTCGCGGAGCGTGCCGCCGTGCATGTCCATGATGAACGCGTAGAAGTGCTGGTCCTGGACCTTGTTGGCGAACTGCTCTCCCCAGATCAGGGCATTGCAGTTGCGGATGTACAGCTCGTCGTAGATCAGCAGGAACTTCTCGTCTGGAGGCACGGCCCCAAACACACACGCCATGACCGTGTGGCCAGGGTCGATTGCCACGTACCGGGTCCATGTCGGCGGGATGCCGGCCGGGAGGTCCTCACGCCGCATGACATGCACCGCCGGATTGAACGACGGGTACATGAGGATGGAGTCCTGGGTGAACTCGCCCTCCGCGCGCATGCGAAGCTCGTCTACCCCAAGAGAAGACCACCGGGCGATGTTCTTCTCTTTCTCCGACTGATCTATGTGCGCGTTGTCCAGGAACCGGAAGACGAACTTCTTGATGATGGGCTTCTCAGTGCCAAGCTCCGCCTCGCGGTCAGCACGCTCACACAGCCCAAGCAGCGCGTCGTTCTTGGAGTGCGGCATGGCACTCCACACCAGCCTGCCCTTGCGGTCTGCGAGGCGGGCCTGCATCTCGCCTACCCATGCCGGATTGGAAATATCCTCGTCCAGGTGGACCAAATCTGCCTGAAAGCCCTGCGGCGGCTCGCCCTCAGAGGAGAAGAAGTTGATGACCCATCCATTGGTCAGCGTGACCTTCTGGCAGTAGCCGGCGTTCTTCAGCACCCATGATGTGTCAGCGACATACCTGGGTGGGATCAGTGGCGGGGCCGGCTTCGTCTCGGCAATCCTGTCCGCATCCTGCTTGGGGCGAAACGCTCGCCACTCGTTCGTCTCCAGGTCGCGGATGATCTTGAACGCCCCGGCCTTGAACAGCATCGGATAGCAGACCAGGCCGATGTGTGGCCAGTTTCTGCCGACGACGATCAGGATGCCGTCCTTCTCTGGGTACTTGCCGTATGGGTCCTGGCCCGTCGCCGCCCGGGCGTCCTCCACAAACGTGCTGAGGCTCTTGCCTGAACGATTGCCGCCAAGGACGATCCGCTCAGAGCACCGCTCAGCGTGCATGGCATCCTGATGAGCCATGGGCTCATACAGGCGCAACGCCTCAATGCGACGGCTTTTAAGCTCTGCCTGTACCTCTTTAAGGACTCCCAGCGAGTGCTGGGTCAGCGCTGACCGAAGATCCACCTGCTCAGGCTCAGGCGGGTTCGGTATCTCTCGCGGGTGCTTCTTCATGCACTCCAGGCAGGGCTTGGACTGTAATGGTCCGCAGGGTTGCGGCCGTTTCGATCAAACGCTGGCGAAGCTCATCCTCAAGCTCATCCTCGCTCCACATGGCCAGCGGCTTCTTGGCGCCACCAAGCGCGGTGTTGTTCGTCACCAGGCGGACGATGGTGTCAAGTTGCTTGGTGCGAAAACTTCCGCCTGGCGGGCTGTCGTAGTACTGCTTCATGAACAGGTTGGCGAACCCCCTGGTTCCACCCATGTACTCCAGCATCGTCTCCAGAAGCTCGGCGCTGTGCGGGATATTCCCGCCGCCCGTCTTCGCGACGTTGCAGAACAGATCGACGGCGTCGCGTTCGATCTTGTCCAGGCGGTCATCCTTGGCCTTCTTTCGACGCTTCCTCTCATAGGACGCCCGGCAGGTCTTGCACTTGGGGTGACGCTGCCCGTTCGACGCCAGGTGGAAGTCGTCGTCTGGCAGCTGCTTCTTGCACTTGGTGCAGGCTCTCATGTCTTCGCCAGGGCCGCGGTGATCTTCCAGACATTGCCTTCCACCGCCACAAACGTCCCCGTCTCGTTGACGGCCTTGGCCACTCCAGGGAACACGTTGTAGTCATGCCCGGCAATGATGTGCGTGGCGAGCGGCTGCCACAGGCTGATGTCCTTCTTGACAGCTTCGTACGTGTGCTCGGCGTCGATGTAGACGATGTCAAACTTCATGCCGACCTCGGTGTAGTGCTTCGCCGCCTCTTCCGAGCTGCCGCCGTAGAACTTGATCATCCCGGCGTCGCGGTAGGCCCCCGTGTTCTCCAGGAACGTCCGGTATGCCCTTGCCTCGCTGACTCCGGCCGTGCCTTGGTCATGCTCGTTGCCCTTCCAGTGGTCCACGCAATACACGGTGGCTCCAGCGTCCGCCATTATGATTGCAGACCTGCCGGCCCAGGAGCCGACCTCTGCCACCACCGGGTACCGATGATGGCGGGCATGGAAGTCCTTGATCATGTTGACGAGCGCGTCGGCATCCTGCTGGGGAAGGGCCATTCCAAGATCGTCAAATGGCTTCTTCACCTTGTCCAGCCACGTGGGCGCCTCAAGGTTGCAGAGCTTCACGCCGGACTCATAGCCGCCCTCCCAGCAGCTCTTGAGCTTCGCAGACACGCCTGCGGCGTCGATGACCTGGGGCTTGCCGACGCACTTGGGCTTCCAGTGGCCTGCCCACGCATCCCAGTTGCAATACACCGGGTTGTAACCCAGCTTCTGCGTGCCGACGAGAGACAGGTCCCGCGTCATGGTGACGTCCTCGGTGGACGCCTTCTCGGCACAGAAGTGGTCCTTCCATTCGTAATAGAACCAGGGCTTGTCGTCGGATGACTTTGGCGCCGTCAGGTCAAACGCCCGCATGTCGTACATGATCAAGCCTGTAGGCAACGCAGCACATTCTTGGATGCCGGCCATCTTCACGGCGGTATGGCGGTCGTACATCTCAAGCTGGAAGTCCGGGCCTGGATTCAGGCTCTGCATGTTCGTCCAGCGAAACACGTACACGCACTCAACGGGAGGAGGTCCGCAGTAGGGGGCGCCAATCACGCATGGGCCCTTGGAGTAGTGGCTGACGAAGAAGTCGAAGCTCGTCTTGAAAAACGGCTTGGCGTCCGGGGCGTCGGCATGAATGTCCGGGTGCATGTCGGAGTCGATCATCACCAGGCAGTCAACGCCAAACTCGCGGGCCATCACAACGGCCCTGTTGCGGGTCATGGTGATGGGCGTGTCCGCCAGATTCCAGACGCGGATGTTGTCTACGCGAGGGTCCTTGGAGAGTTCCGCGACGAGAGGAACCATCCACTCTCGGATGTTGGGCACCTCAGAGGATATGCCGCCGTTGCCGCCATAGGAGAACGTGACAAAACCGACGTTGAACTTCTGTTGCATGGAACACCTTGGGGGGATGGGGTGTCAATGTACCAATGTACATCTTGGCGGTCAAAGTCACCGTCGAATGCGACGGGGGGGTTCGCGTTGCGGTCGCGAGGCCATGGCGTCCTGGTGACGCTGCTGGCGGACCATCTCGTTGAACTGGGACCTTTCTTGAAAGGTGGCGTTCTGAGGATAGCGCAGGCCCGTCTGCTCCTGTTGCCGGACCAGCTCGCTGTACTCACTGGGTGTCATGCCGCTAGGGTAGCCGCCTCCCTGACCAAGCTGACCGGCCCCCTGCGAGTAAGCTCCACCGCGACCAGAGGGCTGATACTGCGACGGCATTCCATACGCGAACCCACCGCCCTGCGGACCCTGGGCCCGGCTCCCCAGTGTTGGCCGAGGTGCCGTCGCGTTCCCTGGCCCCGCGCTGGCCTCGCCTGTGGAGGTTGGCAGCAGGAACTGGGCGCCCCGGCTCGGAGCCTGCGCCGGCGAGAGTCGCTCGCGGACCATGGCTCCGGCCAGTGCGCGAGACGCCTCGCGGTCCGACTCGGTCACATGTTTCTTTTTGACTTCTATCCTTGCCTTGCCCCTAAGTATTTCCTCGTCGCTGCGAGTGTCCTGAGCGCCTCCGGACTCAAAAGCAACCCGCTTGGGGTCATCTTGCGGGAGAAAGCGGCCGGCTTCGTTCCACCAGTCAACTTGAGACTGGATTGGCATTCCGCGCAGCCAGTCTTTGGCCTCGTCAGTCTCCTTTAGCTGCCCCTGATATACCCAGCTCGGTAACGGCTCTTGCTTCACGTGGGCGAAGTGGTCGCGCTGCTTCTGCTGGACATCATTCCAGTCGGCCACCCACTTATCCACCTCCGCCTCCATCGCAATGACCTCGTCCTTGCTCTTTCCTGGGTAGTACTTTGCTGCCTCCTCGTACCGCGCATCAGGATCCGGCGGGGGCGCTGGGCCCCTGTCGCGAGGCTGGCTGGATCGCGGCCCTTGCGCCGCTGGCCCCGCGGCTGGACCTCGCGGCATGAAACGCGGGTCGCCTGGTATGCCGTACGGCATCAGACCCCCAGAAGGCCTCGCCTGGGCTTCGCCGCTGGGCCGAGAAGCCCCATTGCTGCTGTAGTCAACCGTGCCGGCCACCTGAGGGATTGGCTGCTCTTGGAACGCAGGCTGCTGCTGGGCAGGCGGCTTCAGAAGGCCCCTGATCGATGCCGTTGTCTCCGGCTGTGGCGCGACTTGAGCGGGCTGCTGCGCAAACGGGTTCTGCCAGCCGTTCGCCACCATGTTGTTTGCCTGGGCAAGCAGGGCGTTGAAGTCCAGCGGAGGCTGCTGCGGCGGAGGGGTTGCGTGGATACCAGAGTTGGCGAACACCGGAGCCCTTGCCTCGTTGATCCTCTGGATAAGTGCATCCCGCTGGGCGAACGCCTGCGACGGGTCGCTGAACGCCTGGCCGCCGACGCCAACGGCCGACTGCGTGAACGGCGGCCGGCCGGCCGCGAAGCCCTCATCGAAGTACGGCGTGCCGCCCGCGTACTGCATGCCGTCAGGCGGACGGCCGAAGTTACCCGGAAGAATCTCGTTGGCGTTGTAGTTGTAGCCTTGCTTCTGCTGAGGAGCCTGGAACGGCGTGCCCTGAGAAAGCGGCGGCACGGGCCTTGCGCGGCCTGGGGAGTATGCAGACATGTCGATGCCGCCGCTGGGCGACCCCTGGCCCTGCTGTGTGTTTGGCCCGCCAGCCTGCACGGGCCCCATGCTGGAGTTGCCAAACACCTGTTGCTGCGGCTGATTTTGGCGCTGAGACTGCGGGCGTGGCATGCCATAGGTCTGCGCGCCAAACGGCGATCCCCATGGCAAGGTTGTGACGGTCCGCGACCCGTTTGGGAAAATCAACGACATCACTCATTCTCCTGCGTCAGCGCATCCAACCCCATACCAGTGCCCTGCAGCATGCGGAGCGTCTCAACGTCCATTGACGGGACGTCCTGGCGAGCGTCAGCAATCAGCTGGCGTATGAAGTCCAGGTTGGGGATCGCGGCGTCCATTCCATGTTCCAGAAACAGGAAAAGCCTCTGACCCAGTTGCCCAGGTCAGAGGCTCCCCCCTTAGCCCCAGAAGGGCAAGTATCAGCTGCGGACGAGGTTGACGACGGCGAGGACGTTCTGGGCGGTCGTCCCGGCAGAGATTGCACGGCCGATGTAGCCGTTCTGCAGGAACGTCGCGGCAGCCGTCTGGGCCTGGCCGGCGGTGGTGCTGTGAGTGCTCGCGGCAGCCGTGAGGGCAACCAGAGCAGCGTCGGCAGCGGCCTGAAGGCCGGGGCCCAGCTTCACCTCAGTCGGACCCTGGACGGTCAGCCAGAACACATCGTTGTTGGCCACGCCAGTCGCCGGGAGCCACTCGTCCACCACGCCGGCCGAAGCGCCGTCCGTGGCAGCCGTGTAGCCGTCCACCTCCGAGAAGGAGCCAGACTTCCACGTGACAACCCGCTTTGGCAGCAGGGCCACGCCGGAGCGGTTGCGAACTGCGATGCACACCTTGCGGCGGTTCGACCGCACCTTGCCCGTCACCGGATCGACGTCAGGAAACTCCTTGAGCGCGCCGACCCAGCCAGTGCCGTCGCTGGTGGATTCGACGCCCAGGGTCTGGCCGAGCGGGAACGGAGGATCATTCAGCAGAGACATTCTTCACTCCTTCAGGGATCAGGCGTAGTTCTTCCACTTGATGAACGACCTGGGCGACTTGAACTTGAGGTTGCCGAGCGTGCTCACCACGTAACGGTAGCTGTTGGAAATTTCGTCGTAGAAAGGTCCTTCACTGTTGAACATCTGTCCTTCCATGTTCAGCAGTTCGACGTTCCCAATCGCAAGGCCGTAGGCCGTGTTGGCCGGCACGCCGTACTCCGTGCCGATCTCCACGCCGTCGAACTCCACCGTGGTGAAGCCCAGCGACTTGAGGCCGTTCTCCTTGCTGACGACGAAGCGCTGCTTGTCCTCATAGGCATTGAGGAAGTCGGTGTACAACTTCCTGTCCATGACGATGAGGTCGATAGCGTCTTCCTTGGTGTCGTTTCGCTTGGCCGTGTGGAGGCCCTCGCGGAGCGCCTTGATGCAGTTCGACGCCCAGGTGGTCGAACCGAACCAGTTGCTGGTGTAATTCACCAGGATGGGCGAGTAGAAGTCATACTCGCTGTCGGCCTTACCGTAGGGCCAGATGCCCTCCAGCTGCGAACCGCCGTAGTTGCCCAGCTGCGTGCTGAGGCCGGCGTACGTGTCGCTGGGGAAGGCGAACGGATCGTCCGCGTTGGCGGAACGCTGCGAGCCGTCCACCTTGCTCACGGTGCCGTTGTTGCCCATGAACGACTCAAGGCCGTGATAACGCAGCTCGTTCCCGGCGGCCGAACCGTCGATCCAGACCTCCTGCGCGAGGTACTGTTCGATGCTTGTCAGGAGACGCGACGACATCTTGCCGGCGACGTTGATGAGAGCGCTAGTGCCGCGGTTCTCCAGAAGCTCCTTGCGGTACAAAACGTCCGTCGCCTGGTACCCGCGGTACTCAAGGGACGCGTTCTTCCACTGGTTGACACGGCTGAAGGAACGCGGAGTCTCTCCGTTGTTTCCGGACGGCTTGTGCAGGCGGTACGACACCTCCCACTCAACGCCGCGCCCTGCCATGTTCATGCGGACATTGCCGCGCTGTTCGATGGCGGCGAGGACCATGTAACGCCGCAGCGATGCAACCTCCTCCTCTCGGAGGTAGTTGACAATCGTAGTTGCAATAGAACGCGCGAAATCAGTCGTACTGGGCATGTTTAGATCACTCCGTCCTTAACGAGTTGGCCCCGTAGTTGTTCCTCAAACGAACGCTTGGGCTTGGGAGCGCGTGGCTCCGTTGCCCCACCGCTCCTGCTGGGCGCGCGGGTGGCACGCTCCCTCAGGAACTGCATGTTCGACTGCTCAACAGGCGACGGGGCAGGGGCCGGCGGCTCCATCGGAGGAGCCATCCGCGGCGGCTGCGCCATCATCTGCTGATACCGCATGTTCAGCAGGTCGCGCTCCAGCATGCTGGTGGCGAATACCCACCTGGCCTGCGGATCAGCGATACCTGACCGAGCTGCTTGATCGATGTAGTGCTGGACGGCCATCCCCTCGTTGGAGACGGAGCCATCCTGGTTGTAAAGCCAGTCGGAGTTCTGCTGCTCCAGGGACTGGACATAGTTTTGTGCGGTGTAGCTGCCCAGCTGCTGCTGGACGATTTCCTGGGCCTTCTGGCTGACCAGGTCCTCAACGAACGGCTTCAGCGTGCCTTCAGGATCGGTAACGAACTTCTTGGCGAACTGCGCCGTGTAGGCCTGGTACGCCTTGATGGCCGACTGGGCATCAAAGGGAGCGTCCTGCGAGACAATCTCGCGGCCAGTCTCCGGATCCCGGACGATAAACTGCTTCCACTCGTCCTTGACCTGCGGCGGGTCCCACCACTTGGGCTTTTGCGGCTGAGCGGGAGCCTGGGCCTGCTGCTGTGCAGCCTGCCACTGGCGAAACTGGTCTGCGTTGCGTGCGTACTCCGACGCGTACTGTTGGTACTGTCGAAGCTGCTGCTGGGCCTGGCCGAACCCTTGGTAGGTTTGGTACAGGTTCCGGGCGATGGCGATGTCATCTTGCCCATGGAACTCAGGCAGAGCTTTGAACGCGTCGTACACGCTGCCCTGCGGCTGCGGCGACGCTTGCGATTCAGGCGAGTTGTCAACGATCTGCGGGGTCGAAGTTGTCTCCGGCGAGCTATCGACCGGAGACTGCTGGACTTCGTCGCTCATCTCTTACCTCTTGCGTGGCAAAGGGGGTGCCTGAGGAAAGAGTGTCCGCCGTTCGCGAACTGCGAACGGATTTTTACTGCAAGCGAAGATGGGGCGAGACTCGCACCGCAGGCGAGGCCCTTAGCCTGCGTATGACGTCGCCGCTGGAGTCGATCAGGTAGGCAGGCTTGCCGCCGCCATACCGCATGGACGAAAGAGCTTTCGCCCCGCGACCGACTGGCAGCGTGGTGTATGTGAGCGGATCCGTGAGAACGTCAGCGCCAAAGACGTTCCACGGGTCCAGGCCGAGCACTTCCGCGTCTGCGCGCCAGTCGCGAGGCCCGCCTGGGCGCCCCTCTCCCATCGGCGGATACGCAACACCAGCCATGCCTGACATTAGCGACGATAGCGCTCGCTGCGGAGCATCAGGGCTGTATCGCTCAACTGTCGCCGGGCCGCTGGCGTCGATAGCCGGGTCGAACGGGCGCCACTCTCCCTCGTCCAGCACCTCGCGGGAGTTGTAGTCCTTGGCGGCCAGGACAACCGCATCCCTTGCACGCCCGGGAGCGCCAAACACGTAGGACAACGCGTGCAGAGGGACCGAGGCCGCCCGCCCAGCGTCCCTCCCGTACCGCGACCCACCGACTGTCGGAGTGGGAGACAGCAGCCCGTTGTCGCTGGCTGCGCGATACATGACCTCGCGCTCGTCAGCAACTGGCCACGGTGCCGCCTGTGAGTCGCGGATGGCCCTGATGCGATGACGG
>Ga0315904_10005377_pt1 | contig 17792 bp, 39 predicted proteins | sample LakEriMetagenome_6_FD_203529 | JGI IMG/M metagenome (GOLD analysis project Ga0315904, IMG submission 203529) | Freshwater fungal communities from buoy surface, Lake Erie, Ohio, United States - Buoy 12 MA120 | ecosystem: Environmental > Aquatic > Freshwater > Lake | place: USA: Lake Erie, Ohio...
ATACTTCATTGGGAGTATCGCGATGTCTATACATAAACTCGTTATATTCTTCGTAATTACCAGCAACAATATATTTCTTTTTAAACATGGATTATTCCTTATCGTTTGTTACTATTAGAAAGATTAGTACTAATAATGCAATAAACGCTAATTCTGGCATTTAGTCTTTTCCTGCAATTATTGCTATTGAACACGCGATTAACGATAGAATCAGGTAGTATACATCGTTTGTATGTATTGCATATAATGAGAATATAATTGCAACAATATACGCCAGCGTTATCATTTGAATGAGAGTGTAGCGGGTTTATAATAATTACTTTGACCCAGGTCGGATATTGTCTGTTTGATTACTTTATTCGCGAACTCTGCTAGAATAATATCAGTTGATTGAGATTGATCTAGTGGGTCTTTATCCAGTATTGCTGTGTATTCTTCGATTAGTTTATCAAGCATTTTCTAAATCCTGGTATAGAGCATTATCTGCGTCTTCTAGTGATGAGATATAATCATTATACCAAACATCGAATCTAATTGGATCGACCTCTTTTAGAATATATCCAAAAGAGTATTCAATACCAGCTAGATTAACCGGCGGATAATCATCGTTTAACATATCCATAAACTCTTGCTTATTCATACTTTAACTCCTCCCAAACTCGTTCTCTTACTACAGTATCCATTGCTTCTTCGTATGCGGGATTATCTGCTAATTGCTGTAATAATCCGGATACTTGATGCCAGGTTAATCTGGCGCGTTTAGCTAAATCGACGATTCGATATATTTCATAATCGCCTTGTTCTGTGAACATTCCATATTCTGGAACAACTATATTATTATGCATTATGATGACGCCTTAGGTAATTTCATAAACTCGGATAATTGGTAAATGACTTCTTCATAAGCATCACATAAATCCTCGTCTGTATCCTGAAAATGTTCCCAATTTTCAGCAATTGATTGTAAACCTAAAATAATCTCAGAACCAAATCCGGATCTTTTAGTATAATCAGCAATTAGATCAAATTCTGATAATGTGTGATAATTGATAGACATAATATAATTCCTTATTCCCAAATAGAGTTTTCAGCGTGCTCGATTATTTCTTGAGTTTGAGCGAATAATTTAGTATCCTCGGGTTGAATTAGACCCCGATAATTAGCTTCAAATAAGCAACTTAAAAGCATTTGAATTTGAGCATTATTTAGCTCGACTAAAATTGTGTTTTCTTTTTTCATTCTATTTCCTTCTTACTATGCCTCTATTATAGCACATTTTGGTCATCCTGTCAACCGAAAGTATAGTAACCCTTCAGGGTACTGGGGTATTGACAAAACACTTGAAAGATGTTAAAATGCTCACTCTTCAGTGTTGTCAGCTTCGTATTCGTACATGCTATCACTGATACCAAACTCTGCATCAAGCTCTTCAGGAATCGTGTGCTCGACATCTTCCGCTGACATACCGCTAAGTTCGTAGTAACTGTCGCAACCATTTTCATACATTCCAGCATAGCACATACCAGACTCATAGTATTTTGCCTCAACCTGAAAACCCATGCGTTCTAGCTTTTCATAAAACTGAATCGGTGGTGACCAAGCTGTATCAAATACTGCCTCGAGTGTGCCAGGATACTCCTCATAGGTGTCAACGCTATGCGCTTCAGTATCCCATTTCGTTCCCCATTCATTTACGCAAAAATCATACCAAGAAGCATAACCATATTTCTCGATGTTTGCTTTTGTAATCTCTTCATCTGTCTGCGATGATGCCGCTGTCTCAGATAACTGTTTCGGTACTGGAACAAACTCATTAAAGAATTTACCATTTGTCAAAGCGTCGCGCGCTCGAATAATCATAGCTGGATCTTCATGAGTGAGGCGAACTGTATTACTGCACCAATTAGGCATATCTATTCCTTAAATCAAATCAATTTGTACTTGCTTAGCAATCTGAGTAGTATTCATACTTTTCATACTAACCATCGTTGGCAATTCTTCGTTTGCTCTTTTAGCAAAATATCGATCATTACTCAAACGCAATAACCCATCAAATGCTGCCTGCTTCAAACTATGATGAGCAAACACACTTGACACACCGCCTACCGTAGTGTAGATTCCAAAGCCATCTATGATAACTCGAATCTTTTGCGAGTTCTTGAACCCGTCGATTAATGTCTTAGTACGCATTACCACTCCAATTCTTTAGCTGGGAAACGAATCTTGCCTTCATACTCTAACTGATCTTTCTCGAACTCTGTCAAGTAGTCGTCACCGACAATGTTCCAGCTCAAAATAGACTCACGATAGAACTCGTCATCGCTCTCGATCTGTGAGCGTAAGCAAAAGATTGCTTTGACAGCTTCCTCATCGCCACCTTTGAACCGCTTGATAACGTAATCGCTACCGCCTTTAGCTTTCCAGTATTGAGGACACTCGCCGGTGCCGTCCCAATCATGTGCGCCATAATTTTCATATACTTGAGTTGATATTACTAATTTCATATATTTCCTTCTTACTATGACTCTATTATAGCACATTTTGGACAACCCGTCAAGCATTCCCTAGCAACTTGTATGGGTACTACAAAACGCTTGACAGAACACTTGAACGATGTTAAAATGCACACTAGGCTGTAATCCAATCGCCGTCATTATCTCTAAATGTAATAGTTTCATTACCATCATATTCATCGATTCTAAAATCTCGATCAATATCAACCCATTCTATTTCTAAATCAGATGCGCCACCAAAATATCCACCGTGATATTTCTCTTCGCAGTATAACATTATAGTTTCATAACTAGTATTATCTTCAACCATTTTGACGATAAACGGATCGAATAATATCTCAGGATATTGATTATTCCAGGAATACCACCCAGAACCAAAATCTGGTGAATATAGTACTGCTACTTTATTATCTCTTATTAACTTATTCATGATGTACAACTAATAGTAAATTGCTGTTTTTAACTGCAGATAAATCCGCTGGTTGATATATTGCTTGTTCTCCATCCCACCCATCTTCATCGTATCTGGGATGCTCTGGATTAATATGATTAAATCGTACTAATTTACCTGTCTTATGAGATTGTACTTGCACATATTCTGGCAATATACCCCTAGTTAAACTAGATGGTACTACGATATAATCGTAGCCATTCACACTCTTTCTAAATTCTAAATCTTTTAGATTATGTACCATTTTAGATACTTCTTGTCTAAACTTCATTGTCATATTAAGCGCCTTGCGTCAAAACGTATTTAGCCAAGTTTTTCCAATCGCCACCTTCAGCGCGAATCTTGGTCGTTGAGATTAATGAGCGTAAACTCAAATTCTCAATGCTGTTGCTAATGCTACGAATAAATGCAATTGCGTCAGCTTTATGTGCTGTTGCAAACTCTGGCATAAATGCTTCGTCATTAATCAATACTTCCATACGCTCGATCTTTTGATCTTGTGTCATGCTCAAGTCAACGCACATAGCACGAGACTTAACAGCTTGGTCTACACGATCAAGATCCATATTACTAATAAACACAATGCTACCAGTAAACTTAAAGTTTCTAGGCAGATCGTCATCTTTCATATCTGCATTCCAGTTAATCCACCTGTCGCCGTATGAGTCTAACGCACCCTTGAGCAAGTTAAGCGCAACTGGATCTTTGAGCACGCTATCGCAGTCATCAAACACTAACACTTGACCGTTGCCTTCGAACAATGTGCGATACAGACCTTTAGCGGTACTGTAACCTTTGACTACACGAAATGACTTACTAGTATTAATGCGCTCGCCTTCTTCGAATGACGCTACGTCTGTAGTGTCAATCAAGTTCTGCGCTTTGAGCGATTTCAAAACAGTATGAGTCTTACCCAATCCGCCTTGACCTGTGATAATAGCAGATGCAATAGTTTTCTTAGCAACCATCGTCACCATTTGTTCAACAAATGCAAAACGCTTGTTAATACCAAACTCGTCAACCTTGGGTTGCGTGTTAACAGCACCGCTGGTCAATTCAACTTGCAAACCCAGCTTAGCAATCTGGTCGCGAACATATGATTCGTGACGCGATCTTGAGACCATTTTGCCGTCGACAAAGCCCTCGAAACGATTCTTAGCTTTGTTAAATGTTACTTTTACACGCATATTAGCTCCTGTGTTTTGCGCTACAATGTCATTATTATAAGTGCTTTTGGACACTTCGTCAAGCAAAGACCCTTTACTGCGCTGGGTCTTTTGCATTTGCATTTTATTTGCATTTGCATTATTTGACTGTTTTCTTGTGTTCATGCCGTAATTATAGCACATTTTGCACCACCTGTCAACCAAAAACCCTTGTCAAATCATGGTCTTTTGAATAACCTTACGGTTGACACGGATACTAAAAGGTGTTATAATTGGGACATGATTAGGAAAAAACGCATTGATCGTAAGCACATTGTCTACTGTCTGACTAACGTCGAGACAGGCGACTTCTATATTGGTATTACTCAGGGTTTCAGAAAAAGAGACCTCAAAATACGCGTACAAAAGCACATTAGACGAGCATTGACTGAGGGTAAGTCCTGGGCGTTATGCGACGCTATACGGTCCTACGGGGTCTCAGCGTTTGTTGCACAAGAGCTTGCTGTCATCAGGGGCAAGCGTGAAGCGCATGCTTTGGAAAGATCACTAATAGGTGAGTTGGCGCCAACATTGAATTCACATTAATCATGAAAAAAGCGGATGGAGAAAGAGACAGATTATGAATAGTCGAGACATAAATAACTTAAAGTTTCTAATGAATGCTTCTAATGAAGAATTTGAGCAATGGTGTTTGCGTGCAACGCCAGATGATTATGATTATGCATTAAGTCTATTTAAAGCAAAACGTGCAATTGACATGATGCATCAATTAGAAAAACCCGTTAACGATTTAGATGATGCTAAATCATTATTACATAAATTTACTTTGAAAGGTCAAAATGGACTATAATAGAAAACTTGGACACATAGAACAACCTGAACCATATACTCAAGAATATGATAGAGCATATGCTAAAACTGATTATCAAACACCAACGGCAGGAAATATTCCAGTAAGGTCATTACTTAACTCGCAAGAATCTACATTTAAAAGTCTAGATGAATTGCATGATATGATTTCAACATTAGAAAATAAACTATATCATTTACTATATCCGGAAGAAACAGCAAAAGACTCTTTACCCACAGAAAAAACAGGACCAATGTCTACTGCTGTAGCTATGGCAAAACAAATCAATGAATCCATTAATCATTGTACTTATCGTTTACACAATCTTATAGATCGTATTGAGACATAATGGGTAGACAATCCGATTGGTTTATTGCTAATGGTTATAAACATACCTACGATTTAGGTGATAGGATAATGGGTCTTTGGAATGGCATACCCTTTGTTGGTAGTGTAGGCAATGATCGTTTAGTTAATCTTATTGACGGACCTGAAATTACTGTGCATTTAGATTTGCCTATTAGATTTGAAGACAAAATACATCGTATCATTATCACTAAACACAAAGATGTGGTACGATTTAACTAAAGCTGATTGGATATTCTTATCCATTGTAATGTCATTTGAATTATGCTTTGCCATATCAGTATTGACTTACTTAACTAAATGCGTTATAATATAAAGATTCACAAGGAACAATATGGATTTTAGAACAGAGATTATTGATGTTACTCGACGTCATTATGAGACAAAAATCGAGCAACATCGAATCAATGCAGAGGTTATTCTTAATCATGTAGTTGCTGTTGGTTTGGGCGAAAATATTACTCAAGCATTTGATAATGAGATTGCTAAAATGTCAGAGTATGAGAATAAACTCTTGACATTGAAACACTATTTTAAATGAATAATGACTGGGCAGAAGAAGCTAGATTAAAGGCATTAAATGCTGCCCTTAAAGATATTAAATCTGGTAAAGATGTAGATACTGTCTTAGAAACTATGTCTAAATCGTTAACTGCAAAGTTAATGCATCCTGTTATTGCTAAGATAAAGGATACTAAAATCGAATTTGATATTGATGAACATAGAAAACAATATAACGAAGTATTTACTAAATGGACGACACAGAAGTAGAATCAATTGCTAATCATATGCGAGAAGTATTCGGGGATAATATCCCCTCGCCTGTCCATTATCCAGCGTTATTCAATTACTATTTAAAACTATATGTATACTATTATAGAAACGATTTAACACTATGATTGTAAATAATATCCCACAACCAATTGTAGATTTTAATGCTAAACACAATCGTGTAGACAGACAAATCGAAGATATTAAAAGATTAGATGCTTTTAGATCAGATGAGCATAATAAACAGCGTTTAGAAAAAGTAGATGCGAATATACAAGCGAATATAAACTATTTGCGTAAAAAAGAATTAGAAGAATTAAATCTATATACCGCGTCGGATAAACGACAGGAGTATTATGATTATAAAAGATTATTATTTGTTGGAATGAATTTTGACCGATATGCGTAGTACAATATACATTGATATGGATGGGGTCGTTGCTGATTTTGATGGCTATGTCAGTAAACAACTAGGCAGGTCTGTGCATTGGACAGACAGAACAATTACAAAATCAGAATGGGCTGAGCTAACTGCCATTGGTGATTTGTATTGGCGCTTGCCATTGCTTGCTAATGCTACTGCGCTTGTCGGTTATTGCTCAAGCATTGAACCAAAATACAATGTAGAGTTTTTAACTGCGTTGCCCAGTAAGACAACAATGCCTGAAGCTGAAGATGATAAAACACGTTGGATTAAAAAATACTTTCCAACTTATAAAGTCAACTTCGGTCCGTTTAGTACTGATAAATGGAAATGGTGTAAACCTGGAGACATCTTAATCGATGACAGAGTTTCCAATATTGAAGATTGGTATGAGAAGGGCAATGGTATTGCTATTCTATACAAAGATGATTTACTTAAAACTATTGATATACTCGATAGTATTAAACATACAAAAGATAGGATGAAATTTTAAATGAACAAACTAACTGAAGAACTTGCAAAAGAAGCCGGCTTTATATTTTGGGACGAGAATGAAATTGGCGAAGGCATTGATTGGGCTTGCGATTACACTAAATCACTTGAGGATTTTGTAGAGCTAATCGTTGCTGAATGCGTTGATGCTGTGGAACAATCAGATACACATCATGCAGCTACATCATTTACTGTTACAATAGCACAGGCATCTAAAGTCAAAGCAATCAAAGCAATCAAAGATAGATTTTATGGTTAAATCAGCTTTATATTATTTTTTAGTAAGCGCAATTACAATTGCTATGGTTGTTTTACAGATTCTGCATCCGCAACCGTAATCTCATCGCCTGATATTACAAATGCTGTATTAGGAAAATACTTTAAGCAATTTTCTTTTAGCTCTTTGATAGTTGCGCCTTGGGTTATAAACTTTTTAGTTTGATCTTCCCATAGATATATCAAGCCATCGTACATCTCAATGGAACATATTACTGTGTTTTTCTCAATCTGTTCCATTACTGTTTGCAATCTATATTGTAGAACTGCCCGTTTACTTCTGAATAAGAAGTAATTCAATAGCATATGTATTACAAATGCAATGATTATAATTTCAAGTATACTCATAGTTATATTTTTAAGTTGATGAATATCCTGCGGCTGCTAGTTGTTGTCTAGCAGTACCGACACCTGCGGTATCTGTGGCCACAACACCCGTGTTACTTACTAGGTTGGTTACTGATTGTGCGCTCACATTATTATTACCATACCCAAATATGGCTTTATCACCACCATAACCTGCGGCTGCTAATGAATGCCTAGTAGTACCTACACCGGTAGTATCAGTAGCAACAACTCCGGTGTTTGATACTAGGTTGGTCATTGAATATACTTCTAATCCAATACCATAACCAAAAATAGCTTTATCTCCACCATAACTTGCGGCTGCTAGATAACTTCTAAGAGTACCTACACCTGCAACATCATTACCAACTACACCTGTATTGGTTACTAAGTTGGTTATTGCTGAGGAACCTGAAGGGCCAATTCCATATCCAAATATAGCCTTATCAGTTCCATACCCAGACGCTGCAAGTCTATATCTAGCAGTACCAACCCCAGCCGTATCAGATGATACTACACCAGTGTTTGATACTAGATTGGTCATTGATACGCTAGTAGTTGGTGAGAGAGTAGCTCCATATCCAAATATAGCTTTATCAGTACCATAGCCTGCGGCTGCTAATATAGTTCTAGCGGTACCAACACCTGCGGTATCAGTTGCCACTACACCAGTGTTTGATACAAGATTGACCATATTTACCCCAAATCCTCCGTCGGTGTCGCCATAACCAAAGATAGCTTTATCTGTACCATAACCTGCGGCTGCTAATGCCCGTCTAGCAGTACCCACACCTGCGGTATTTGTAGCGACTACACCCGTATTACTTACTAGGTTAGTTAGTGATGACACTCCGGTAAAAGCTAATCCATATCCAAATATAGCCTTTTTAGTTCCAGCTGGTGTATTGTCAGTCTGAATAGTGTCGCTAGTCTGCACTGTTAAAAAAGTACCAGGTGTGCCACCGCCTATAGTTATTCCGCTTAATATCATTTGTTTTCTTTAATCCAATGGTCAATTATACTCATGATTATAATGAATACCCCGCGGCTGCAAGTCCAGTTCTAGCAGTACCAACACCTGCGGTATCTGTAGCGACTACACCAGTGTTACTTACTAAATTAGTTATAGCGGTAGCTGACCCGCTGAGTCCATATCCAAATATAGCTTTGTCTGTGCCATAAGTTGCGGCAGCAAGTAGTCTCCTAGCAGTACCAACACCAGTAGTATCTGTTGCCACAACTCCTGTGTTTGATACTAAGTTAGTTATAGCTGTATTAGTTTGCGCGGCGTTAGCGCCATATCCAAAAATAGCCTTATCACCACCATAACCTGCGGCTGCTAAATTAGACCTACCAGTACCAACACCAGTAGTATCTGTAGCAACAACACCTGTATTTGATACTAGGTTGGTCATTGATAAGGCTGGGTAAGCTCCGGTAAAACCATATCCAAATATGGCCTGACCAGATGAACCATACCCCGCGGCTGCTAAATTATATCTAGCAGTACCAACACCTGTAGTATCACTAGCAACCGTGCCTGTATTAGAAACTAAATTAGTCAGGGAATATACCGTGGGTCCAGGTGTAAATCCATAACCAAAAATAGCTTTGTCAGTACCGTAGCCTGCGGCTGCAATATTATATCTAGCTGTACCTACACCTGCAGTATCTGTAGCAACTACACCTGTATTTGAAACTAGATTGGTTATTGCTGTCGAAACTCCATTACTAGGAGACCCGTATCCAAATATAGCCTTATCAGTTCCATATCCTGCGGCCGCAATAAAGGTTCTAGCAGTACCAACACCTGTTGTATTACTTGCTACCACTCCGGTATCTGATACTAAATTGGTTATTGACGTATAATTAGGGCTACTAAATCCATAACCAAATATAGCTTTTTTGGTGTTACTTACGACACCCCCTTCGCTTGAAGAAAGAGTATCACCCATAGACCATCCAACAATCGGTCCGTTGCCTCCTTCTATATTTACTCCGTTTAATATCATTTTTTCTTTTTCTTGATGGAAACTACTGTGGATTCTTTTGTTGTCTCAAGTGCGGGTTTTGTTTCGTTAGTAAGTTGTAGCATAATATCTTTCTGCTCTAACAATACTGTTTCTTTAGGAACAAGACCAACCATTTTAAGTGCTTCTAATGTCTGTGGATTGCTCATTGCATTAAGTAACTTAGCTGGGCTTGGTCTACCCATTGCAATGATTTCGGATTGTATCTCACGACCAACTGTTACTGTAAACTCATAATTAGCATTGGCTTCAAACATTTCATCATCTGTATAAGGTGTGCCATCTTCATGCTTAAGTCTAGTTGGTTCAACTTCAGTATACAGTTCATTTAAAAGCTTTTCTAGAATCTTAATCTCTTTACGATTAAGTTCAAACGCGTGTTTTTGATCTTCCAAATGAGATTCTAACTCAATTATCTCAGCTTTAAGATTAAGAATAATATGTGGTAATGCTGGAACTGTTTTTAAATGTTTCAGCTCTTCAAGTTTAGCTTGATATTTTAATTCTGCACATTCTTCAAGTACTGCTGCTCTTGTTCTTCCAACTAAAAACCCTTGAAGTGTTTTAATTTTTTCCCAAGGAGTTGAGCCGATAACTTGATAACGATAATTAAATTCTGAATTTAAATTTGAAGCCATAATGATTCCTCATAACAATGTTTAAAATTATATTTATATGCTGAGATTTAATCTCTAGGATAACCAGGGAATGGGATCCAGCTATTTGTTGTTTCATCCCAGATGTAAGGAAACCCGTCATTGGGTGGATCTACTGGGGCAACCCATGATACTGCCGCTTCGTTCCATATCCAAGTAGCGGGATGATCTGCATTATATGCATTCTCTCTGATTTCGGCAATTTCCTCAGCTGTTGGGGGAGTTATATTTTGTTCTATCATTTTGTTTTCCTTAACCTAATGGATTAGTTGGCCATGTTACTTGCATCGCAGGTGTATCACTTCGTAATTCTCTTAATGCTTGACGATATTGTAAAAATTCATTAAACTTTTCTTGACTAATAGAATGCGGAATACCAAGCAAAGTTTCTTCTTGCCATCTTGTTGATACCCAATCTGTCATGTATAACAATTCAGTTGCCTGCATTCTTGCTGTCAATGTTGGACTAGTTTCTCTTCTGTCCTCTATCGCAGCATTTTCCATAACAGATAAATTATCTTTACACCAAACTATTTCTGGTAAGTCTGCACCTTCTTTGCCATGGCCGCCTACTTCCTCAATTAGAAAAATATTTCTAGTAGGCTCATATACACAAAGTCCGACTGAAGAAGCAAACGGATAATTTGTTTTAGTCACAAAACTTTCAACAGATGAGAACACATGATTGGTTCCGTTGATTTTGCAACTAATTGATTCGTTGTAAAAATCTAAATTTATAATTGTATGTTGTATTAACATTATTTTTCCTTAAATGTTATTGTGGTCCGATATATCGTACAAATGAAAGAAATATAACACCTGGGGTATAGTTTGTTGTCAGTGTGCCGCCCGACACCCCATGCGAATGTGTAATATTTTCTACAGTATGTCCTGCTTGGTTAGACCCATATAGCAAATTCATAGATGCTGTACGAGCATGATAATGCGGCCAATTCCCATTATTTGTAGCTACTGGGTTTGTAAGGGTGTAGTCTACAGGATTTGTGGCAAATGTTGGCGCACCATGTGCAGGGTATCCAGCTGGGCTACCAGACAAGGGATATCGTGTTAACCATCCTTCATCCGGAATCGCCAGCAACTTTTCTCTCATATCTATAGTAGAGTTGGTGCCATTGCAATATGCCCATATGCTACCAGATAAACTACTTTTGGAAGTATGCATCATGACAGAATTTCCTTTTGGAATACTTCTGCCTTTAATTTTCCAAAATTTTAATAATTTTCCTGACATATTACTTATAGTCACGCTTCTTGTCTGCGTATGTTGATGTCCGCCCGTTGGTGTAGTATTGTCTAAATATAGTTCAAGCCCATAGTTAGCAGGTGCCAAAGGAGATGGATAGACCGAGGGTCTATATGAACCTTGTGCAGGGGATGTTGATCTGGCATGCGAATGTGGTACATTCAAAGCTTTTCCAGTTGTCCACGTAAATGTATGAGCACTTGAATTTGCTGCAACGTATTCAAACTTATTAGATCCTACAACAAATGCCGCACGGCCGGCACCTGTTTCGTCAAGGGGCGCATAAAATGCTTCGCCATCTGCCCATACGTTATCTTCATTCATTTGTATAGATCCTGCTGGTAAAAAATTAGCCGGCGATGGATTTGTTAATAACGTAAATTTAGTATGTCTAGGTTTAATAGGCGTGCTTAAACCAGTAGCAGGCGAACAATTGGCACCTACATGCAAATGCTGGCCGCCAGGGCCGCCATACCATACTGTAGGGGTTGAAAAGTATCCTCCGGGAGAGTTTACGGGGATTTGGCTTGCGGGTGCATGATTACCGCCATATGCAATTGATCCAAATGTTGTGGAGTTTGAAGACCCTGTCTCGCCGGCTGTCGTACCTTCAAGGTTGACAGAATCACCTGCCCCAGAAATTAATTTATCTAAACCCAATGAGTATAATTCCCAACCGTCTATCGGTCCGGTATAATTACCTGGATATAAAATAACCATTCCTGCAGATATTACAAATACGTTTGATCCTGTTATTGTGGATGATGCATTAGAATTAGCTGAAACTGTACCGGAATGATGTATTGCGCCCACACGGCATCTTACTGTAGTTCCGTTGTCTGCATCTCTACAAATATAGGTTTGATATCTTTCATCTGAAACATCTACCCATGATCCGCCAGAAAATCTTTGCCATTGATAAGAAAATGCCACAATGCCCGGAAATCCTGGGTCCCATGTTCCATCTGTAGTTGTAAATGAAAAATTACCATCCGCAGTTACAACAGGCGCAACAGTATTAACCGGGGGAGTAACAGCATCATTAAGAATATTCCATGTTACTTTGCCTGCGCCGCCATACGCTACATTACTTATTCTCATTTTTTCCTTTAATTAAAATGTAATTAATCCGCTGCTAGTAAATTTATATTATGTATCCATTAGAAACGTTTTTTATTCTCATTTTTTACTTAGAACGGTTTAGTTCCAGATTGTGTTACGTTGCTATTAGTAATTGTCTGATTACCAGAACTATCGGTTGTAACAGCTGCACCTAACATTAAGTATTTTGTATAGGCATCTGCTTCAAGCGCAGCTATTGGTATATTAATTGTAGATGACATACTATTATATTTTGCATCACCCACAGTAATCCTCATGTTGGTCATGTTGCCAGGGAAATATCCACCATAGTAATTGCCAATATAATCTGAAATACCCCAATCGTATGTATCTGTTACTATACCCTGATTAATAGGTGTTCCGCCTGCGGCTTCGGATGCTCTATACGCAAAAGATGATCCGTAATCTCCAATCCACATAGTTTCTGCTCCGTCTATATCTCGATTCAAAACTATGTATTGCCATGTATTTGTTTTTATTGTGGACGTATCCCATATATAACTTATCTGTCCGCCGCCGCCATATCTGTCTAAAGTAATTGTGGTATCATCTACAGTAAATAAACTTAGACCATCGGTTTGATCTGTACCTAATATCCCCACGTTTGCTAAGCTTGAATTATTATAGAACCAGCCCTCTATTGTAAATGCACCTGTGCTTGGATAAATGCCCGGAGACATTGTCATAGTTGCAGTTGTTCCATTGAATGACAAACTGCCTGCTAATGTAGGAGGTGATTCATATTCTTTAATGAATTGCATTCCGCCTAACAAGGACATTCCGGTTAATTGCATTTCATGCCTTTAAATTCTTGATATGAGTTTTGTGGACACGGCATTGAACCTGTCCATTATAGTAATCTTCTGTCTCTAAAACTCGTCTATCCATTTGTTCTCTTGCTTCTAAGTAATTACATAATCCCTTGTTAGGGCATATATGCAGTATCTCTCTGATAAAACTATCCGCGCCATGTTTCTCTACATCAGCTTTAACCTCATCAGATGAAGACCAATAATCTTTCCAATCTGACTCAACTTTTAATCTTTTCTTCTTACCCTTAACTACTTTTGTTCTACGGAACCAAAACAACTTTTTACCTATATACTTGCGATTCGTGGCAGTATTAGTAATCAAGTACACATAACCATAAGCGTCGTCAGGAACAGTTTCTAAGGGCTTTTCTTTATATAACCACATCTAAATACCAATATTAAATTAGTATTTATACAGCTTCCCAATAGTCGTTTCCGTCGGAAAAATTGTCACCCTCATCCCTTGGCGGCACAAAGAAGTAATCATCGGGATTTGTCATTATATCTTCGGCGTCTTCAGCTAGTTCGCCGGTACCCATAATGCCAGCTTTTCGTAGCATTTGAGTTTGTATAGATTTCTTATATCTATGCTCTTCAGATTCCTCGCTGGCCATATAGGCTGCTTGCTTTTCTGAAAAGACTTTCTTTTGCTCTTCATTCCATTGTCTGGAATTGGCACAAGCCCGAGAACAGAAAGTTCCGGGCTTGTTATGAGCAGTACCGCATTTAGGACAAGTCTTCGTCATCCTCTTCTTTATCCTCTATCTCTGCACCGCAGAAAGGACAGTTAGTTACTGTGTAATAGTCTTCGTCAAGTGAATGACTTATCTTGAAGACTGCATCGCATTCGACGCATTCGAAGATTTTTCTTGCCATTGTGCTCCTCTTTTCTTAGCTTCTGCGTCAAATACTCGCTGACGTAAATCAGATGAGCTGAAGAAGTGATCTCGTTTGTTAAAATATAATTCTATTCCGCGTTTCATGCAAATCTCTTTGCCGGTATATTCTGTATCTTTATATTCCTCCCCCAAGATGCGAACATCAATAGGTAAAGCCATGAAGATATCTTCAAGTTCTTTTTCTGTAGAATATACTATAATCTCATCAACATGCTTGCACGCTGATACCTGAATCTGTCTTTCAATAATAGACTGAACAGGTTTGTTTTTAGTTTGTCTATCTAGTGTTGGATCAACTTGAATCGCTGCAATTAGATAATCGCATTGACGCTTTGCTTCTTCCAACATAATTACATGACCTGCATGGAACAGATCAAAAGTAGAACAAGTAATTCCAATTTTTTTATTTGCACTCATATTTTCTCCACTTCAATGTTACATTTATTTAAAAATTCTATACCATCATTATTTCTATAGCTATTTCTATAGAATACTTTTTTAATGCCTGCTATATGTATAAGCTTTGCACAATCAAAACAAGGTGCATGGGTAATATACATTGTAGCATTTGCTCCTGATTCATTGGACTGTGCCAATTTACCAATAGCATTCATTTCAGCATGGATAACTTCTGGCTTTGTATTTGTACTAATAATAGTTGTGGGGTACTCAGGGCCTCCTGGGTCAATTATATACGTTGAATGTTCTTCAAATGTATCTTCGCAAGTATTATCCCAGCCAGCAGGAGTACCGTTATATCCAATAGATATAATTCTATTGTCTTTCTCAACAACAGCACCAACCTGTAATCGTTTAGCGGATGATAATTTAGCATAGGTCTCAGCGACAATCATATGCGCATAATCAAATTTATTCGGCATCCCATTTTCCTTTAGGACATTTTGCAATAGGTAACATTGTCTTTGCCCATATAGAACATCCACATGCTTCACATACCTTAACACCAATCATGGTAGTAAGGTGTTCACAGTCGTTACAAATCTCTCTACGTTTTTCAGTAAAGGTTATTTTTCTATCTTCACCCATTTTTTACAATAATATTCTGGACGCACTTTAGCATCCCAAGTTTTACAATACTTTGTGCCAGGTACATACGCACCGCAGTTGGCACAATTCTTATCACCTTTAGCTTTTTCATAAGCAGGTGGTAGTTTTGCTGATATTAAGGCACCATCAGCATAATGCCTAGGTGCCATCACTTCTTTAAATGATTTCATTTTGCCCACACATCTTCCCAAGAACCAGTTTGCGCAGCTTTAGCATAATCGGTCGCTCTATTCTCAAAGAAGTTTGTGTGAATAGGTGCGTTAATCATTTCTTCAACCCACGGTAAAGGATTCTTTTTAACTTTCATAATACCCTTAAGCCCAAGACTAATAAGTCGACGATCAGTGATATAGCGAATATATTGCTTAACATCGGCTGCTGATAAATTTTCCATAGCTCCCATCGCAAAAGCTAGATCAATAAACCTATCTTCAAGTAGAACCATTTGTTCAGCAATTGTATACAATTCGCCTTTTAATTCATCGTTCCAAATCTCATTATTCTCTTGTATATATGTTCTAAATAACTTAATCATTCCTTCGCAGTGTTGAGTCTCATCTACAATAGACCAAGTAACAATTTGACCCATTCCCTTCATCTTACCATGGCGAGGAAAATTTAACAACATAATAAAAGAGCTAAACAACTGCATACCTTCTGTAAATGCTGAGAAGATAGCAATATGTTTTGCTGTGTTTTCTTTTGTAGTATTTTGTTGAGATATATTTAAAACATAATCATGCTTAGCTTTCATTTCCGCATAAGCTAAGAACTCATTATACATTGTCTCAGGCAATCCTAATGTCTCAATCAAATGTGAATATGCTGCAATGTGTAGAGCTTCGCGTGCTGCAAATCCCAATAGCATCATTCGCACTTCAGGTTGTGGAAAATATGGAAGATAATTATTAACATATCCACCGGCAACATCAATATCGCCTTGAGTAAAGAATCTAAAGATGTGTGTTAAGAATTGTTTTTCTTCTGCATTTAACTTCTTTTTCCAATCTTTAACATCTTCTACCATTGGTACTTCTGTATGCATCCAATGCGATTGTTCATGCTTCAACCAGGCATCATATGCCCATGGATAATTAAATGGTTTAAATGAATCTCGGGTATCTGTAAGATTCGATTTGGTCTTTTTAATCATTAAGGAACTCTTCTACTAAATTTTTAGCTTTAACGCCAACCATTCTACCTGCAACATTGCCATTATTGTCAATCTTAACAAGGGTTGGAACTCCGCGAATGCCATATTCAATTGCAACATCTTGTTGTGCATCAATATCCACAACTTCAATGGGAATATTGGTATCAATTTCTTCAAGTATACTTGCCATTGCTTTACATGGTTGGCACCATGATGCTGTAAATCTAATTATTTTTTCCATTTATTTATTCTCCGTTAAATCGAAAATGAAGAGCCACATCCGCAAGTTGATTGCGCATTTGGATTTGTTATTTTAAATTCAGATCCCTGTAGATCTTCCTTGTAATCTATACTTGCACCTTGCAAATACTGCATACTCATTGCATCAATTAAAACTTTACAATCGCCCAAAGGCACCTCGAAATCATCTTCGTTCATTATTTCATCAAAGGTAAATCCATAACTAAATCCAGAACATCCCCCACCCTGCACAAATGTTCTTAGTTTTAAATCAGGATTACCCTCTTCTGCGAAAAGATCTAATATCTTTGCTTTTGCTGATTCTGTTATTGTTATCATACTCGAAAACTTTCTCCGCAACCACAACGGTCACGTTCATTTGGATTTTTGAAATCAAAACCTTCGTTGAGTCCATTTCGAACCCAATCCATTGTTAGTCCATTTAGATACACATCATTTTTTTTATTAACAAGAATAACAAAGTCTTGCTGTCCATAATTAATACAGGTATTATCATAATTATAATTATCAACATATTCTAATGTGTATGCAAGTCCACTGCAACCAGTAGTCTTCACGCCCAATTGAATTCCAACCCCTTTGCCGCGTTTTTGAAGTTGAGTTTTAATTTTCTCGCGTGCTTTTTCAGTAAGCAAAATCATGGTTTTTTCTATAGTCTTCTACTGCCGCTTTGATTGCATCTTCCGCAAGTATTGAACAGTGAATTTTAACAGGAGGCAATGCTAGTTCTTCGGCGATTTCGGAGTTTTTGATTGATCCGGCTTCGTCAAGTGTTTTTCCTTTGACCCATTCTGTAATGAGGCTCGAACTCGCAATAGCCGATCCGCAGCCATACGTTTTAAATTTCGCATCTGTAATAATACCTGTAACATT
>Ga0315904_10005379_pt1 | contig 17790 bp, 13 predicted proteins | sample LakEriMetagenome_6_FD_203529 | JGI IMG/M metagenome (GOLD analysis project Ga0315904, IMG submission 203529) | Freshwater fungal communities from buoy surface, Lake Erie, Ohio, United States - Buoy 12 MA120 | ecosystem: Environmental > Aquatic > Freshwater > Lake | place: USA: Lake Erie, Ohio...
GCGGGGCACAGGGTGAATCTCGAATTCGACTTCATGGTGAAGGCGATCGACCACATTCTGACGCTGCGCGCGGAGCAGTCAGCAGTGGCGGGCAAAGAAGCGCAGTGAATCGGCAAGGTGCTGCTGCCAGTACGGCCATTCATGGGCCCCGGGGAATTCCTCGTATTCATGCGGAATGCAAGCGTCCCTGAGGACCGCGGACAGTGCCCGGTTATCGGCCAGCAGGGCATCTTCAAGACCACAGTCAAAACGGATGGGCGGCAATTGCCCGCGCCGCGCCAGCAGGAGCCCGGTCAGCCTGTCTTCTTCCTCCGGAATGCCGCAGCCACCGAGATCTTCCTCCACAAACGAAGCCAGCCCGCGGAAGGAAGTCACCGCGGAATGGGCCGACGCAGCCCGCACGGAACTTCCATGCAGTGCCGCCAGCCGCAGCGCCCCATACCCACCCATGCTGAGCCCGCTCAGAAAGATGCCTTGTTCCACTGGCAGTTCTGGAACCGCGGCACGCGCTGCCAGCGGCACCTCCCGCACAATCCACGCCGCATAATCCTCGCCGGAAACATGCCGGGCATAGCCGGAACCATCGCCCCAGAGCCCATCCGATGGCATCGCGAGAACCATCGGTGGGATCTCGCCGGAACGGATGAGGGCAGCCGCCGTCCGGTGCGCAGCTCCTTTCAGGGCCCATGCCCAATGGCTCCCGTAAACGCCATGCAACAGCACCACGAGCGGCATCGCCCGCCCCCGGCCTTCCTCCGGAACCCACAGGGAAAGATCAGTACGCCGCCGCAGCGCCGCACTCTTCACGGTCATCCAGCGCAGACCATCCGACTCAAGGTCCGGATCGGAAATCTCAACGGTGCGGAATGGCGCAGGCATCATCAGGAGTCCATGACTCATTCCCCCGGAAAGACAATCACGCCCTTCGCATTGCGGCCGCTCATCATGTCATCCACCGCCACAGCCACATCGGACAGGGAATACTGCCGCGTCACAAGTTCATCCAGCCGCAGCGACCCCTGCTCGTAGGCACGGAACATCCGGGGGAAATCGCGCGACGGTACACAGTCGCCATACAGCGGCGTCACATAGAATTTATTCCACATGAACTGCGGCATCGGCACCGCCACGGATTCATTGCAGCCACTCACCTGCAGCGCCATCCCCCCATTCCGCACAAGCTGCAGTGGCAGAAACACAAGGGCCGCCGCACTGGTCGCTTCAAAGGCATAATCGGCCCCTCGACCATCACTGAGCGACTTCACCCAGTCTACCGCAGCCGCACCTCCCGGATCGCCCGGCGGCATGGCCAGCACGTGCGTGGCCCCGAACTTCCGTGCGTTCTCCAGTGCCGATTCCCGTGCATCAATCGCCGCAATCACCTTCGCCCCGGCCAGCCGCGCCGCCTGTATCACATTGAGACCAACACCGCCGCAGCCGACCACGGCCACCACGGAATCCGCCGCAACCTTCGCCACATTCATCACGGATCCATAACCCGTCATGACCCCGCAACCCATGATGCAGGCACTCGTAAAGGGAATCGCCCCCGGCAGCAGCGTCACCGCAGCCTCCCGCACCAAAGCCAATCCGGAAAGCGTGCCGAGATTGAAGGAACGATCAATCGGCTGACCCATCCAGAGCGTTCCCTCGGGACGGGCATGCCCCGCCGACCGCTCCATGACGTAAGCCGGACGACTTTCCTCGCACAGCACAGGATGCCCGTCGCGGCACTGAAAACACCCGCCGCAGGGAATCGCCCAGTTCAGCACGACACGGTCGCCCGGCTTCACCGAAGTCACGCCGGTCCCGACCGCTTCGACCACGCCAGCGCCTTCGTGTCCCATGACCAGAGGGCGTCCCCAGCGCAGCGAGGCATGGTCGGTGTGACAGATCCCGCTGGCCCGCATGGCCACGAGCACTTCGCCCGGTCCGGGATCACCAACCGCAATCTCTTCAAGGGACATTTGCCCCTGCCCATCGGCCACGGCTGCCAGCGTCCGTTTCATGCCGCGCCTCCCGGCTCGGTTCCGTAATTTCCCCGGGCCACTTCCTGCACGCCGTCGCCATCATGCGCAAAGGCTGCATCACCCCGGAGCACAACCCCCTGCGCAAAGCGGAGTCGGCCTTTTACTGACAGCTTCCGGCAATCCCGCAGACAGGGCACACCTTCGGGGACCAGTGCTTCGAGGCCGTCCACGAATCGATAATGGCGCCCGTCCAGATCCACCACGGGCGGCTGTCCCTGCCGCACGGGATCGAGTTCGATCCGATGATCGTCCGTGAGCCGGCAGGCGCTGCTGCGCACCACCAGCAGGTCCCCGGTTGTCTTCACGGGAGCGAAACGGCTGCGCCCGACCTCGATGGCCTGCGCCCCGGCAAAGCTTTCGATGGCCGCGCCCATGGCGGTCTCCAGCTGGTACACGGAAGGACTGCCGGGATCCCGTGGATCAGCGGTCTTCACATTCCGGATCATCGGGAGCGGAAGATAGCCACCGGCCGCCTCCAGCGCTTCCTTCAGCCGGTCCAGGCGCAGCCAGAGATTGTTCGTATTGAAGAACCGATGCCGCCCGATGTCCTGAAAGGCAGCTTCGTCTTCACGCGGGCACTGCGCACTCTCCCTCAGCACCAGCCGTCCATCGGATTTCCGCCTCGCCAGATGACCGCCCTTCCGGTCGGCCTCCGTCCGACGGGTCACTTCCATCGCAAACGACGCCCCGGATTCCGCAAACCATCCCAGCAGGGCCGGATCCAGCGTCGCCCCGAGATTGTCGGAATTCGAAACAAAGGCATAACGGATTCCCTCGCCGAGGAGACGGTCGAGCCAGCCACTCCCCGCGAGACTCGCATAGAGATCCCCATGCCCCGGCGGACACCATTCGAGATCAGGCTGCGCAGGCCACTCCAGAGGAATCAATCCTTCCACCAGCACCTTCGGAACCATGCTCTGCATGAATTCGAGCCCCGCCGGAGCGCCGAGTTCCGGATACTTCCCGAGAAATGCCAGAGTGTCTCCGGATGTCGAAAAGCTGTTCATGAACAGCAGCCGGGGAACATCCACCGACCCCGCCCGCGCCCGCAGCAGAAGCATTTGCCGCACGATCAGATCGAGAAACGTGAGTCCATCGCGCACGGTCAGCAGACTCTTGGCCTTCTCCAGTCCCATCCCCGTCCCCAGCCCCCCATTGAGCTTGATCACCACGGTCTCCCGCATGAGCGCACCAAACCGCTCGGCTCCGGGATCGCGCAGCGCCGCCGCCTGCGGCAGGGCCTCCACAGCTTCCAGCCCAGCCTCGGGCATCAGACCCGTCTCGTTCCGGCACAGCGCCCGGTAGTTCGCCGCAAAGGCCCGCAGGGCCGACTCGCTCAGGCCCGCCGCACGCATCTTGGCCGCAAAGGGCTCAAACGGATCAGTTTCTCTCATTCCTCGTGACTAGACGGTTGGCGCGAAGGCGTCAACGCCACCGCCATGATCTCAAAGCGGCATCAGTGTGATTCCAAAATGCAATTTCCAGCATCACCAGGCTGTGGCATTGTTCCCCATGAGCGCCACCACGTCCCCGGAAGTCGTCATCATCGGAGCCGGTCCCGCCGGCCTCAGCGCCGCGGCCATCCTCGCGGAACACGGCCACCGTGTCACGGTCATCGAACGCGACAAATTCCCCCGCTACCGCGTCGGCGAATCACTGATCCCCTTCACCTATCCTTCGCTCGAGCGCCTCGGGCTCATCCCGAAGATGAAGGCATCGGGCTTCCAGAAGAAGTACAGCGTTTCCTTCGTCCAGCCCGATGGCCGCCGTTCGGAACCGTTCTACTTCCACACGCGCTACGACCGCAACACGATCGCCCAGACATGGCAGGTGCTGCGTTCGGATTTCGATCAGATGCTCATGGATCATGCGAAGGAACGCGGGGTCAATATCCTCGAGGAAACCAGTGTCCTCCGGCTGCTGCGCGACGGAGATAGGGTCACGGGTGTCGCTGTCCGGCAGAAGGATGGCACCGAATCCGAAATCCATGCGCCCATGACCCTCGACGCCTCGGGCAAGGAAGCCTTTGCGGCGACCCGGCTCGGCTGGCGGGAACGCGATCCCTTTCTCAACAAGGTGGCGGTCTGGACGTACTACAAGGGATGCCGCCGGGGCGACGGCGAGGATGAGGGAGCCACCACCGTGGCCTTTGTGCCCGAGAAAGGCTGGTTCTGGCACATCCCACAGGCCAATGACATGGTCAGTGTCGGCGTGGTCGCCGAAGGCAAGTACCTCACCCGCGACGGCGTCCGCGATCTCAAGGAAATCTTCGACCGCGAAACCACGCAGAATGCCTGGATCCACGAACAACTCGGCACCGGCGAGCAGACGGGTCCCTACCGCGTGACGAGCGAATACTCACACCACGCCCGCTACTGCGCCTCGGAAGGACTCCTCCTCATCGGCGATGCCTTTGCGTTCCTTGATCCTGTCTTCAGCAGCGGAGTCATGCTCGCCCTCAAGAGCGGTGTCCTCGCCGGCGACGCCGTCCACCTCGCCCTGCAGCAGGGCAACCTCGACCCTCAGCAATTCGAACGCTACGGCGCGGAACTACGCGACGGGATCGAGAACATGCGGAAACTCGTCTACGCCTTCTACCACCCTTCGTTCTCCTTCAAGGATGTCATCATGAAGTACCCGGAAACCGCCGGGCCCATCACGGATTGCCTCTCCGGCGACGTGAACCGCGACTTCTCCGACCTCTGGGACCGCATCCGCGAATTCGTCCCGGTCCCGGATTCCCTGCCCTACGGCATTCCCCTCGCCGAAACGGCTGCGGCCTGATCCGTTGCCCCAAAGCAGCCGCCGCCCTGCACGTCACTCGGCCATCAGGTCCGCCCGCGCCTGCGCCAGCACCTTCTTCTGGCTCGCTGGCACGGTCGGATAGGCAAGGCCCAGTGACTCCATACCGTCGATCACGGCCGCTGCGACCACGATCCGCGTAAACCATTTGTTGTCGGCCGGCACCACATACCACGGCGACTCCGGAGTCGACGTCTGAGCGATCATGTCTTCGTAGGCCGCCATGTATTCCTTCCAGTGCTTCCGTTCAGCCACGTCCGTCGCCGAGAATTTCCAGTTCTTGGCGGGATCGTCGATGCGCTCGAGGAATCGCTTCTTCTGTTCCTTCTTCGAGACATGCAGGAAGAATTTCCGCACGAGGACACCATTGCGGCTCAGATAGCTTTCAAAGTTCCGGATATCCTCGAAGCGCTCCTTCCAGATCCGCTTCGTCACCAGCTTCTCCGGAATCCGCTGCTTCGCCAGAATCTCCTGGTGCACCCGTACCACCAGCGTTTCTTCATAGTAACTCCGGTTGAAGATCCCAATGCGCCCACGCTCGGGCAGACACTTCTGACACCGCCACAGAAAGTCATGGTCCAGTTCCTCGCTCGAGGGAGCCTTGAATGAAAATACCTGGCAGCCCTGCGGATTGATCCCTGACATGACATGCTTGATGGCTCCATCCTTGCCAGCCGCATCCATCGCCTGAAAAATCAGCAGCACCGCCCACTTGTCCTGCGCATAGAGCCGATCCTGATGCGAGGCGAGCGCTTCCACTCCGGCACGCAGTCCTTCCTGTGCCTTCGGCTTGTCCGCCGACTCCAGACCGCCAGTGTCCCCCGGATCGAAATCCTTCAGACGGAATCCCTTCGGTCCCGACACCTTCCATGGAATCGAAAGTCGACGCGCGAGTTCAGGAATCTGCTTCTGGTCCATGACGGAACCCTAAGCGGATTTCTGTCAGGAACGCCAGCGGAATCCGCCGCCTCCCCCTGCCAACTCAACTGGCCGCCGACGTGGCCAGCTTTTCGCAGGCCTTGATGTCGAGCTTCCCGCTCGAAAGGATGGGAATCTGCGCCACGGGCACGAGCTTCTTCGGAATCCACAGACTCGGCACTCCATGCTCGAGCAGGGTATAGCGCAGCTGAATCAGTTCCTGCTTCACGGTTTCCCCGGCCACCGTGGAAAGGAGCACCAGCGATTCCCCTTTGTCAGGATCCGGAACGCCAACCACGGCAATGCGCCGCTCCGCTTCACCATCGAGCCCAAGGGCCCGGTTGATGTGATCCTCCACGGTCTCGTGCGGCACCATTTCCCCGCCGATCTTGGAGAACCGGCTCAGCCGTCCCTCAATGTACAGAAACCCATCGCCGTCCAGCCTGCCGACATCCCCGGTCGAAAACCATCCCTCGCGCAGCACTTCCTCGGTCTTGCGCGGCTGCTTCAGATAGCCCGGGAAAATGTTCGGACCCTTCAGCCAGATGATGCCGCTCTGATCCACCGGAAGCGAAGCCCCCGTGATGGCATCGGTAATCCGCACCGCCAGTCCAGGCATGAGCTGGCCAGTCGATCCCAGCCGGCGCGACGGCAGCACCGGAGTGCGGCCCGCAGGAGCCGGCTCAGGCAGGTTCACATTGGTCACCGGACTCGTCTCCGTGAGCCCATAGCCTTCCATGACCGGCTTCCCGAACTTTCTGCGGAATTCCTCCTCCAGATTCAGCGGCAGCTTCTCCGCACCCGTAACCACATAACGGAGCGAAGCCAGTTGCTCGACCTTCACCCGCCGCAGGTACCCCCGCAGGAAAGTCGGAGTCGCCAGCAGCACATCGACCGCATGCTTCTCGATCAGTTCAGCCAGCTTGGGTGGTTCCAGCGGCGTCGGATAAGTCACCAGCGAACATCCCTCGATGAGCGGATACCAGAGCGTCACCGTGCAGCCGAACGAATGGAACAACGGCAGACAGCCCAGCAGCTTCGCATGGCCCTGCAGATCCAGCCGGGCCCCGAACTGCGTGACATTCGATATCAGATTCCGGTGCGTCAGCACAACGCCCTTCGGTTCTCCGGAACTCCCGCTCGTGAACAGCAGCGCCGCTTCGCGGTCGCCGCCCTCCGCAGGCAACCCCAGCAGGGCACTCACCGCACTGGCCGGCAGCGTCCGCAGCAGCAGTTCCCAGCGCAGAATGCTCAGTTTCATCCGCGGCAGCACCCGCTCCACAAAGATGATCTCACGGATCGAGGGCCACGGAAACGTCTGCACCTTCCGCACAATCTGATCGACCGTGATGAAGCGGTTGATCCCACTCTGCCGGATCGCACTCTCAATGGCATCCTTGCCAGCCGTGAAATTCAGGTTCACCGGAACCTTCCCGGCCAGCACGACCGCCAGATTCGCCAGCAGGCCGCCGCGTCCAGGCGGCAGCACAATGCCGACCCGCGATTCCTTCGTCTCCTTCCGGATCACCCGCGACAACGCCGCGGCCATTCCGAAAATCCGCGCATATCCCGTGACGGATCCGTCCAGTCCATCATGCAGCGTGGCACTGGCCCCATGCTTCTTGAGGCCAGCCACCAGCAACCGTCCGAGATGACCATCAAAACTCGCCCTCGCGCTGTACGCTTCCGCCGCCCCTTCGATGAGGGCCGCCTGCAGGACCGGAAAGACAAGCCGGTCACCCGGAATCACCGGCATGAAGCAAAGGACTGCCTCAGGATAGGAATCGGGCGACTCCACCGACAGACAATGCTCGCCCGGCAGATCCACCCCCACCGGCTGCACCGACACCGCCATCTCCACAATCTCCTCCAGCACGGCCCGCGGCACCCTCACATTGGTGGCCCGCAGGCTCGCCACGGCCGGCGTGACAGCAATGACCACCGCCCCCGCCGCCAGCACCTGCGCCACGGCCGCCCTCGCCCCCGGCTCCGTCCGGATGATCCTTGAAACCCCGCTCCCGATGACCGCTTGCCGCACGTCCTGACCCAGCGCCGCATCCACCTCGGTCAGCAGCGCCACCTTCCGCCCACCCAACTGCCGCAGCAGCATCGTCAGCACCCCGGCGCTGGGACAAGACGGCACCAGCAGCACACCACGGTCGGACAATCGGTCGGAATGAAGGAAAGAAGAAGCGGACATGTGGCCGGACAGGAACAATCGGAAAAAACAAGGACCGCGGAAAGAATCATTCCTTCCGCGGCAGGACATTCTATCTACGACGCTCCCAGTGGTTTCTCAACGGGAAGAAACGCCCTGGAACTGGCCGGCGTACCAACCTTGGTTGCCGCCCCCCCAACCATGCCCACGGATCCATCCAGCGAAGACGAACGCGACAATCCCTCGCGCAGTGCCGCCGCCTACCGCGATTACCTCGCGGAACGCGACGAAATCCTCCGCCACAAATGGAGCCTCAGCGAGGCCGCCGGACAGGACGTCGGCTTCGAAACCGCCCTGCTCGACTGGGTTCACCACCACCGGCCCGCATGGCGCCGCAGCCGCAGCCGCCGCAGCCAGGATTCCTGAATTCTGCCGCCGCGGCGCAAACGGAAGTCCCGGGATCGCTGCGGGTTTACATCAATGACGGCCATCTGCCGTCCGCGTCAGGAAACAGTCGGCACTGCTTACGCTGAAAAAAGGACGGGCGCTCCGCAGCCCATACGGAGCGCCCGTCGCGTGGATCAGGCAACTATGTCGTTACCCGAAGTCTGGTTACTGCCGTGCCACCACCCGGTAGAACTTCCGGGGAGCAGACGGATTGACGAACAGGCTGCCGCCCACCGTGCCATTGACCGTGGTCGAAGTGCCCGTGGCTTCCACCGTCTGGACCGTGGCCCACGATTTCAGATCGGTGGTTTCCTGCACATCATAGACCACCGTAGCGAGCGACGGGAAGGTCAGGCTGAGCGTGCCATCGGCATTGACCCGTGGCGGAATCGTCGCGGTTGCCGTGCCACCCACCGGACCGGGAGCCTGCGGAGTCGTCACGAGCGCAATACCGGAGACGTCCTGCACGGCCGGATGACCACCGTTGCGGAGGATCTTGAGCGGAGCACAGCCACCGCCGGCGTCCTTCGTGGCGAAGACCTCGATGTAGGAACCACCGCCATCTTCCCAGAACGTGGCACTGAGCGGATAATCTCCCGCATTCAGGAAGATCCGTCCCACCGTGCTGCTGTCGCCCGTCGGCACATCCGTGAAGATCGTGCCCGTGTCCGTCCGCGGCTGGCCCGCCGCTTCATTGAGCCTCCAGTAACCCAGCGGATTCTTTTCCTGCACAAGCACGTCGTATGGCTTGATGCGGGCCGGGTCGGTACCGTTCTCGTAGTGCGAAAGCACCTGAGCGGCGCTCAGCGCCACCGGGTAGATGGCAGCTTCGTCGGCACGGCCGCTCCAACCGAACGCATTGTCGGCGCGCGATCCAATATGGAGTCGGCCATTGACCGCCCCCGGAGCCGAAGTCGGCACATAGTTCGTGACACCAGTCTGCGATCCCACTTCCACACCGTTGATGAAGAGACGGGCGGTGCCGGTGGCCGATTCCCAGGTTCCCACCACGTGGTACCAGGTATTCGGCTGCGGCGGCATGCCTGCGGTGTTGATCTGGAAGGCAGCGCCGAGGCCGAGGTTCTGATACCCCCGGAAGCTCCAGCCCTGCGTTCCTTCCATGTAGATCAGCCATCCCGAACGCGGATCACCGAAGTTACCGCTGGAGTACGGGCAAGTGAAGCCAGCCGGTACAATCCCAGAACCAGGAGCCGATTCGCTCGGATTCACCCAGATTTCCGCCGTCCAGTCAGTGGCCGGATTGAGGGCAGGAGTGTAGTTGACGCGGGTCTTGGCAGGGTCGGCCGCCTTGACCGCAATCGCCTTGTCCGTGCTGCCGGCAAGCGCTCCGTCCTGCTGGAAGACCGCCGACGTGTTCGGATTGAAGTCACCCGCAGCAGCGACGCTGCCGGAATTCTTCAGGATGTCCGCACTGCGGCCAATGATGCCGGCGCCGGTGAGATTCTCCGTGAGGGCGGAGAACCCGTTGTGGCTGCCACCGACCGTGATCTTCGTGCCGTCGTCCCCCTGGAAGCCAATCAGGTAGTTTCCGGCTTCCGGAATCCGCAGCGTACCCGTCATGCGCATGGCATAACGGTTGTCGTCAGCTTCCGTGTTCCGCGGCCATGGCACATCGCCAGGAATCCGGCCTTGTCCACCGCTCTGCGGATCAAAGAAGTTGATCTGTCCCCAGCTCGACGTCGCAGCCACCGCATCGGCAGCCACCGCACGGTTCACCGCCGCATCGGCCCCATCAAGGTCGACCTGCGTCAGTTCAGCCGGCGTCGTGCTCAGCACAGTCCAGTTGCCCACCATCGACGGATACGGGATCGGATCCGGGCACTGGGAAACATAACCCACGGGACGCCAGTTGGCCGTGTCACCGTCGTTCAGGAAGAAGCCCTTGGCCGCGCTGATCTGATACCAGAAGCCGCCGCCGCCTTCCCAGGTGGCATACTCAAGCTTGTACTTGCCCGGGGTCAGCGTGACGACCGCACGGGTATTGGTGTCGCCAGTTCCGTTCGGGAAGAACAGAATGTTCTGCTGAGCGGAGTCCACCTGAGACGGGCCATTGACCGCCAACCACTTCGGCGGCGCACCGCCTTCCGCCCGCTTGATGCGGAACATGAAGCCGTCATCCCCGCGGATGTTGAAGGTGTAGTCCGAGGTCTCCGTGATGTCGATGGTGCCATGCGCCACCGAAATGACATTGTTGTCGTCACGCTGCGTACCGCCATTCATCTCCGTCGAGAGGGCATTCCCCGGGAACGGACGACCGCTGGGAATCACCCCGTTGTTCGCGCCATTCGTCGACGGATCATAGAAGTTCAGGTTCGGTTCCTGCGTGTCCACAACATTCGACGGGCTCAGCTCCGGCGTGCGGTCAGCCGACTGATTGACAAGGAAGTCCAGCATCAGGTTGATGTTGTCCGCCGGGAACACACCGTCATTCAGGAAGGTGCGCACTCCCCAGCTGTTCGCCGTGCCCAGAGGACCAGGCAAGGTGATCGGCCAGTCGCGGGCCGGAGCCAGCGGAGCCACCGGTGTCTGAATCTTGGTGTTGTACACCAGATCATTGCCAGCGGTGTCCTTACCCCGGATCGTGAACACATATTCGCGGCCACCCTGCCACGCAATCGGCGCACAGATCGTCGTCACGCTGCCAGTCTTCGTGGTCTGCAGGGCTCCGAGCACCGGCTGGTCCCCTGAAATGAAATTCCAGGTGCCGCCCGCTGCGGTCGATTCCGCCGTAAAGCCGCCGTTTCCACTCGCAAAGTTCTCGTCGAGAACCGTGGCCGCTCCCGCCGCCACCTTCACACCGACAATCTGCCAGTCAATCCCGTCAGGTGTGACCGCTTCGTCCCACGCTCCAAGGAACCGGAAACGCACAGTCGCTCCGGCCGGGATTCCCGTCACCGTCGCCACGGAATCAATGTAGGTCCCGCTGGAGAAACCAGGCGACGCCGCATTGAAGGCCTGCTGGCCATTGAGCACGTGGTTCCCGATGAGCGTCCCGTCAGCGTAGCCATTGGCCGTGAAACTGCCGGCTTCCACCGTCGTGAAGTCTCCTCCATTGACGCTCATCTGGATGACACCGCCATCCCAGAGGTCGCCCTCGAAGTTGTAGCGGTGCTTCAGGGTGATCGTCGCCGATCCTCCCGCAGCCACCGGAATGGCCGGTGTCGTGATCGAACCATTCAGAATCCCCTCGCCTCCAATGACCTGCCAGCCAGCACGCACGCCACCGGCAGTCACCGTGAAGCTCGACGGCACCGTCACACTTCCAGGCAACTGATCGGTCACCTCAAAGCAGAACGTGCTCGTGTCCTTCACCTTCGATCCCGTCAGGAAGGCCAGCGGGAACAGTTGCTTCAGTTCTTCCTGATACTTCGCCGCGATCTCGGCGTCAGTCAGCACGGTGTCGTGAATCCGCACCCGCGCAATGCTCAAACCGGAGTTGAATCCACCAGGCACACCAGCACCCTGGTTCTGCCCGCCAATCAGAATGGCCTGGCCAAGGTGCGTGTTCAGGTTGCCCTGAAATTCGGAATTCCGCAGCACGCCATCGGAATAAACCCGGCACGTTCCTGCGCCAGGCTGACCATTTCCGTCATACGTCAGCACCATGTAGTGCCACGCTCCAGCCGCAGGTGACCCGCCCGGCATGTTCCAGCCAATGTCAGGACCACCACCCCACTGCCCACCAGCTCCCCACGCGGTGTTCGATCCATAATTGAACGAAAAGTTCGTTCCGTCCGGCCCGCCACGGTGACCCCAGCCAACCAGAGTCTCTTCATCCGCCACAGCCGGGTTGTAGGCCCAGACTTCCACCGAACGGTTCGGATTCTGCCCGCCAATGCTGTCGGGCGCAATCGGCCCCACCAGATAATCGGCATTTCCACCGAGAGTGACGGCCTTCACACCAGCCACAGTCTGCACCGACGGCTGGCCCACCGAAGTGAAATCGCCTGGATACGTTCCCACGTTTTCCCACGTGGCCAAAGGCCCCAGCGGAAGCCCGCCAGCGTCAAGTCGTACAATTACGCCCGCCCGGGCCGTGACCGCCGCAAGGCAGGGCAATGTCAGCAGCAGATGCCGCATCATCGGAGTTTTTCTGGTTTTGTTCATGGTGTCTGGTTCAATTTGTGGGTTTCGGGAATCGCAGAGTCCTGCGGGAAAGATTAATGTGTGCGCTTAAACGGTGTCCGGCATCGCTTCATTCAGCAGATCTCTCCTCAGTGGAGACGGGACCAGACGCCATCCGGTCACCGCTGCCCGCCAATGACGGAAATTCCTCTGTGTATCGCTGAGATTGACCATGAGTGATGAGAAACGCGTTAATCCGGCTCCCCCGGGAACATACACAAGCCCGCCGGATCACGCCCAGTTTATTTCGGGTTGCAAACCCCGACAAAAATCATCCTAGCTGGCATCCATGGATTCTCCCCACCACCGGCTCTCCGCCAGTGAACAGGCTGCCGCACACCTCCGCGCGCTCCTCCGCGATCGGCGCATCACCCGCCAACTCCCGGGCGTCGCCAGTCTCGCCAGACAACTGAACATCTCCCCAGTCACCATGCGCGTCGCCCTCCGCCAACTGGAAACGGAAGGCTGGCTTCAGAACACCGGTCCCGGCAAACCCCGCCTCATCCAAAACCCCGGCCTCCCCGACGAGGAATCCGCAAAACGCCAGCTGCGCATCGTCATCCTCCCGGGCGAACGCATCGAGGACGAAGACGGGATCTTCCAGCAGACCCTCATGCAGCTGCGCAGCCGCCTCGAATCCGCCGGACACATCTGCCGCTTCGCTCCCAGAACCCAATCCCGCCTCCAGCACGACCCGGAACGCATCCAGCGGCTCGTCGCTTCGACCGAAGCCGACGCATGGATCGTCATCGGCGGAAAAAGAGAGATCCTCACATGGTTCGCCTCCCGCCCAACGCCCACCCTGGCCCTCGGAGGGGTCTTCGATGACCTCCCCATCGCAGGCACCGCCATGGAAGCGATCACACCGTTCCAGCACGCGGTGGGCCGTCTCACCGACCTCGGCCACCGCCGCATCGTCTTCCTCGCCCCCGATTTCCTCCGCGAACCCTCTCTGAGTCCCTACGTGGCAGCCCTCAGCCGACAACTTGCGGCCTGCGGTATCGCCGCCAGTTCCTACCACCTCCCCTCGTTCCCCGAAACCCCGGAAGGCGTCCACGGGCTGCTCTCCGCCAATTTTCAACTCACCCCGCCCACCGCCATCATCGTCACCTACACCACATGGCTCATCGCCGCCCTCTCGTTCATGGCCAGCCGCGGGCTCCTCGCAGGCCGAGACGTCTCCCTCGTCTGCCTCGGCCGCGATCACTGGATGCCATGGCACCAGCCACCCATCGCCCACTTCAGCGGCGATGACTCCCTCATGGTTCAGTTCATCACCCGCTGGGTCCACAGCGTCGCCCGCGGGCAGCCCGACAACCGCCAGAAACGCTTTCCCCTCGCCTTCCTCGAAGGCGGTTCCATCTCCCCTCCCCGGGCTTGCACTCCCGCCCAGCGCACTCCCCATTCTCCCCCATGAACCTTCCCATCCGCCCCCGCAGAAACCGCCAGTCCCCAGCCATCCGCGGCCTCGTCAGGGAATCCCGGCTCCACCCGGAACAGTTCATCTACCCTCTCTTCCTCAGCGGCAACGACTCGAACGAGGAAATCAGTTCCATGCCCGGCTGCCACCGCTGGAGCCTCGCAGGCCTCGTCGCAGAAGCCGGAGCCGCCTTCGATGAAGGCATCCGCACTGTCGTTCTCTTCCCCCGCATCAGCGATAACCTCAAATCCCCGCGCGCCGAAGAAGCCCTCAACCCGGATGGCCTCATCCCCCACGCCATCCGCACCCTCAAACACCACCTCCCGGAACTCTGCGTCATCACCGACATCGCCCTCGACCCGTACAGCAGCGACGGCCACGACGGCCTCCTCAGCCCGGACGGCCGGATCCTCAACGACGAAACCATCGAGATCCTCTGCGGCCAGGCCCTCACCCACGCCCGCGCCGGTGCCGACTTCGTCTCCCCCAGCGACATGATGGACGGCCGCGTCGGAGCCATCCGCGCCGCCCTCGACAGCGAAAACTTCACTTCCACCGGCATCCTCAGCTACACCGCCAAATACGCCAGCGCCTGCTACGGCCCCTTCCGGGGAGCCCTCGACTCCGCTCCCCGCTCAGGCGACAAGAAAACCTACCAGATGGATCCCGCCAACCGCCGCGAAGCACTCCGCGAAGCGGCCCTCGATGAGGCAGAAGGAGCCGATATCCTCATGGTCAAACCGGCCGGTCTCTACCTCGACATCATCAGCGACCTCCACGCCGCCTCCTCCCTCCCCATCGCCGCCTACCAGGTCAGCGGCGAATACCTCATGATCCGCTCAGCCGCCGCCGCCGGATGGCTCGACGAAACCCGCATGATCATGGAATCCCTCACCGCCATCCACCGCGCCGGAGCCAGCCTCATCCTCACCTACTTTGCCCGCACGGCCGCCCGCTGCCTCCAGGCCCGCGCCTCCTGATCTCCCACCCCAGCCTCCCACCCCAGCGCCCTCCACGCATGATCCATCCCGAAGACATCCAGGCCATCGGCTCTGAAATCGCCATCCGCTGGTCGGACGGTACCGAAGACTTCTTCCCCATGGAATGCCTGCGCGCCTTCAGCCCCTCCGCGGAAACAGCCGGCGAACGCGACCTCCTCGGCCACCGCATCGGCGGCGACGACCGCACGGAATACCCAGGCGTCCGCGTCACCGCATGGCAGACCGTCGGTGGCTACGCCCTCGCGTTCGCCTTCAGCGACGGCCACCGCACCGGCATCTACAGCTACCAGTACCTCAAGGAAATCGCGGCCGCCCTCGGCCGGAATTCCTGACGCCATCCCCCCACCATGCCCCCTTCACCAGATGCCCACCGCTCCGGCCTCCTCGCCGCCGGAAACTTCATCGTCGATCACGTCAAGATCATCGACTACTACCCACAGGAGGAAATGCTCGCCAGCATCCTCCGCGAAACCCCCTCCAACGGCGGAGGACCCTACAATATCCTCAAGGACCTCGCCAGATTGCAGTGCGGATTCCCCCTCTCCGCCGCCGGCCTCATCGGCACCGACACCACCGGAGACTGGATCGTCAACGACCTCGCCGCCCACCACATCGACACGGCTCAGCTCCACCGCACCTCCAGCGCCAGCACCAGCTACACCGACGCCTTCACCGTGGCTTCCACAGGCCACCGCACCTTCTTCCATCAGCGCGGAGCCAACGCCCTCCTCAGCCCAGATCACTTCCGCTTTCCGGCAGTCACCGCAAAATTCTTCTACCTCGGCTACTTCATGCTGCTCGACCAACTCGATGCCATCGGGCCAGACGGACGCAGCGGCGCCTCCCACGTCCTCGCCGCAGCCTCGGCAGCCGGCTGCATCACCGCCGCCGACGTCGTCAGCTGCGAACACCCGGACTTCAGCCGCAGCATCCTCAGCTCTCTCCCATGGGTGGATCACTTCATCCTCAATGAAATCGAAGCCGGGAAAATCACGGACACCAACCTCCGCGGACCCGATGGCATCCTCTGGGACGCCACCGCCGCCGCCGCCCTCGCCCTCATCAAGGCAGGCGTCCGGCGCACCGTCGTGATTCACTTCACCGACGGGGCCGTCTGCGCCGACTCCTCCGGCCGCATCCACCGGGCCGCCTCTCTCCAGCTCCCCGATGGCTGGATCAAAGGAGCCACCGGCGCAGGTGATGCCTTCGCAGCCGGCTGGCTCCTCGGACTGCACAACGAACTTCCCATCCCCAACTGCCTCGACTACGCCATCTGCGCCGCCGCCGCCTGCCTGACCGACCCCACTCCCTCGGGGGGGCTTCTCCCCCTCGCCGACTGCCTGGCCCTCGCCAAATCGTTCGACCGACGCCCCATGCCGGCCTGACCTCAGCGGAAGTACCGCCGCAGCACAGCCTGCTCATCAGGCAAAAGCACCTCCCCGCGCACAGCTTCCCCGGGACCCTCCCCTGTGGAGTCGCCCCCCGACTGAAGACCAGCGTCTCCCGGCCGCACCTCAGCTTCCCTCACCCGTTCCCCCAGAAGCTGCGTCCCGGTGACGCCCGCGCCCTGACCCGCGCCCACCACCTCCATCCGTCCCCGCGGAACGATCCGCGTTCCCACCCCGGCCCCATCCCCCCGCTCTGCAGCATCCCCTCCCCGGCCGGGACCACGGCCCGGCTGCTCGCTCCCGGCACCCGGACGCTCACCTCCCTCGCCATCCGCAAGTCCTTCACCTGCAACCTCAAAAGACGAACCGCCAGCACACCCGCGACACTCTTCCGCCGCCTGCCGCAGCTGCTCCCCCAGTTCCTCAGCCTCTTCCCCACCAAGCCCCTTCAGGGCATCCCCCCCCATCCCGCCAAGCGACTTCCCCACCTCGCCCCCCACCCCCAGCGGACCCGCCAGCACTTCGCGCAGCGCTTCCTCCCGCGACCCGGATTCCACCGCCCCACCACCCGCCCCGGCAGCCGCATCTGCTTGATCAACTGCCCCGCGCGACCGCAGCGCCTCGGCCAAACGCTCCAGCAGCCCGCCCTGCTCCCTCGCCCCGGCCCGGATCGTCCCCAGCAGATGCTCAGCAGCCTCAAGGGCATCATGCCCATACTGTTCATCCCTCCCGCGCGACCCCAACTCTTCCAGCCGACCGCCATATTCCTCCAGCACGTCGGGCGCAGCCACCCCCTCGAGTTCCTCCAGCACCGCTCGGATCTCAGCATGCACCATGGGTTCCCGCCAGCCGCCCATGCCCTCAGCTCCCGGCACAGGCACGGAAACCGACCCCGCCCCAGCCATCAGCAGAACTGACCCCACCACGGGAAGCAGCCCACGCCAATCCAGACGGACGCCCGCATTCTCCACGCCGGCCAGCCCGGGCCAGCCCACCACCCCAGCCCGCGCCGCACTGAGGGCACCGCTCAGCCCCAGCCGATCTTCCAGCCGCACCAGAACTTCCCGCTCTCCCACCCAGCGGGACCGCGACCGCACCCACGCCCACACCCCCGCCACCAGCATTCCCAGCAACCCCGCCAGCCATTCCCACCACGCTGCCACCATTCCCAGCGACCTCAGCACCAGCACCACACCGGAAAACCCCAGCGCCACCAGCACCACCGCCGGACAAAACCAGCGCAGCCACCAGCCAAAATTGATGCGCCATGCCTGACGGCGCACCAGCACCCCCCACTGCTCCTCCCTGTTTTCCGGAAGCCCTTCAACCATGCACCGCGTCTAGCGCAGATCCCGCCACCTGCCAAGCCCCATCAGGGAACCCGGCCTTGCAGCCCACCCACCCCAGCGGTTTCTTCACGCCTGCCCCACCCATGCCTGCCCACCCCGTCATCCTTGCGATCGAAACTTCCTGCGACGAA
>Ga0315904_10005385_pt1 | contig 17782 bp, 29 predicted proteins | sample LakEriMetagenome_6_FD_203529 | JGI IMG/M metagenome (GOLD analysis project Ga0315904, IMG submission 203529) | Freshwater fungal communities from buoy surface, Lake Erie, Ohio, United States - Buoy 12 MA120 | ecosystem: Environmental > Aquatic > Freshwater > Lake | place: USA: Lake Erie, Ohio...
ACGTTTGCGCCATCTACATAAAGTCTTACATTAGAACTTGCCAAAGAAGTGATTTTAACTTGTTTGTTTCTTGCCCAAACTGCTGAAAAATATACTTTATTGTCTGAAATATCCGCTTTACGGATTGTCATTTCTAAATCAACAATATTATTTACACCAGTATTAGCGTTGAAATCTAAATTTGTTAAAAATACTCCTTGTTCGTTTACTTCAAAAGCATCATCAAATTGGTATTTAATAGTAGTTTGTGCTGATACTGTTCCGTTAGTATCTTGCCAACCACCTACATCGTACATACCTACTGAAAATCCTTTGATAACATTACCAGTGCTTCCTACTCTTACTGCTTTAATAACGTTTGTCTCAAATATTTGTAAAACATCCCAAGCATCGTTTAATGAGTAGCCGTACAAAGAGGAGTGAACCTCGTAACCCTTTTTAAGTATTGCAGTTGTTACTGCTAATCCTTTTTGAACAACGGACATTTTACCAGTTGGACTTGTTTCTGTTGTGCTTTCAGGTGTTTCTGAAACTTGACTAAAGCAGTTTGAAATCCAAATAAAATTCCCTTGTTGTATTTGGTCTGTAACATATTCCAACGTGAAAGGCGTAGCATCTAAATCAATAGTTGTGCCTTTAGGAATTAATACATGACCTTTTTCGTTTCCCGCATTGACAACACAACTTTCAAAACCAATGTTTCGACGTGTTCCCGAACAAGAATAACCTAAGTTTGCCATATTTTTTTCTTTTTTTTATTAATTAAAATTTATTTTGTTTATACATTCTGCCCCGTTAAAGATAATTTCGATATTTAAAACAATAGCATTACAAACGTAAACGAGGCTTTCATCTATTTGAGTCATGGAGTAGTTTTTTACCCTTCTTGTTCTATAATTGCTATCTATTCTACTTATTCCGCTTTGTGTTAAAGCCGTTATTAAATTATCTGCTATTGGTTGCAAAACAATATTATAATCGTATTGATGTTGGTAAGGGTTAAACTCATTGGGGCATTGACTTTGATATAAGATAATAATTCGTGCATTTCTACTTACACTTGGTTCATTATCATCCACTCTATCCTCGCCCTCTTCTAACCATATCAAAGGAAAATTTTGACCTTGTGAAAGTGTTAAGTAATTAGCTAAAACTGTTTCAGTCCCCCAATTAAAAAAAATCGGTTTTTCGATTTCGTTTATTATTGGAGTTGGTAAAACTTCTATTATCCTAGCTAATTGGTCTTCAAAAACTATCATATTCCAAAAGAGTTTTTAGTTTCGTAAGTCTTAAACTTTTCAATATCAAATCCTATAAAATCATCTTTTTTATCCAATAAATACCGATACAAACTAACTTCTATTTGCTCTTGATTACCAAACCAGTCTATAAATTCGCCATCGTTATGAACAATAGGATAATCTAAATAACCACCTTGATACTTTTCGATAAATGTTAAGTTAGCATTTGCAATTTTGTATTTTGGACTTGTTAAAGTTGCTTTTTCAGGCTTCCCTTGTGTGTTTCCAACACCAGTTAAATGTTCGTTAGTTTGTGTGATGTACTCTTCAAAAACACGGTATGCGATTAAACTGTAATCATTGTTTAATCCTTCCCATACTTTACCATCGTAGGTATCGCCTTGAACTAACTTTTTATAAGAAGCGTATAGCGGATTGTTTATATCCGCCAACGCTAATTGCAATGTATTATAAGTTGTTAACCCTAATGCGTTCAATAGTATTGATTTCTCTATTTTCACGCATAAATTAGTCAAAGCATTACTACTGTTAGGCGTTGCTAAGGTAGGATTTGCTACCGCTTGTGATACACCCAAAGGAATGTTTAACTCGTTTGCTCTTTGAAAATATGAAACTGTTACTATTTGTGGCATTATTTAATTATTTTATTGTTATACAACCCATTTACCAGCGATAGTAGTTCTATCTCCAGTTGTACCTACACAAACTAATCTTGTATAAGGATAATTGTCGGTATTTACTGCCCAAGTAGCAACTAAACCATTTACGATAGTTACCATATTTTTATCCGCTCCAGTATGTGAAGCGATTGGACTTGCAGTACCTAAACTACCATCTGCAAAGTTTAAAGTTTGAAAAGTTGTACCATCAATAGAACCTTGCAATGCAATAGTACCATCACTTGTTCCACTTACTTGTGTACATACTACTTGAACAGTTTTCGCACCGTTCATTACGTCGGAATTAACGGTAATTGCACCGTTAAGGTCGATACTTGTTAATGTTCTTGCCATAATATTAAGATGCTAAAGTTGTTAATGCGTTAGTTACGTTAGTACAGTGTAAGAATCCAGTTCTATCTACTACTTTAATTAACATACATAATCTCTTACGTGCTTTGATTGTTTTAGCATCTTCTACATATTGAGCGTTAACCAATCCTTCTGAAATTACAATACCGGTTTTTTCGTAAATAGTTGCAAAACGTCTATCTCCGACTACTAATTGATTGTCAGGCATATTATTGTCCTCAACAACTGCAAGGCCAGCAATAGTTCCGTTAACTGGGTCAAATAGGTAGTTATTATCTAAATCTTTTGCTAAGTAATATCTATCAAAAGTATCAGAGTTCATAACCACAATATCAGGATTATATTTTGAACCTCTTGTTTTAACGATTGTAGTACGCATTTTACGAACTAAATCTTTAATGTTTGCGCCTGATATTCCAGAAGCTACTGGAGTATAATCGGGAGCAGAAGTTAAAAGACCTGTAAGGTTTTGCCCAGTACCGTTACCGTTTATAATTTGGTTGTCAATAACTGTATTAACGTTCACTTCAAGGAATCTATCTAATTCAGCAGACGCAAAAGCAGAATCTTCTCCAAACTCTTCTGTTACTGGCAAAGTATCTCCAATTTTACGGATAGGCATAGTTCTTTCGATAAATTTGGCAGTAGATTCGTCAAATGTTCCACCTTCAGCAACAACCGAAGCCGCTCTTACAGTAGTGTCTTCATCCCAGTCAAAGTATTTAATAATACCGTTGTCGTTTGCTCTATTTGAAATTTGTACTTTTGGTAAAACATCATATAAAGCTCTAGCTTTAACACCTAATTGACCAATGTCAGGCAAAAGAAAAGCATTAGTATTTCCTGAAATCGAAGCTCTATTTGTTAATGCTTTTATTTCAAACTCTCCTTTTTGACCATTTACAATGGCTTTTAACTTGTCTTTGTTTTCTTTCAACTCTTCTTCTAGAGTAGGTTGCTTTGTAGACGTTTGCTTCTCTTCGTTTACAGTCAAAGCTAAATCATCTAATTTTGTTTGTAAAGCATCGAAAGTAGCTTTATCTACTGTTTCTTTGCCTTTTAGAGTTTCCAATTCAGCCTTTAGTGTATCATATTCGGCTTTGGAAACTGTTTCATTTTTAAAGGCATCAATTTTGTTGCCTAATTCTTTTACAATTTCTTCCATTGTTTTCTTAAAATTTGTTTAATAATTCTTTTAATAATTCCGTTGCCTTTTCATTGGCTTGTTTTTGAGTGTCGTTAGACGAGTCGTTATCTTGAGTGCCTTTCGGCGATTCAATATTCTCTTTAGTGCTTATTTCTGCCGTAGCTGAATTACTACCATAAGGTAATAGACTTGATTCCATTACGTTTTTAGCCTCTTCAACACCATAGAAATAATCTATTTCTTTAAAATCATCTTTATTAACTATTAAAGGATATACCTTTTCGTAATATTGATTGTATTTTGCATAATCAGGATTGTCAGACTTAAATCCCATTTCAACTTTAACATACTGCATCCTAACAGATAGTTGTAGTTTTCTTTTAGCATCAATCCAACCTTTAATAGTTTGATTTTGTATTTTATCTTTACGGCATTTATAAACTAAACAATAAGTACTGCCTTCATAGTCTTTACCTAATAAATTCCATTCTATTTTAGCCGTAAACATTTCTACATCCTCAGGAAAAAATAAAATATTTTCAGCTTTAGAAAAATCGTGATGCCAAATAAGATAGTTTTTACCTTGTTGATTTTTAACTGTTCTATTCCAGTTGCCATCTAAATGAACATCTTTATGACTGTCTAAGAAATTAGCTGAATTAACAACAAAATAATAGTAATCGCTATCAAACTTAATAGCTTTTTCAGTAGACTGAAACGCTTTCTCTATTTTATTTTGGTCAGTCATTAACTGCAAACTTTTTTTATAAGAAAAATATATCTCTGACTTTTTAGCATCAATGATTAATCCTTCATTATCTACTAAAGCCTTAAATAAGTCTTCTTTAGTTTCAAAGTTTTTGTCTAATTCTTTACAATATATCATTTTTTAACTTCTTTATTTTTTAACAATAAATCCCTTTTCTTTATCAAAGAATCTCTTATCTCTTTAGGTAAATTCGTGTTCGATAAAATTCTATCAATTTCTTTAATACTCATAACCCTAACTTTAATTTAAATTCATCACTCATTTTTTTAGCATCAACTGGCGTAAGCGTTCCATTCTCTAACCCTAACTTAATAGCGTTCTGCATTTCTGTAAATGATTTTATTTTTTCGTTTACTACTGGTTGCATTACTGCCAAATGGTCATAAGAAGCGATTAACTTTTCGCCTCGTTCCATTAATCCCCATTGTTGGCTTAAACTGTTCATTGTGTTTTTAGCTGTTGTGTGGATTGAGTTTTGAATGTAGCTTATAATTCCTTGCGATTGATTTTCAAAAGTAGAATCTTTAGCAAAGAAGTTTAAAACGTCCTTATTCATTTCAAACGCTAATAAACACTTATTAGCATCGTCTGCAAACTGGTCGTCTAAAAACAGTTTTTTCATGTCGCTAACTAAGTGCTGAACACTCATAGCTGAATTAGTAATAATTAGGTTTTTATTATCTAATTTACGCTCGATGTCTAGCTTGTCATTATCTCTTATTTGCGCCTCGTTTCCAGTACTTTCGTTTTTAGATAAGTACTTTTGACTAAATTGTAAGTTAATGTTTTTAGCCTTAATATTTTGGTCAATATTATTAAGCACTGTTCTAATTCCTTTTACACGGCTTGGCGATTGAAAAAATGAATTGTTAGTTAATCCGTTTGATAAATCGTATAACGGTATCAAATCGGATAACATTAACTCGTAGGTAGTATTGTCTAAAGTGTATTTGATTTTACGCTCCCCAAATGTTTTTTTATCCTTTTCAGTAACGATAAACTTATTTATCTTATGAGCATTGTTTAAGTCAATTTCACTAGGGATAAGGTTGTATATTGCTTTTGGTAGTTCGTTTGCAAATGCTTTCTTTTGGTAGATGTAATCAGTTCCCGACGACGATAAAAACCACATTTGCTGAAAAAAGAAATCCTCTTTTGATTGAAAGTAGTTAGGATTGTTTAAAAGTTTGATGTAAGGACTATTCTCAATTACAATACCCTTTGAATTAACGTGCTTAATCTCCATTTGTGAATACAAACGGCTACGCAAAGCAATGATTGTCATTAAGACTGGATTATCTAACGACAATTTTAAATACTTTTCGTTATCTACAAAGTCATTACCACCATCTAAAAGGGTGTATATAACCTGTCCTAATCGATTACGCTCGACTCTAAACAGTTCACGCCCAAATAAGGAAACTGATTTTACTACTTCCATTAAAAATATCTCTGTCTCACGACGTTAACAAAAAGAGCATTGATATTCGGGTACTCCTGCAATATTTAATTAGGCTTATACTCCTGCCTCTACAATGCTAATATTTCACAAATATATAAAACTTATTTAGAATAATTACAAATAAGCAAATATTTTTTTATTTTACACATAAATAAATGCTGTGTTGTTTTTATTTTTGCTAGTCAACTTACAGATTAAAGTGTTGTGTTTTATATTGTAAAGGTCGCTTACCTCTTTGGCTGATTTGTAAAAAACACCAGTGTTTATATCTAAAACTATTTTAGCACTTGCACTTTTATCAGACATTTTTCTTTTTGTTTCTTCACTTAATTTAGTTCCAATATGAGCTAAAGATAATTTATTTTTTAATTCAATAGAAGCTTTTTGCCCCTTGTTATGCGGTATTCTACCTTTATTTTTTAATGCAATTTTAAATACGTGTTCTGCTGTTTTCTTTTTTCCTTTATGCGAATTACTGATTTTATTTTTAGTTTGTTGGCTTAGAAACCCGCTTTTATCGTTAGTCTCAGTAAGTCTACAATTCAATCCGCCATTCAATACATTATAGAAGTCTTGCCAATATCTTTCACGCTCGTTTAATAATTCAATGCTACATTCTTCTATAACCTCAAATTTATGGTTTTCAACACCGTGTTTAAGAAAACTTTTTAACAACAATGTTTGTTTTTTTGGTAAATTGTTAAAATAATTATTAAATCTTCTTTTAATGTTATTGCTTTGACCGATATAAACCCTATCGTTAGGGTTTGTTATTTTATAAATTCCTATCATATTGCAATATACAAAATTAAATTGATAAATAACGAGTTTTTACATACCAACTTACGCCCATTCTGCAACAATCTAAGGCGTGGTCATTGCAATTGTCTTCAGGAACATCCAGTTGTATTCCTTGCCAAACTTTCCAGCTATAATTCTCATATTCTTGTTCTAAGTTTATAGAAGAAGCTGTATAATATACATTACACTTTTGTAGCGTTTCAATTCCAGCGTTTATACTTCCGTGTCCTTTTTGTGCAAATATTATATTATAACCACTATTTTTTAACTTTTGTCCTTCTGACTTATTTAATTCGTTTCCGCTGTCTGCTATATTTTCTTTGTTCTTAATAAGTCCTAATTCATTAAACTTATCACTTAAAGTACCTGACATTTCGTTCATTGGTTTATAAAGTCTTTCGTGGAAAAAGAAAGTTTTATCACCATCAAATTTAAATTCTATAACAGAAGTTGGGGCAGACAGCCCAAAATCTGTTGCATAATAGCTTTGATATTTTAAATTATAAAATTCAGCATCACCAATAACTCCCCAATTCTTAAATATACGATTAGGCTTTTCGGCTTTTAATCCTAAGCCATAAACAGTCCAAAGATAGTCCGAAGCTGTTTTCTGATCTATATTGTAAGGCGTAGGCTCGTAAGATAATATTTTTTTCTTTTGCTCTAACGGACAAAACGGGTTATCTCTAAACGTGGAGTGAATTAAAAAAGCATTATCTTGTTTTATTAAATCATCGCTCCAAAGTTTACCAACTGGATTATAATCCATAAATACTGCCGTAGTACAACGCATATCTAACTGGTCGAATGTTTCTTTTGGCATTTTATAAAACTCATTAAACCAAAGATAGTCTGAATGATAACCGTGTACTTTTAATTCATCGTCTGTCCCTTCTATGTTAATAGTTGAACCATTAGGAAGAGTAAATATGCTTTCTGTCTTGTTGAATTTTATAGCATCGTAATTATCAAGTGTTGGGTAATACTTAAGCATATCTTGCAAAATAGTATCTTTACAATCCTTTTTAGTATTACGAAATACAGATAGCTTAGTGCGTGGTTTAGTCCAAGCTAATATCCAAAATATTTGAAGTATCGAAAAAGTCTTACTTGAACGAGACGAACCCGAATTTATAATATATTTATACTTACCGCTTTGTAGTGCGTTCCAGTTTTTTTCAAATACTGGCGTTGCATTAATCTTCATTAGGTTTGGTTATTTCTACTTGGATTGTTGTCGGTGTGTTTTGTATCTTTTCTCCCCCACTCGTTATGTCGGTTTTGTCGCCAAACTTCTTAGGGTTTAATTTTGATAATACCCACTTACGAGCATCAATTTTTAATCTAGCTCTTTGGATAACATCGTGGTTTGTTAGCTCTACACCGTCATCGTTAGTATAGGTATCGTTTACATTATCGTCTGCAATGTTAAGAATGTCATCGAAAATTATATCGGCTCTAATTTCTGTCGCGCGCGCGTATTGTTTCGCTTTATCTTCGTTATTATCTAACCATTGATAAAAAGTTGAAGTACTTGGCATATTATCATCTTTAAGAATATTACGCAAAGCACGTCCTTTTTCAATTTCACCACAAACATAGTTAAATATATCGTCTATTTCTTTTTGACTGTATGCCATTATTATTTCATTTAAACAAGTTAAACCTACCTTAAATAATTTAAAGTAGGTAAACAGTCATTTTAAATTACGACTGCCTTATAGTTAGTTTATTTCTGTTTCTAATAAATCGAAATATCTTTTTATTTTTTCGTGTCCTTCTTTTGAGTAATCGTAAAAAAACTCGTTACCACCAATAGTTAATATAATTTCTGTTTTGTCTTCACTAACGGTGTATTTATCAATTCTATCTAATCTTATTCTATCGCTTTCGTAATAACCTTCAGGAACAATAGGAGTATAAATAGAATCTTCATCATCTATTAATTCAGTAATCCATCTATGCAACTCTACTATCATATACACAAATATACAAAAAACTTATTTAGAATAAATATAAATAACAAAAAAAGTACAAAAAAGTTTTGTGTTAATAAAAATATTACTATCTTTACATCATCAAACTAAAACATATAAAATTATGAAAACAATTATCACAAACAAAGAACTTTACAACGAATTAGTAGTATCAGTAGATGTAAACAACATAAAAAATGTAACTGACAAATCATTTTATGCCAACTTACAAATTGAATTAGCAAACGGAGAAGTAAAAGAAATAGATGGCGAGTTTGGTTACAATGATTATCAAGAAGAATTTGGATTTATATTTTCAAAATAAATTTAAAAAAACAGAAAACATAGAAATTCAATCAACAATTTAACATTAATTTTTAATACTTACTTAAAATGAAAAAATCAGAACTAAAATCAATTATTGAAAATATGGTTATAGCTTTAACAGTTTTTGGCTTAACTTTATTAATGTGTTCAACTTTTTTTAACTAAAACATATAAAATTATGGAACTTAAAAAATCACATAGAGAGTCTTTAATGGCAGAATTAGAAAAAGCAAATGAAGATTTGAATTTACAATCTATTTGTTTAACTAATGTAGTTAAAAATGAAGACCAAAAGCACTTAATAGAATGGTTTGAAATAGCATTGTTTTTAGCTCAAAAAAGGGCAGAGCTTATTAAACAAAGGTTAATTGATAACGAAATAGATTTTTAAAAATATCCAAAATTATGAACTACGAAACAATAGAACTATACGGTGTTAGATTAACTTTACACTACACGGTTGAAGGGATGAATATTCCAGCAACGAGGGATGAACCCGAAGAAACACCCGAAGCAACAATACATAAGATTACAGCTGAAGATAGCGAAATCGATTTGACAAATGTATTACAGGAACATATAGAAGAAGTTTATCAATTATTAAATGAAAAGTTATGAAAAACTCACATATTAAACCCTGTCAAGAAGTCCCTCTCGAACTAAGAAAGCAAATTTATAAAGAAGCGTTGGAGATTGTGGAAGATGTAAAAGTTGAATATGATTGTAAACGATTATGCTTTTTACTGCCTAAAATTTTATGGGGATTTGATTCTGATAACGATTCATGTTATGAAAAAGGATTGCATTTCGCAGATACTCCCTTAATGTTTCCCGAACTAAAAAAGTTTTTAAAAAAAGGAACTTTCTACAGCTACTCAAATAAACAAAGAATTAAATTTTTAAAATCAGTAATATGAGCAAATTTACAGTATTAAACGAGGATAAAATCGCATTATTCAAATACTTAAACGAGTATATAAAAGAGATGCGAGAATTTAAAAAATCTTTTGGGTTGAATAGCGACCAAAAGATTCAGTTACGAAAAGCTAAAACAGATTTGTATAACTTAATAAAAGCGTTATGACAACGCTCGAATTATTTAGACAATCTGACAACGCTCGAATTAAAGCACTTGTCAAAGATTTACCAAAAGTAAATGATAGAACAATGATGTTAGTTCACTCTGACATCTTTCAAAAAAGTATCGAACAATCAAAAATAAATTTGAATTAGTTATGAAAACACCAGTTAAAATGACAGTTGCAGAAATTGAATCAAAATTAGGTCATAAAATAGAAATTGTAAAAGGATGAGAAAAGATTTTAACACGTGGATGCGTGACACAATTAAGTCAGTCCACTACGCAAATAACGAGGCTATGTTAAGAGCTTTTGAAAAGCAAAGCAAAGCACAACGATTAAAAAAAGAAAATTATAAAAATGAAAAAAGAAACAATTTCAGAGGAGAACTGGCGACTTAGACAGTTAGCAATAGAAACATCAAAAAGAGTTAAACACAACACTTTTACATTTATTAGTAAGGGTGTTGTTAAAAAGGTAGCGTTATGAAACTATACACAAGAAAAGATATGCGTTTAGCTACTGGAAAAAGCAAAGAGTTTGTTTACAATTATTTATTTATTAACAAAATAGCACCAGTTAAAATTTTAGATGTTAAAGTAGGTCAATCGAGTTATTTTTATTCTCAAAAAGTTTGTGATGAATTTATACTTTATTGCGCTAACAGAAAAAGCAAACTACATTTAAAATATGTTCAGAAAATAGGCAAAAATATATTTTGCGATTTGGATTTAAATTTAGTTATAGAAAGTAAAATGAATTACACTCCATTAAGCAAACTAAACGCTATTTAGTTTGTTTCTAAATACTTAAATGCTTATTTTTGTGTATGTTAAAATTTAAAAATAACCTTAAATTAGAATTATGAAAGATTTATTTATGCAGATTCAAGAAGAACTGCACAACGTACGTCAACAATCAGTTGAGGGCGAATTATCAAATTTAGACGCATTAATTAAAATGCGTAATGCTAAAACAGAAGCCGAGAAAGTTTTAGAAATCGTAAAAAACTTTGAGGATGAAAGATTAAATGAAATTAGCGCAGAAGCAGAATCTTACAACGGAAAATATTGTGGATTTGAAATAAAAGCGGTTAATGGGCGTAAAACTTTTAGCTTTAAAGGAATTGAAGAAATAGAAAATAAAGAGGCTGAAAAAAAACAACTTTGCGAAAAATATCAAAGTGCTTTTGATGGTTTTCAAAAAGGGACAGTTCAAACAGTAGAAGAAGAAGGCGTAAGATATTGGATTGATGAAAATGGCGAACTAAAAAAGTTTCCTGAATTAAGTATAGGAAAATCTTATCTAACAGTAAAACTAAGTAAATAATTTTGTATATTTACATATCATAATAACAGTTGGAAGGTTTACCCAACGTAATTGTAGACCATAAATAAATATATATTATGAGTAATCGTAGAAATGCGTTTAACACGCCACAATCAAATCCAGCTACTAAATTTTTAGAGTGGAAATCCAACGACAAATGTTTTGAGTATTACAACAAAGAAAAACAAGAGAAAGTACAAGTAAAACTTCCTTTTCGTTTTTTAGTCTTAGATGAATTACATACTGTTAAAGGATGGAACGACCCAACGCAAAGCGGTATTTTTTCTAATGAGGTTAAATTTATCTCTAAAGAAATAATGACTGTTAAACCATTTAAGGGGAATGAAATTGCAAAAGGTCTTTACAAAGATATTAAAGAAAAAGTACAGTCTGCTGGAGGTCATTATGTAAAATCTATTTACATTATGCTTGAAGATGGAACTTTAGCTAATTTACAACTTAAGGGTAGTTCAGTTCAAGAGTGGGGTGTTTTCACTCAAAAAACACGTAATAGATTGCCTGACGAATGGATTTGCGTTTCAAAAGTTAAAGAAGGTAAGAAAGGCGCTGTTAAATTTAATGCTCCTTTATTTGAATTTGAAAGGTCATTAAGTAATAAAGAAGCAGTACAAGCTGATGAGGTTTTTGAAATTTTAGAAGCATATCTTAAAAGCTATTTAACAAAGGCTGAACCAGATGTAAATGAAATTGAAGTAGAAGAAGAAGAAATAATAGATGAATTAAATTTTTAATACATCAAAAACACCATAAAAACAGCATCCAATCAGGATGCTGTTTTGTTTTATACCTTTAAAATCAATTAGTTATAAATATAAAAACAGCAAAACAGCATTTTTTTGAATTTCGCTACAAAAAATATTTTTTTTAATACTTTTAAAAATATATATAAAGAAAATGCTGTTTTTTTGTGTTTTGCTGTATTAAGAAATCTAACTATTTGATAATCAATAAAAGTTATTTTTTTCTTTAGTGTTTTGTATTTTGTATTGCTGTTTTTTATATATTTGTAATTATTATTATTTATTTATTTATGAAATTATTTATAGTCAACAAAGAGGAGTTTGACAAAGAGTTTCCAGGTTCTCAAAAAGAAATACACCGTAAGGCTTTTAATTATTTAATGCAATCTATTGGTTACGATGACACAATTCCAAATGTTATTAAAATAGATGCAGAATTTCGTACTGTTGTATTTGAATTAGTTAATTCAAAAAATGATGTTTATTTTTATTCTTTTAAAATATGATAACATTATTTAAAAAAATAACAGACGTTGAAAATCCTTTTTATAAAGATATAAAAGAGGTTTTACTTTCTTTTAAAGATGGATCTAATGCTTCTAAAATTGAAGCTATTAGAAACGAAAAAAACAAAGACAAAAGAAACGCTTTGAAAGAAAAACTTGTTTCTGTTTGTTTTAGTGGGGAATTTTCAAGAAGGGCAGCTAAAAACATTGTAAAACATTCGGGTTTTTGTTGTTTAGATTTTGACAATCTACCAAGCTATGATGATGCTGTATGTTTACGTGATAGTTTGCAAGATAATGAGTTTATCTATTCTGCTTTCATAAGTCCTTCGGGTAATGGTGTTAAAGCTATTGTCAAAATACCGAATGAAATTGAAAATCATAAAAAATATTACGAGGCACTTTGTGAAACTTTTGACAGTTTCTTAGACAGCAAAACAAAAGATGTTTCGAGAGTTTGTTATGAAAGCTACGACCCTGATTTGTTTATTAATGAAAATTCAAAAGTTTGGGTATTAAAAAAAGAGTATACGGAAGTTTCTCAAAAATCTAATTACCCAAAACATTTTCAAATAATAGATACTTCAAAAAAGGTAGATGTTATAGTTAAATGGTTTAATAAAAAGTTTACATTAAATGCTGGAGAGAGAAATAACAATCTTTTTAAATTAGCTTGTGGATTAAACCGTGCTGGTTTACCAAAAGATGAAGCATTATCGATGTTTAAGAATTTTTATTCTGTTGGTCTTAGTGATTCAGAATTAGAAAACATTATTAAAAGTGCATATAAAAACACAAGCGAATTTGATACACTTGTCTTAGTCGACGACAATAAAATAAAGGAGGCAAACGACATTTTAAAAAAGGGAGTACAGAAAGCAAAAAAACAATTTCGCAAAGAAGGATTGACAGATTCAGACATTGACGATATTATAGATTTTGATTTTGAGGATGACTTTTTGATATTTTGGGATACTGATAAAAATGGCAAATTATCATTAAACGATTTTAAGTTTAAATTGTTTTTAGAAAATAGAGGATTTTACAAAGTTCAATTAAATGAACAAGAATTTACATTTGTAAAAGTTTATAATAATATTATAAACGAGGTCAATGAAGTTCATATAAAAGATTTTGTTTTAAACCACGTTGTTGAGGTAGATATGAATGTTTATAACTTTTTTGCCAAATCAACAACAAAGTTTACAGAAAGTTATTTAAACCAATTAGCCACAAAAGAACTTTCAATGATAAGGGACAATGAAAGTGAAAGTTATTTGTTTTTTACCAATGGTGTTTTAAAAATAACAAAAGACAAAACAGAAATTATTGATTACATTGATATAGGTGGATTTGTGTGGCAGAAAAATATAATACCACATGAATATAAAGAAACAAATTTAAAATCTGATTTTGAGAAATTTATTTTAAATGTTTCAAATAACGATTTAGATAGAAAAATCATTATAGAAACGGCTTTAGGTTATCTTTTAAACAATTATAAAAAACAAGATGAAGGGTTAGCGATTATATTTTATGATGAAACATTAAATGATAATCCAAGTGGTCGAACTGGTAAAACGTTAATATCAAAAGCGTTAAGTCATTGCAGAAAATTAGTAACATTAAATGGTAAAGAGTTTAACAATAAAGGGCAGTTTCCATATCAAACTATTAATTTAGATGATAATATCATTTGCTTCGATGATATGGAACGTTCTTTTAAATTTGAAACCTTGTTTAGTATTATAACTGGTAATTTAACTTTAAATAAAAAAAACCTACAACCTATTGAAATTCCATTTTCAAAAAGCCCTAAAATAATGTTCACATCTAATTATATACTTTCTGGCGTTGGAGATAGCCACGATGCAAGAAAAATAGAAATAGAACTTTATAGACATTACTCTAAAAATTACAAGCCTATAAATGAATTTGGTAAATTGTTTTTTAGTCAATGGAATAAAGAGGAATGGGATAGTTTTTATTGCTATATGGTTTCTAATATTCAGAAATATTTTGATAAAGGTCTTTTATATTCAGAACTTAAAACGGGTAAAACTAAAAAGTTGATTGCAAATACTTGTGAGGATTTTTATGATTTTTGCGAGAACGAGTTTCTGTGGCAAGAAAGTCATTATTACGCTACTAAAGAAGTTATGCAATCTTATAATGATGGGCATAGAGAAATACCAAGAAATATGAATGTAAGTTGGTTCGGCAGATGGTTAGGCGCATATTTTGAGTTCAAAGGATGGAAACGTGAGGACAGCACAAGTGGAGGTGTCCGTAAGTTTTGTGTATCAGGATTTGAGAGTAAGCAAAAAAATGATGATATAGACTTTTAATTATGAAACAACTTAGAAACTATCAAATAAGATTAGCTAAAGACGGATGCGAATTACTACAACGTAAAAATATAGTTTATTTGGCAATGGAAGTAAGGACTGGTAAAACAGTTACAGCTTTAGAAATAGCAAAGTTGTATAATGCTAAAAAAGTTTTGTTTTTAACTAAAAAACGAGCAGTTGATGGGATTTTAAAAGATTATAACGATTTTGGTTATGAATTTGAATTATTGGTTTGGAATGATGAAAGTTTGCATAAAATTACTGATTCTGATTTTGATTTAGTTATACACGACGAGCATCATAGATTTGGAGCGTATCCAAAACCAAACGTAACGGCTAAATTATTTAAAGAGAAGTTTGGGGATTTGCCTATGATTTTTTTATCTGGAACGCCAACGCCTGAAAGTCATTCCCAATGGTATCATCAATTTTGGGTAAGTAACCACTCGCCTTTTAATGATTTTAAAAACTTCTATAAATGGGCAGATGAGTATGTAGATGTAAAGATGCGTTACTTAGCGCACGGACAAGTAAAAGATTATTCAAATGCTCGTAAAAAAGATTTTTGGCATAGGATAAGATATTACATTCTCACTTTCACACAAGTAGAAGCTGGATTTGAAACACAAGTACACGAAAATGTTTTGTATTGTGATATGGATGCGATAACCTATAAAATTGTCGAAAGATTAAAACGTGATTTTGTAGTTCAAAATAAAGAAGGTCAAATGATTTTAGCAGATACTGGAGTTAAATTACAGCAAAAGTTACATCAGATTTATAGTGGAACTTGTAAGTTTGAGGATGGTAGCAGTAAAGTAATTGATTTAAGTAAGGCAATTTTTATTGAAAACTATTTTAAAGGTCATAAAATAGCAATATTCTACAAGTTTGTAGAAGAGTGGAACGCATTAAAAAATATATTTAGGAATAAAATAACAAACGACTTAGAAGAGTTTAATAATACAGACAAACATATTGCATTGCAAATTGTTTCAGGCAGTGAAGGGATAAGTTTAAGTAAAGCTAAATATTTAGTTTACTATAATATCGACTTTAGCAGTAAGTTATACTGGCAGTCAAGGGATAGACTAACTACAATGGACAGGAAAGCAAACGATGTTTACTGGGTATTTGCTAACGATGGTATAGAAGATAAAATTTATAAAACAGTACAACAAAAAAAAGACTACACTAATGAAATCTTCAAACGTGATTTTGGAATCAAAAAGACAAAGCAAAATAATCAATCAACTAACAAAAGAGGGTTGGCTTTGTATAAAGCTAATTAAAACATCTAAAAATGGGATTCCAGATTTGTTGTGTCTTAGGCAAGGAGTTGCTATGTTTGTAGAAGTCAAACAACCTACTGGCAAATTATCAGAACTGCAAAAAGTAAAAATAAAAGAATTAGAAAGTTTAGGATTTGAATGTAAAATATGGACTGATTATGAGTGCGATTTTAGTAGAAAAGAATAGAATTAATTTAAGTTTTGAAACGCAAATATCAAAAAAAGGTAGACCTTTTCGGTTAAGTGGTATTTCTTTAGTGACAACAAAACCAGCAATATATATTAAAGGCATAAAGGCTTTCAGACACGGAACTATTTACAGTTTTAGATACCTTGATGTAGATAATGAGTTTTTTGAATTTGAATTTGATGCGTTTGATAATTTTGTATGTAAAGTTTAAAAAAGATTATCGCTTTGCAAGTTATTTAGAACAATTATAAATTACTAAAACTGTAAATAATAATAAAATAATTAGTATATTTGTTTAATGATAAAGGATTTTTAGCAGAATGTTTAATCGAAGCACTAAAGAAAAAAAAAGAAAAAAAGATGGATGGAAATAAATAAAATATACAACGAAGATTGCTTACTAACTATGAAAAGATTAGATGGTAAAGTAAATGCAGTAATAACTTCACCGCCTTATAAAATATAGAATAAAACCCAAACAATTAAAAATTATGTATAAAAAACTATTTGAATTATCAGGAAAAGACAAAGCTGAAATAGCACGTATTTTAAACGTTAGCTACCAGCAAATCAAACAATATCAAAAATCAAAAAATATCGATGTAGATAGATTTGTTTCTTTTGGAAAATTGCTTGGGTTTGATGAAAAGCAATTAACAAATATTGTTGTTGATGAAATTAGAGAGGTTGTTAGAGGGTAACGTTTTGCGGCTTGCCGAAGTGCCGCATAGCAGAAACTTCGGATTTTAGCAGGAACTTTCTTGCGGCATTTTGGCAAACCTCTGTTATGCGTATGTGCCGACTTGTTTAGCGGAATGTTCATTTGGAAACGAAAACAACTTTTAATAAATTTTGAGCGATGGGAATAGATAAAATAGGAAACAAGAAAAACAATTTTACAAGCAAAAGTATTGAGTATAGCACTCCCTTGGCGATAGTTCAGCCATTGATAAACGAATTTTCAATAACTAAAGACGTATGTGCAAGTCAGATAAACCATAAACTACCTGACTATTGGACAAAGGAAGATGATGCTTTGACTAAAGATTGGATTGGTAACTGCTGGATGAACCCACCATTTGATAGAAACTTAGCAAAATGGGTAAGAAAAGCATCTGATGAAGCCGATAGAAATGGGGGAACAAAAGTTTGTTTGATACCTGTTAGAAGCAATACTAAATGGTGGGCTGAACTTTCGCCTAAATCTGAAATTCGTTTTATCAATGGCGAGGTAAATTTCAATGATGAGCCGAGAGGATTATGGATGGGGATGTGTATAATCATTTTTGGCGAAAAGGCTAAAAAAGGAACATTCAGCATCATTGATTATAGGAGCGTTGGCAAAAATTTATTAAAAGTTGAACCGTAAATGTCAATCGAGAACGTCAGCAAGGCATTACGCATAACGCTCCGAGTGTTTGCGAAGTTCGTAATCAATTTATTGATTTAAGAACTGGTAGCAATCACAGAGGCACGAATTTAGCAAACGCTCTGTTAAG
>Ga0315904_10005390_pt1 | contig 17776 bp, 5 predicted proteins | sample LakEriMetagenome_6_FD_203529 | JGI IMG/M metagenome (GOLD analysis project Ga0315904, IMG submission 203529) | Freshwater fungal communities from buoy surface, Lake Erie, Ohio, United States - Buoy 12 MA120 | ecosystem: Environmental > Aquatic > Freshwater > Lake | place: USA: Lake Erie, Ohio...
AAACAGTGTTGCAGAATCGGAGCAGGACAATAATTTGAACGATGTGATCAAAGGACTTGGCCTAGATAGAGAACCGGCCCCTCCTCCTCTGTCGAGAGGGAAGACAGGTAAGTTTACTGGAAATAGTGGTGGCATTGGGCGTGGAGCAGGAAAAGGTGGTGATGAATTTGAAAAAAGATTGGCGATGGCCGGTGCAAAAACAGGAGACATACAAATATCAATTGCTTGGGATGATTTAAATGATATAGATGTTGGAGTATGTATGACAACAGATTTTGGGGCATCGGCCACAATAAATTTTCAAAATAGAGTAGGACCTAATATGGGTATGTTAGACATAGATATGAACGCTATGCCAACTACACATAGGCCAGTAGAAAACATTTTCTGGCCACCTGGAAGGGCACCAGATGCACACTATATAGTCTATGTGCATCATTATAGACAATGGTGTCAAATTAATAACACAACAGTAAGAATAAGAATAAGAGTTGATGATAAAGTTACAGACAAACAAATACAAATAAGTCCACAAAATGGTATCGTAAATGTATTTCAGTTTGATTATAAAAGAAATCAGTAGATGGGACCCCATTTTCCTGCTGGACACGCTTGATCTTTATGTGCCAACTTGTTCATATGATTTGCTTCTCTAACTATATGACATCCACATAATGAACATGTATCATCTTGATAAAATTCACATGTTCTACAAATAGATAATCTGCTCTCTATCTCATTATCTGTACATAAATTTGATGGATTATTTTGGTTCTCTTGTTCTGTTGTTTGTTTTTCCAATAGATTGTTAAGTACCAAATCCTGTGCAATTTCTCCGGGCTTCAATTCTGATACTGTTGCATCTTGATTGGGTCGAACAATTTGTCTAACATACAATGAATAATCTTGCATTTTTTTAAAACAAATCATTTTTGTGTCAATATTATCTAATCCAATTTGAATTCCACAATATGAGCACCTATAAACTTTTTTATTATTGAATACAGTATTTGTATCTATTAGATCACAATATGGACTATTATTCATAATTAAATATCCCTTCTATTTTGTCCTGTTCTACAGCAATAATGTTCCTTGTCGCATACATCCGGCTTAGTATCATAACAATTTGGTATAGTATCACAATTTTTTATTTCATATTTTTCTGTTATATTATAACCATCTGTAGGTAGTATCGGAATTGCTGTACTACATTTATTACTAATTTCTTCTCCTAATAATACATCCTGTATAGTACGCGGTCTTCTATATTGATATGTAAAGTATGCATAATGAACACCATAAGTTCCTTGAGATTGTTCTCCTCCATCTAGTGTTTTTCTCCACGCTACCATTGGATAACTAGCTACAGCAAACTGTAAATCAGAACAAGAACCAGGAACCACACCCTCTACTAAATCTTCCACATTTATACTGCCATCTTTATGATTAAAACATGGAGCGTAAGTTTTATATATTGCAGCAACTTGATTTTTCCAATCTTGTATTACTCTAGCTTTAACTTTACCATTATCTGATCCAGTATAAAAGCCTATGCCTGATCGTAAATTTTTCATACCAACCTGTCCTTCTCTTTTTTTGCATGGGGCGAACTGTGGGCCTGGAGAACCATTTAGATTACATGCCAAACCATGCCACCAAACCCAACTATCCGGGGCGGATCGACCACACTGTATCATTCCTCCTGTTCCACTATAGCAATTATCACAGCAACAAGGCCCAGTGTCTCCACATATGTGTTTGTCCACATAAACGGCTCCACCTCCGCCCATAGCGTCAACATTTTTATCTCCTTCTATAGGCAATGTCCAATTTAAAATAGCTGTTCTAGTTTCTGTAATAATATCCCATTTCGGATTTTGAGATGTTGGTGTTTTAATTGCATTTTTTTCAACACTGCATTCAGTACATTCACTAGTAATAGTGTCCGTAAAAGTGAATGTTGAATCAGGTAGCGTGATTGTTATTTCAGGACATTTTGTTCTTATATTATTATTAAAACAAGTAGTTGATCCTGGTAAACTTAATGTAATAGTATTATTATCATAACTAATACTACATAAATTTGTAGGACATAATGGCTTATATGGATTTGGATTAGTTGTTATAGCTTCATAGATATCCTTGCTTTCTGAGGGAAATAAACATTCTACCCAATAGCATTCTTCCGTGGCTTCTCCGGTAGCGTTACCATAGTCTAAGTCTGCCTGTTTGCATTCTATATCTAAAAATGTACCACCCCATACAGGAGGTTCTCCGTCCTCATGTTTCCATATATTGCCTCTCATTTTAGTGAAATTATAGTTGCAATATTCAAAATCATATTCAAATATTTTTGGAAATCCACGATAATATTCTGGACAACTACAGGTCGTATCAGGTATATCACAATACCCATAATTATAGTTAGTGCATTCACAAATCGGATACCTTGAACCATCTGGACCAGTAGCATATCTTGCAGGAGTATTAACTTTTCCATATTTGTCTTCAAAATCCAATGGAGTGCAAGTCCCTTTGCATGGAGAGGGAGCAGTGGTGCAGTTTCTGTGACCAAATAGATTCATAACAGCCAAACCACCAAGCACACTATCAAAATCCCCACCCAATTGACATGGGCTTGTGCTTATAGATGCATTTTGTCTAACGGGACAGTCTCCAAAAACAGACCCGTTACCAAAACTACCCCTACCCAATCCTCCGACTGAAACTTTGGAACTTCTGGTCGTTATAACCGTACAGTTAGGAGACATAGAATTAAAAATTTCTAAACTACCTTCTCTGGCTGCTCCTCCATTAACTCCTAAATTTGATGGTTGTGTGCTCACTGGTGGTGTCGTAGAACCACTGGCAAGTACAGAGGTTCTAGGGTCTGCTTCTACTTGTCCAAATACCACATATTGACCAGGTCCTGGAGCATACCCTCTACTGTAACATCCTACACATGGTGGACTACCCACGCAGTCTACAGTTCCACCAGATAGCACAGACCAGTCTGGCGGATTTCCACCCCAATCTATTCTATTTACACATGTTTTTTCTTGTGCCAGCTTAGTCATGCATTTTAGATACTCGGCAACAACATCTACAGTTGTAATTCCGTCTGAATATTTCATTGTTGTAAAATGTTTGCTTTTAGACCAACTATATGTATCTGGTATATCACATCTCTGTAATTTTCTATATCTTGTGTTCTCTGTGTTTCCGGGCGATGATCCAGTAGACCAAGGAACTAAACCGTACTGAATGTTATCTTCATCATGGATCATTCCGCTGGCCTTAATTCCATTCAAAGAGCCTATCGCATAAATTTTACCTTCTATTTTTTGTACAGATACTGATAAAGTAGCATTTCCAATTTTTACTGACACATTTTTACCTATCTTTAAAACTCCATCTATAGATATGGTTCCTTGTATTTTTCTTTTTGATGTATCACTTTGAATAGAATAATCATATGGTATTAATTTATAAATGAGATCTGGTGTTGTTTTTGGTTCGGCATACTGTAAAAGATAAGATATAGATTTTTCAGTTTTATATTGTATAGCTTCTTTGACTGTTTTTTTCTTAATCGTATCATACTCTATTTGCTGTTTGGCTCCATAAATAGTTCTAAATAGCATCTCGTTAGCCAATATATCAGTATTTTTTACAAGATCTCCTTTATTATCTTCAGATAAAATATAGTTTTTTAATTTATTTTGATATTCATGATCTATATAGTTCTGTGGGCGTGGTGGACGAGCATCATTTCCTTTTATACATGTATTGTTTTTATCAAGGGTTGTATCCGGAAACAGATTTGATTTTGGTTCTATTTCAAAACGCTGTATATATGGTATACTATCATTACCGATTACATTATATAGTCCTTCATCAACTGATAGAGCATACTCTACATTACTGGAAGATTCCAGAACTTTGGCAGTAATAAATGGATACTCGTAATGATTGTATCCTGCTCTTAGCTTTGTCCATCCCACTGTTTTTAATCCGCACTGTTCATTTGCGCATTTTCCAATTTTATCCATATCACAATAAATTGGAATATTTTCAAAATAATGACCAGTGATTGGACTAATACAAAATGCCGATGTATTAAAAAAATGAGGAAATGTGGTTGCGCCAAAAGAGATACTAGGTTTAAAAATAGATCTACAACCACTGTTATTATAAGCCTCTTCTTTAGATAATGATGCTAAACGATAATATACGTCATCAACTCTTAAACTATCGTAATAAAAATTATTATTGAATAATACCGGCTGTAGATATTGATTTTTATCTATAGATATGAAAAATGTTGATCCTGATTCTGGATTATTTTTAAGTTCTTTTGTTCGCACGTACTCTCTTATTCCACTGATATATATTTCTCCGGCACTCACAAGATTGTTTTCGTAGTTATTCGTAATATTATTAAACCAAGACTGAGATCTAATATAATTAGAATTAAAAAAATTAATATCAAGAAAAGGAAGATAATTTTGATAATTACTAACAATATTTTCTAAATATTTATTTAATCCAATATTATATATTTGATGCATATTATAATATACTAATCCAGAGTGATTCAATGCTCCACTCACCGATGAACCGTCTCCTGTCCCCCTGCTTACTATAAAAGCGTTAAAGTTTCCAGTGTTAGTATTATTAATAGAAATATTATGAAATATATTATCATACAAAGAAGATGGATATAAATTATTGATTGTGTTCGATACCGTTAATGAATTATTTAAATCCTGGAATACATTTCCATCATATCTTAATACGTCTCCCCATTTGGTTTGAATAAATCTATTACTCAGAAACGAATCATTTTCAGACTTAACCAAGTTTTTTAAGTCTTGGAATAGTATAATTGATTCCGGTGTTGCAGTTGAACCATCAGGATCGACAAGCTTTACATATCCTTCCTTAAGAGGTATTTCACATTCTTCGCAGACTCCATCCAATTCTAAAACGGTAAATGTTTTTAAGTATTCATTTGGTTTTAATGTGGCGAATATTGAGATATCATTACCATATTTATCTCCTTTTGGAGCAATAATTTTTTTACTTTTAACTTTATATCTATATAATAGATATGGATTATTAAATGATAATAAGATAATCTCAGTCAGTTTTGTAGGAACATTAGTATTAGCAACATATCCGGTCTTATTCGTTTTACTATATTTGATGTATTCTTCAGAAAAATTATTATCTCTGTAGTCTCTTGGAGGAACTTTTTCATAAGATTTTTCGTCAGTTTTTGAGCCTTCTCCTTTATATCTGAATCTAGTTTTATTTACATCTATGACAAATGTGTTTTTATGGATTTTTTCTTGATCGGTTTCTGACATATTTTGAATAGTAGTCAATAGTTTTTCTGCTTTATCTTCTTCCTCTATTAAAAAATATGCTCTTGTACCAGGTATAACAATTTTATTGTTTGAGTTCTTGTCTATTGCAAAAGTTTCATCAAATACTGGATAATTATTATTGGGCAATACAGAAACTATACTATTTAATAGTGGTATATTTTGATTATTACTTGATTCAATTTTTGGCTGATGGTTAAATGCGTTATAGACATATTTGAATTCAATGTTCTTTTTTGCCGAAACCGGGATCAAAATTGATGGTTCAGTTGTTACCAGAGTAGTTACGCCTGATACTCTGCTATTGGCTGGTACAGATATGTTAAGTTGTGTTTTATATTTCTCTTCTTTAGAGTACTCAAAATACATAGGATAGGATGGATAAACTGTGTTGTTTATTTGATTATAGTATCCAAAAACATGTGGATTTGTATATTCGTACCAAACATCATTATATTTTATATATAAACGTAATTTTTTATGATTTAATAAATTATCAACTGAATTCAGTATTCTTTTAACTTGTGTAGTTATGACACCACTATATATTATGCCACTATCTGAATAACTGGTAGAACCATTGTTAAATAGTTGTCTTTCATAATCGAAATCAAAAGTACATATGCCACTATTAAATAGTAGCGAAGTCTTGTTGTCTGCAAAATCTGATACTAATCCACTATTTGGATGGAAGAAAGTTTTGTTTAATGTTCCGATAGAATTTAATGGTTTAAATTTATATGCTAAAAATTGTTTTCTGGGTAATCTTTGAAAAATAATTGATATTGATTTTATTAAATATGAATCAAATGGATCCTGAGTCTGATTCCTATCTACATCCAAAGAGCAGGGCAATGGGGTATATAGAATTTTGTTTTTATTAATATCGCTTGACATTTGAGACAATAATGAATATAAAAATGGATTTGTAAATTCTATATTAACAAAACTTGGCGTAGTATCTTTTGAGAATAAGATATTTTGTTGACTGCCATATATTGTACTTTTATTGATATCTACTTTAGTAGTAAATCTACGATAATTTTTATTTGGCTCAGAAACTAACTCATCTTCTTCGTCCAAAAAAGTATTCGTTGGCTTGAATAAATCAACGGTTTCATTGATTTTCATCCATATATCTGCGTGTGACGTATTGTATTGGGTCGGTAATGTTACCCCCCATTTTGTATAAATATAATTTGGAAAATTTACTGTGATAGTTTCTTGGCATTCGTACGGATGCAATGGATCAATAATTCTATTTACTTTTGATAGATCAGTATTTGGTGAAGGATGGTTTTGTATTCTATTTCCTGAGCCCAGTATTTGATCTACTTCTTGAATAGAAAATCCTCCATGGCTTTTAATAACAGGACTACTTTGTGTTGATAAATTTGGAGTATAGAGTATGTTCGAACCATTGGTGAAAGTTAGCGTACCATTACAATTATATCTATATCCGTCAACATAACTTAATGGAAAACATTTGCAGGCTTGGTTGAGCGGAAATGTTTTACATCCAGCATTCTTTTCGTCTCGTAATTTACAAATTTCTAAATTATATAACTTAATACCAACGTCTTTTGTTTTAAAAGACACAGAGTAATTACCGCTCTCAGAACCATATGTTGAAACAAAGACTACATTATCTGATCCAAAAATATTGCTATCATAATATAAGCCACCTTGTTTATTGAAACCAATTCTATCGACATTTGAGTTACAATAATTTGCTGGATATCTTCTGTCTAAAATTACAGACTTATCTTCGAATTCTCCTGATGGCTTATTGTATATTTTTGATAGTCTACTATCACAAAGTTCGCTATCCTCACACAATGAGTCTCCTAGTTTTTTATAGGCTAGGTCATATGATGGTACTCTTAAATATTTTTGATAAAATCTAGTACATCCACTACCGTAATAGCTTTCCTTAATTAAGTTATTATTAAAATAAGCACTAATAATATTTGCTGTTTTATCTATAGTAAAATTACCACTCGTACATGCATAGCTCTTGTATCGCTTATCTACATCTGTTTTAAAAACAAAATTACCAACTTTTATTTCTTGGTTATAGGCGAAAGTTTTCGAAACAACTGTTTCTCCACATTCTGGTGGTTTTGATTTGCACTCTGTTGTAAAACGAGTATCACTATCTTTAACGACTGGTTCAAAGTCCAGATCTAAATAGGCATGAGGTTGACATGACTTCAATAATTCTAGTTTTTTTTCTGTATTTGGTGGAAACCATATATAAGCACCGTATTTATTAGCTAAAGTATTTACTAAATCTCCAGATGTTTTTACAATATTTAGTTTATTTAACTTATACTGTGGTTTTGACAACATCGCCTTATTGAAGCTTATTATCTGTTTGAATGGATCTCTTTCATAATCTTTAGTGGCGTCATCTAGGTCTTGTACAGTTTTTAATAGATCGACGGTTACTTCGTGATAATTTGGTCCAGTTGCCAATAGTGCAGCTAGCTCCAATTTTTTCAGAGGTTTTAATTTGCTTGAATTATCAATATCTAATGATACCTCAAGATCTTCTATTTTATTAAGGATACTATAAAATTTACCATAAATATTTTCTGATATATACAAGAATTCAGAATTATTAGGGAGTATTCCTGTTACTCTAGAATTTTTAACTAATTTTAGTCCTGACGGACATTGATGTATTTCATTGTTTGATGGATTATTTTCATTATACGACGATGAGCTATTTTCTGGTCCATCGTTTGTGGCATAGAAAACATCTCCGTCTGATATATAGAGGTCAACACCTCTAATCAGCCTATCGTCTACAGTCGCATCGACATCAAAATATCTATACCAGCATAACACACCGGAGCTATAATTCCATTTCCAATGGGAACCCACTTTTTCTGTTTTTACAAAAATATTATAGTGATCTTGGTTTTTGAACCCATACGGTTTTGTAAAATTTTTAACAGATGGTAAGAGTTTAGAGTAATTGCCAGTTGTTTGTATATCTCCAATAATACCACTAAATAATGGATAATACGGATTGTTTCCTGACTCCGAACTCAATTTTGTCAAAATAAAATTACCACATGTTTTACTTGTTATCAGCGATCTCTTGTATGATTTTTCATGGGTGTCTATATCTTTGTGATATGAGTCTATATCATTTGGTGGTATTTCGGACAATCTTTCTTTTATTTTCCAATCTACAACAATTTCTGGTCCCTCAGCTTTAAATGAATCGTATGATGTAGAATAGGCAAATTTTTCTTTACCCAATCCCAGATTTGAACATGCTGGAAATTGTTTTTTATATTTAAGGTCATATGGTTGTTTGAGATAACTAGAATTCATGGATGGCAACTTGGCTAGATAATCATCTTTAGAAATTCTAACATCACATGCTCCGTCACAACAAGTAGCCGCACCAACACTAACGTTTTTCCCACTTAGTTTATCAGTTAGTTTCCATGTACCAATAGAATAAGAATTATTAATATCTGTTGAACAATATGAACAATATGTTTGGTCATTTTCCGGATCGTCTACCGTATTCTCAGATATACTACAATTACAAGGATCAAATAATCCTTGTTCAGATTCTGCTCGCGTAAAAATATCTGTATATTCTATATTAGAATTACTTGGTTTAATAATTATAGGTAACCATAATCCACTGGTTCTTGCCTCAAATGATGGGATAAGATTCTTTAGCCACGAAGTTTCTATATTAAAAGTTTCTATTTTTGCGTCTAAAAATAAAGATTTTTTATATATACTACATGAGCATCCCATTAGCAGGCTCCAGCATTATATGCGTACACAACCCAAGCACCATCAATAAAATTGAATAAAGCTACATCATTAATTGATACATCAAATTTTAATGGATTTTTAAATGTTGTATTATATACTTCTAGTTTTGGATCTTCGGAAAGTCTTATATTTGGATTATTTGGTTTTGTATATATCTTATATATGTCTACTGTATTAGATGATGTTATGGTTCCAGATGTTGTGAAGGGTCTGTGTCCTATTGGTTCATAAAAACCATTATTAGAATTATATTTACAATAAACAGCCGCACCTCTTGGAGCAGAGTAAATGCCTATACTATCTTTTACAAAAACCAATCTTCTAAGATCATCTGGTAGTGGAGAATTATCAAAAGCACTGTCTATTATTTGACCTCTAACAGGATTTGTACCAACCATATCTTCTTCAATAACAATATGTAAATCTTTATAGTTGGATCCAACAGTCCATAATCCAGCACCTTCATCCCATCTAAAATCTATCGGTCCAACGGGCCACGTTCCTGGTTGTTGAGCCCAGCCATTGTAAAATGTATTTTCTTTATATGGTTTTGTCCAAGTTCCATCAGATTTCTGTTTTTGATTTTTGCCAACAATATTGTTTTGATCATCCCTAGTAATAGCGCCATTACGTATTAGTGGTTCGCCAGAAGAATTTGGTACCGGATATCCTTCTAAATCATATCCCCAAGCATGAAGCATTACTGGCCCTCTTAATCCAAAAAATCTGGTATTAGATTGTATTTGATCTGGCACTGGAGGAATATTAACTCCGGCAGCGCGAGCAGCATCAGCATACTCTTTTAAATTAAGATCATAATCAATATAAGATTTTCCAATACTAATAGAGTTACCAGGTCTTAGATCATCAAATCCGTATGGAATAGCACTTCCATTAGAAACAAGATCGATACAATGTCCTGTACTATCTTTGATTTGCTTATTTTGAAAATTACTAAATTCACCAATAGATAATACTATAGGATTTAAAGTAGTATAATTTATGACAGGATTACCGCTTAGTCCTGTGGCTGGTAATTTTGATATTATTTTTAGATCATCTCCACTTGCAATAATATAAGGTGGAGTAACTTCGGCTGGTGAAGAACTTTTATATACTTTATCATTTTTTACAGACTGTGTTTCGCAGAATGGACACGGTATAGTTTTTTCTTGTCTACTATTCGATAGAGATGTAGCATTAGTCGTTCTGAGATTAGTAACAATGTTATCTGGATAGACAACATAATTATATATTTTTGTACCATAACAAAATGGACAATTTTCTGTTGTATATTTTGTAATACTAAATGTTGTTGTGTATGGAGTTGGATAAAAAGATATCGGAGAGAATAATCCATCTAGACTCATCATAGATTTCAGCTGAAACCTATCCATAGTCTCTCGTTTTAGCATATTATTTGTTTCTAAAAATACAGACGACTGCATTCTAGGATAATTTGAAACATCATATTTAATATTAGACTGTAAAGAATATGGTCTTTCGCACCACGCAGGAGAAAAATCTAAGACGCTCTGTAGTTGTGTTCCATAATTCCTAAAATTTTGAAAATTCATTCCAACTAAAACATTTGGTAAAAAATTATAACGATTTTGAGTTCCCATAATTCATCTTTCTTAATATATATTTATATAATCCTAAATGATCCGGGAGATATCCCCATCCTAGATGCCAATTTTAATAATTTATTATTAATTTCTCTGTTTCTCTTGAGCGATTCCTGATTGAGTGCTTTAACTCTATCGGCATTTTCTTTATTAAAAAATCCAATTTTACGAATATATGTTCTAAAGTTATATGTAGAAGATACCCCATTCTCACCTATCTGAACATTAATACTGGTTAATACTGGACCATTAAATTGACTACCATAAAATTGTATAGCATCACCCAAATTAAAGTTTGCAAAACCAGGTATTTGTACACTACCATTCTCTAGAACCTGTTGATAATTTACATCGTCTGCAATTTTACTCATTACAGCATCATCAAGCGGACCCATTCCTCCATAATTCCATGGGGTCAAAGTTGGATCAACGATTACTTTTACTCCTCCTACAAGATTTTCTACATCTAATAATGAATTATTACTGTCTGGAAAAATATTATCTTTAATTAATCCTGGATGATTAATCCATGGACCATAAACAGCATCATTCATTTCGAGTGGAATTGCACAGAATAATGGAAATGCTGCTCTTGGTAAAATAGTATTCGGCTCATAGGCATCTTCGCTAGAAACACCCATCCTATTTCTTTGTGCATCAAATTTTACGGGTGCTCTGTAATTAGAATTTTTAATTTCATTTTCGTATCCAAAACTCATCATATGAGTAAATTCTAAATCTCGAATCATATAGTCCAATAAAGCTACACCCCCAAATCCTCCTACTCCAGCCTCTTTTCCCAAAAAGTAACTTGTATATCCATACTTTGGACTAAAACCCTTTTGTCCTTTTTCTGGATCTCTAGTATTTTCTCCAACTGGAACAACAACCAGTATCATACTTCTTTGAGCAGCATCTTCATAAGCAGGATTCAATCCCAATCCTCCCCAAATGGTGGTGGATCCCGGAGCAAATCCTGTTCCGCCAAGAGTTGATCCAAGAGTAAGTAGCCCCTGCACTACTAGTGGCACACTAGCTCCAAATCTTAATCTTGCTAGAGCATCTTGTACCATCACCGCATTTAATTCATCATCTGTCCCGTTTCTTCCGACTCCCACCAAAACCGGAGATGGGACACTAACTATAGCTCTGGGTTGTGCAGAATTAGCTGCTAGAAATACAAGATCGCTCTCTGTTGTTCCTTTTGCATACATTTTATATCTTTTATCAAAAGGCACTGGTTGTCTATACATACCCATATTATGAGCCATGGGCACATTAACTTCTGGATGATTATATGGCAAAATCATAGATTCTTCTATCTGATAGCTAAGCGGGATATACCAATGAGTATTATCTTGAAGTAATGGGTCTTCGTAGTTTAATTTCATTACATGGCTCCAGTCAAACACGGTATATGGAGCACCCGCATATGGTCTGTATCTTATAGCTTGACTTAAAAATTGTTGTCTAGCCCATAGTCTTCCAGTATCTTTTTCCATAGAAGCATTATATCCGACGATTGGTCCAATTTTTCCGGTTTCATCTGTAAAAAATGAAGCTTTTATTCCTCCTACTGCTATTGTATCATCTATCATATTTCCGGGCTCTTCCCAAGCACCATCCGATGAGACAGAATAATTGGTAAAAACAGTATTTGTTCCTTCCAATGCGTAAATTGGATTACCACTTTCATCATTGCCTAGTACAATAGCATTATTATTATTATCCGTCGCTACTGAAATATCTTGATACCATGCTAATTCAGGCATTCGTATCATATATTTTTTACCATAATATTCGCTAGCAATACCCTGAAAAAAACCATGAACTTTCTCTAAGTCAGCATGTAATTCTCTAAAATATGGAGCCACAGACGACAGGTTGATAGAATCTAATACTCTATTATCTATTCCTATAGTTTGTCTGCCCATAGATTTTAATATGCCATCCATGCCAGCAAGCCATAAATTTTTAGCTGGTTTTCCTCCCAAACCTAAATGATTTTTAAAAGCCTTATATAGTATCTCAGAAATATCCGTTGAAAAAATGTTACTGAAACAGTACGTCATCCATTGCATAAATCCTCCGCCAGCTGCTCTTATTTCGTTTTCCAATACCAAGAAAACTGGCGCTGCAAATATACTAAGTTTGTCTGGATATGGTCCCTGTATACTAGAAAGAGGATAAGATATTAGTCCATCTAAATCGGACATTTGAAAGATAATTTGCATTTGTCCCATATTCTTATCAAAATAAACCGGTCTCGCCAATCCATTTGACCCTATTCCAAAATATGGACAGATAGCGTCGGTATAAATTGGTAAATTTCGTGTAGAAGCTGCTGCTTCTGAGCCCGTCAATACCTTTGACATATACTCAAATTTTTCAAAACCTAGACCTCCTCCAAGAGTAGCCGTATCAGTATAGTTTCCTCTTGCAAAATTTGTAGTCTTTCCGAATACCTGTGAGTCATTGAACCCATAAGAATCGCTAGCCACAGCAGCGCCACCAGAGCTCTTAAAAGAGTACCTTCTGGTAGATAATAAATTTGGTTGTCTAACAAGATTAGTTCCGTAAGCTATGCTTGAAGCAACACTTGTTCCAGCAGTAGCATTTGTGCCACCCCCTATTGGATTATAGTCTATAAATACTCCAAGCTGTCCGACCCATGGATCCCATATTAAAGTATTTTGAGTAAAAGCAAATCTTTCTGTTCTACATTGTAGTAATCTTTTTTGTTTTCCTCCAATATACATTGATCTAGTATTAACATCTGTAAATTCTTTTCCTTTGTTATAAGACGTTACTCCATTATTAGTTACTAGATAATTGATTAAGGCTTGTATCTGATCTTTTTTAGGTTGTTGACGCCTGGATACGGTTCTAATTTTTATAATTCCGGATATATTATGAGCTATTTGTTGAGAATCAGGTGGAATAAAATCAACAAAAAAATCAAATCCGGATCCATCACAAATGTCAGAAATGAACTGCATTAAACTTATAACTTCTCCTTGTGTTCTCAACCATCTGGGTGGTCTTGGTACTTCTGAAAGATCAAGTTTCAATCTTGATCTACGATGTCCGTCTACAGCTATAGAATTTGGACATATTCCCATATGAGTTAAATTAAGATTATTATAAGTTTCTGAAAAAGGATCCACTTCGCTAGACGTATAATTATTTCTTATGGATCTCGATATAATGGCGCCGTATGGTGAGAATGGAGAAATATGATCGATATTATTGTGACTATTCAGACCCAATAAAGCTTCTAAGCTGTCGTATATATCTTGCGATCTCATCCCTTCTTGGTTCAATCCTGCTCCGCCATATACTTTATTTTTATATCCAAGATATGTTAAATGTCCATATATATTTATAACATTAGGAATATTTCCTTGAGCAATATCTGCGGTATAATCAAAGAAAGAAAAAACTGGTGGAGAATTTTCATAAAAATCAACACCATAAGGCATGGGCATCGCTATATTTTTCCCTGTTGGATTATTGCTGGTATTCGGAACAATACCACAAATTCCTCCACCGTAACCTCCTATAATTAATTGAACCCCATTCAATAAACTCGCAAAACTTTTAATTTCTACATCGAAACTTCTTAATCCTCCTTGAGATCCTGCTTGTTTCCATGAAGAAACTATTCCTCCGAAACTAAAATCATTAAATTTGAATCTTACTGGCACACCTAATATATCATAGCCATTACTATTAAATTTATTGCCTGGGGCTCCGATAAAGTAAGGATCTGGCTCTGTCCAGTAGCCCCTATTTCCATTTATATCATATACAACCTTACCATAGTCTTTATTATCATAGGATAGAGTTGCATTTTCCTGATCTCTAGCATTCTCTTTATCTTTTTCACTAAAAGCTATGGTTTTATGTACTGTTTTAGCAGGATCATTTGTATTAAAAACATCTCCATTTTTTGTAAATGCTGTACTATTTGTGTTTTCTGGCTGTTGTGTTATGCTATCCAATTGTAAATCCATAGAGCCATAAAAGATAGACTGTGGATGATAACAATTATCCTCTACTAAATTAACCTGTAATGTGCTTTGTTCTGCGCCCCATGCAAGATTGCATGTAAAATTGGATACGCTACATCCTAAAAATAGTGTTTGATTATATGGTCCAGTTAATCTTTCTGGCAAATTACAATAACTCAAAATAAACTCCTATTAATTTATATGTTTGAATTTTGTGTTATGTCTTGATAACAATGTTGCCATACCCAAGTTTTCTGTTTAGTAAATCTACCGTCTGTTACACTCCAATTCTCTGTATTATTTTTAACAAATGATTTGCAAACACTTGATCCTAATAAAAACATCGGATTCATACTTTCTACTAGTCCCGTAATTTGTATATATGCTGTTTTAGGAAATCTTATACCGGCCAATCCTGTGGGCCTTGGCATAACAACATCGAATGTAACATCTCTAGATGCTGTAGTATAAGTTCCTAAATTTTGCATAACCGGCCCCAATCTCCTGCCCAATACGAAAAGTTCAGCAATAACCTGTGTTGGAAAACTATCATTAATTGTTAGTGTTTCAGAAATAGATCCTGAAATTAAGTTCAATGGTCTATTATTATAGACCCAACTATAGGTTACGGAACCTTCGGTTGGATTAAATCCTTCTGTTACACTTAGGGGTAAAGGATTAACTGTATTTTCATCTCTTCCAAAGAATCTTCTAAATATTCCAGTAGGATTATTCTGTTTTTCTACAAAAGATTGTACTCTCATAAACATACTATTTTTTATACTATCATAACCACTTAATGCTTTATCAAATTTACTAGTTGAGCCGTCGCTCCTTACTAGTTGTGCCATTGGGGATATACTTCCTCCAAGGCCAGTACCTATTATAGATTTATCATAAATTTTTCCACTATCAAATGGTTCTAATCCTTTTATTGTTCCATTTATCGTAACTGTTCTAAGATAACTACTATCTAATGAACTGTCAATATTAAAAGATTCGATATATAGCCCAGAGGTGGAGTATCCTGTTGGAACTCCTATCCAATTATCTGTTAATCTATAAGAGCCGCCGGGATCATCTATTGAAACTGATCTTACAAAATTATACAGAACTATTCCGCTAAGCATTCCTGTAAGAGACGATTCTGGAGCTGTATTTAGTCTGCATGTGACCCACTTTTTAGCACCAGCTATTGCACTAATTCCGAGATTATTTCCCGTTGGAATGAATTTACCAACAGCCCCTATTGTTCTACTGATACGATATATTGGATATTTTGATCCTAATGGAAAATTAAGGGCTTGTCTGAGAACATTTGCACCGACCGGAGAATTTACATAGCTATATTCATCTATAATTTCCATGTTCCATTCATCTTGACAACTTGTTATATGATATATTCCGGTTGATGTACATTCTTGAGAAATTGTTGGGACACCTGGGACACCTGGGACATCTTCTACTATTAGGTCTACATTATATCCTATTGTTGATACCCAACGATTTTCTGTTTTGTCAATTGATAATCTATTAACTTTAGCATTACCACTATAGCTTGGAGCGTTTTCATTATTGCCGCAACCAAATTTTATAAATGTATCCTTACTAAATGCATCTCTTAAGTTTTTTTCTCTTGTTAAAAAAGTTTGAAAATCTAGATCATGAATATTATTATATATTACTCCTTCTAGCGACACAATAGTTCGTCCGCCTATGAGTCTTCCGGCTTGATCTCTATCAAATTCTTTAGAAATAGATACCTGTGGTACAGGAAAACCAAATCCTGGATCAAATTTGAATGCTCCATATGTCATAAAGACGCCAGTCGCCATATATTATCCTTTTTCCTTTGATAAAATTAAATAAATCTATCCTTTATAGTATTGTAGAAGTAAACGCTGAATCAATTGGCCAATGTGTTTGATTAATATTAATCGTAGCAGACCATAACATGGTATATAATGCATTACCAGAAGCAGTAAATTCTAGTGTCTGTTTACTCCCCCCAATATCATTCTTAACTTCAGGTTTTATATTGTGAGCAACTTGTGAGTTAGATGTCCAACTATCAAGAGTATATCCAAGATCAACCAAAGCATTAGTATTCAGAGAAAATCTGCCAACTGCACCGTTTATTACATATCCAGCTCCGCCCATTGTGGCGTTACCACTCCACATAACATTTACATATGCTGTATATGTCCATACTCCATAGGCATTATCAGGAAAGACTATAGTATTAGTAACTGTTCTAGAAATTGTACTATCAGAAAGTGTATTAAAATTCATCAATAGTGGTCTTACAACATTTCCACTAGTTCTTGTTCTCAAGAAATACTGAGCAAACTGAGTTGTTCCTCTCCTGGTATTAGTATTATTGCTAGAGGAATATGCCCCAAGAGAATTAAAGCCACCACCAGCAAAAACGTTTGCATAATGTGCTTGAGCACCTATGCTATTGGTTGTCAAACCATCTGAATTAAATAATGATCCATCATACCCTAATAATAAACCTCGTTTATTACTTACATCATATATATTCAAACCACTAGCTATTGCCCAATCGACACCATTAAAAGCTACTGTACGACCGATATCTGTAGAATCAAGCTCCGCAACACCATCGTTGTCTGTTTTTGATAAAGCAAATTCAATATTCGAATTGCCAGCATACGAAACAACATCTATCGGATGTGTTCCAACGAAAGTTGAATCGAAAGTAGCACCACTAGCAACAACTTCGCCATTACTCGATACTCTCAAATAATCACCCACTTGACTAAATGCTGTAACTCTTAGAGAGTCAGTAATTGTTTTTCCTCCAACACATAAGGCAGCGTCTCCTACTGTGTAGTTATCATTTTCATTTAGTTTAGTTATTGTTGTATTAATGCCAACTTTACCTGTTCTAGATAACATATGAAAACCA
>Ga0315904_10005391_pt1 | contig 17772 bp, 14 predicted proteins | sample LakEriMetagenome_6_FD_203529 | JGI IMG/M metagenome (GOLD analysis project Ga0315904, IMG submission 203529) | Freshwater fungal communities from buoy surface, Lake Erie, Ohio, United States - Buoy 12 MA120 | ecosystem: Environmental > Aquatic > Freshwater > Lake | place: USA: Lake Erie, Ohio...
CAAGCTGGTAGCTGTTGTGCTAATACCAATCGGCGCGCGTCACCGTTCCAGAGTCGTCCACCTTCAGGTTGAGACGATCTCTTTGGTAATCTGCAGTCACAGGCTGAAAAGGGGTAATGACACGGATTTTGGTTATTCCTTCCTGTCGCGCCTTTGCCTCAGCATCGCGCCCAGACATTCCTACAAAACGTTGTAGCTCATCTGGCATCGGTTTCACTTCAATCGGCTTGGTCGGCACTGGTGTCCCAGCTCGGCCACCAAATTGACGCAAGAGATCAGATAGCATGCTAATAAGACTCTTTAGCTGGCCAATCATCGCCTGTGTATCAGGCTTAACTTGTGGCGGGCAACATCTCGGCAATTTGTCAAAGCGCTCGGTTCTAGGGCGAACCCAGGCGGCAGAGTGCTCTAGCCCTTTCTTTGTAATGTTTCTGTTGATCTGTGTTGTCGCTGCGTTACTTGCAGCAGTGTTATTTTTGACGAACATAATCGACTCCTCCACGCTGCTCTTGGTTGGGCTTTTGGGCAGCTTTTTGTCTCTCCTTTACATATTCGTAAAAAAGCCCAAAAAAGTTGCGTAATACTGGCATAAGTCTGATTGATGACCTGCATTTCCCTTCCCAGCTACTTAGAGGTATACTTTAGCGGGCAAAAACGGAGGCTTCCCGCATGTTCACAGGAATCATAAAAGGCAAGGGGCAGGTGCAGGCTATTGTTGATCGCCCTAATTTGCGTTCGATCAGCGTCGCTCTCCCTATGGGAGCCGAAGCCGGGGTTGAGCTTGGAGCGAGTATCGCCGTCGATGGGGCATGTCTCACTGTAACAGCTATTAATGGGTGCTTGGTAACTTTTGATATTATGGCTGAGTCGTTACAGCGTACAACGCTTGGCGACCTTAAGCAGGGCGATAGTGTTAATGTCGAGCGCGCAGCCCGCGATGGGGCAGAGATCGGAGGGCACCCACTCTCGGGTCATATCGATTGTGTGTGCTCAATAGAGCGAATTGAGCGTCCAGAAAATAACGTCGTCATTACCTTTAAGGTTCCCGATCATTTTATCCGCTACGTATTCTCCAAAGGGTATATCGGCTTAAATGGAACAAGCCTTACGGTCAGCAATGTCGATAAACAAGCGAAGACATTCCAGGTCTGGTTTATTCCTGAAACGTTAAGACTAACTACTTTCGCAGAGAAGCGCGAAGGGGACAGGATTAATCTTGAAATAGAGCGCGGAACTCAGGTGACCGTTGATACTGTGCGCGATTTTTTGGAGGAGCGATTCGGTAAAGCCCTGCCACAACTCCAAGCCCTTCTGGGTTAAGATTGAGGTGTTTCGAGTAGCTTAGAATGTCTAAATCAGTTGTTCCTCCGTATTGGAAAGAAGCTTGCCAGGTTCTCGGTAAAGACGATCCGGTGATGCGTACACTGATTAAAACTTACACCAATGTCAGGTTAACATCACGCGGATCGGCGTTTGAAACACTGCTGCGCGCGATCGTCGGACAGCAGATCTCAGTCAAGGCTGCGCAGTCGGTGTGGAATCGTTTTGAAGAGCATGTTGGTGAAGTTTCTCCAGATGGCGTGCTTGCACACAGCGCGTCTGTCCTGCAGCGTTGTGGTCTATCTAGACAGAAGGTTTCGTATATTCAGGACCTGGCCGGGCATTTCGCAAGCGGTACCATCAACCCGCGTAGCTTCCGGGCGCTCGATGATGATACGCTTATGCAGACGTTGTGTGACGTGCGCGGGATTGGGCGTTGGACCGCAGAGATGTTTCTGATCTTTCATCTTCATCGCCCTGATGTCTACCCGCTCCAAGATATTGGTCTGATTCGAGCCGTAGAGCGGCACTACTTAAACGGAAAGAAAGCTTCCAAGGGGCAGGTAGCCAAGATCGGGGAGCGCTGGCGTCCATGGCGCACAGTGGCGACGTGGTATCTATGGCGTAGCTTGGATCCGTTCCCGGTTGAGTATTAGTCTTCGGAGTTGGGCTCTTTCTTCTTCCACTTCTCCAACATCCCATCAAAGCACTCGTGTCTCCAGATCATGACACGTTGTGCCGGCGCCTTTGTGCCGTTGGGAAGGGTATCTTGGCGCATGTACACCATTTCATAAGTTTCGAGGCGCTCAGATTCCGGGTGCGAGGAGTTCCATGTGCGGCAGAGGTAGCGACCGAACGGTAGTCGATGTTTCTCGTTCGTGGTAGACCATACGTTGGTCATATACTTTCGCCAACGATCACCTTTGTATGTCGCTGCGATCAGCTGCGGAGGCTCAAAGCTGACAGGCGCGCCGTCACGAAAAACATCGATGTCGGCACCATTGGCTAGCTTGCCCGGAAATACAAACCAGCCATCATCAACGAAGGGCCTTGAGAACATGGCCCACTGTTGATCGAGACCAAGGAGGTGAACCCAGTTGTTTTTCTTGACCCAAGATGAGTAGCCCAGTTGAGGAACACTTGAAAGGTTAAATTCAAGAGCTATCCAGCAGCCGAATAAGCAAATCAATTGAGAAACCAGCGAGCCCCCGTAAGAGATTCGAACTGATCGGAAATTCGGCACAGCGTATCGTTTAAGTGGAGTCTTTAGAGTAATACTAATGATTGTTGACGCCAGCCATGCACACGCACGGATTGGTAAGACTGCTAGCCTTAGCAAGCAGTGTTTGCTCCACGGCAGAAGTGCGCGCGAGGTCATACAGTGCAACACGGACGCATCAACACACTTGGCACGTTTGTGTAGATCGTGACATTCCAGCGACCATGAATTTGTGCGGTCAATATCGCTGACCGGCTGCCATGATGCCTGCACCTGCATGCGAGGTAATCCGACCAGACGAGAGAGAAAAATGGCGATGCGGTGGCAAGACGCACACGGCTGGCTGTAGTAGACTGTATAACCATTCCAGTCTGCTTTGGGCGTGTGCGCAGCGATCTTCTCCCAGAACCATGCTGGTATAAGCGGTATCCAGGCTACGATTCCGATCCAGGGGAAAAGCCCGACAAAAAGGAGCGCCACGATGCCAAGGTGAAATGCCATTAATGTGCAGACTGTCAGAAATCGTACTGAGCCAAAGCGTGAGGGGGGAAGCAAGACAAGGAATGGAACCACGATCTCGACCAAAAGAATGATCCAGTTTGATGCAAACATCAAATCTAGGCGATGCGAGAGCGCTACCCCCAATTCGGTGGCAAATTGATACGTAGCAAGTGAGTAGTAAACACCGAGCCCATCTCTCCACGATTGGTCGCTATACTTTATAAGCCCCGAGAATATGTACACAGAGATGACTTGTAGTGTGAGGAATAGAGTCGCTGCTGTGCTAATCGTCACTCGCGGGTCAGCCAAGGCGCGTTCGCTCTCGTGTGTGTCAGGTAGTAGGAGGCGATCGACTGAAAAGCGTGCATTGAGCGGTAGGAATACGCCAACGAGTAATAATAGCCTGAAGAATACGTCTCCTCCTTGAATCACCATCGGGTTTCGATTTTGTAATCCAAGGGTCAGCACCCAGCATGCTAAGGTCATGAAGCGAGTGTGCCACCCGATTAGTAGCATACATCCAAAGAGCGCCTGGATGGCGAATAGAAGCCCGATTCCTGCAGAGGTTCCGCTCATTAGGTGCGGAGTGAGGCGCCATGCATCGCCAACACTATCGATAAGAAAGCTGCGAGGCAGTACACCATCATCGGTATGAAACGCTTCGAAGAACTCTGGTTGAAAACGAAGATAGAGATCGGCGAGAACCAGTAGTCCAAGGCCCATTCGGAAGAGCGCTAGAGAGCGCAGGTCAACTTCCCATATGGCGCTGATGTTTTTAAACGAGAAGCGCATCCTGCCTCATGTGCTTTGGCGGTAATTTAGTTCCCTGGCCCCGGCTTCTCGTCGATTATTGACGGTGAGCGCGTGGGAGTTGGAGCGATCTTAACAGAGCTACACACTGTTCGGAAGCGCTGTACCTTGTTGAGCGCCTGGAGGGCTCGGCTTGAAAGCGCGGTTCCGCGTTTGACGAGTTTCCTATACTTCTTAGTTTGCCCACTGCCTAGGAAACTAGCCCGAGCCGAGATGCGACGGATTGAATTGAGCGCGATGAAATAGCGCGCCCTGATCGAGTCTAGCAGCGGACCATCATCGACTGTAGAGCAACCATTCGGGACGAGTGGGCAGTTGATACTGCTGTCCTGGATACTTGAGGTGAGAATGTGTTGGATCTGGGCGAAGGCATTGATAGAGCGCTCTTTGGAGCGACCCATCAGCTCTCGTAGGCGAGCGCGCTGTTCTTTGTTAACTTTGTGCAGGCCTGTCCTCGATTCATTCTGAAGTGTATCAGCGGATTGATATCCAACAGCCAAGAAATCTCGCGAAAGCTCGATCACCTCTTTCTTAATCTGTACGTTGTCGGTCACGGGACAGTCGCATTTGGTTGTACTGAGTGACACATCAGCTTTCTTACCCGGCAGCAACCATTGCAGATCAGGTTCGTACGGGACCGTAAAGACGCCCTTATTTAATCCCGAGAAGAATTGAGCTGGCTGGGCCCGATCCTTTGCGCCCGGTCGGAACATATTGAGCTCGCCGATGGGGATAAATATATCGAACGGATTCGGGTTCATGTAACCCATGATCCCGAGTTTTTGCGAAGATTGGCTCGAGGTCATCAGGCAATCATGTAGCGGTTCCACGAAGGGCAGAATTGGGCTTTGAGCATTCACGGTTACACTTTGTACGGTGTAGCCACTAATCTGCACTGACCAAGTGAACTCCTCACCGGCAATCAGGGGAAAGAACACAACTCCTCTGTGTAGCCCTGGCTTAAAGTTGATCGGTTGTCCGCGTGAGGAGGACCCCGGAGAGAATGCGTTTGTACCGAGAGCCGATGTTCCGAATGGAAGTGTGATCGGATCGGTTGTAGTGTTGAAGTACGAGAAGTAGGCAGTGTAGGTCCCGTTTCTGTTGTCGTAGATTCCCTCAAGAGTGATCTCAAGTGGACTATCTTCTATTCCGCCCGTGCCGGTTGAAGTGCCAGTGCCTGAACCTCCGGTGCCCGAGCCGCCAGTACCGGTTCCGCCAGTCCCGGTCACTCCAGTGCTGCCGGTTGTTGTGCCGCCTGTACCGGTTCCGCCAGTTGCTGAGCCCGAAGTTAAGGTGCCTGAGCCAGAGCCGCCGGAAGACGCTGCGGTTGATGTGGAGCCGGTGTTTGCTACGGTTCCTGTGCCTGTTCCGGAGCCGGTTGAGGCAGAGCCGGTGGTGCTGGAGTTAGTTGCGCTGCCGCTGCCGCTGGCGGTGGTTGATGTAGAGCCGGTGGTTGCCACTGTGCCTGTTCCGGAGCCAGTAGTGCTGGTGCCAGTGGTGTTACTCGCTGCTGAGCCGCTGGCGGCTGTTGATCCGCTGGTTGAGCCGGAGCCAGTGGTGCTGGAGTTAGTTGCGCTGCCGCTGCCGGTGGTTGATGTGGAGCCGGTGGTTGCTACCGTACCTGTACCGCTTCCAGAGGCGGTGGTGCCGGTAGTGCTACTGGCTCCTGAGCCGCTTGCTGTTGTTGCCCCGGTAGTTGAGCCGGAGCCAGTGGTGCTGGAGTTAGTTGCGCTGCCGCTGCCGGTGGTTGATGAGCCGGTAGTGGAAGAGGTTCCGCTTGTTCCGGATCCATCAGCAGTGCCGCTTGTGTTTGTGGCTCCCGATGCAGTGCCGGACGTGGTGCCACTGCCCGTTGATGAGCCTGTTGAGCCGGTACCACTTGTTGCATTGTTTGGGCCGGTGTTGATGCCAGACGAAGATTCTCCAGTGCTCGGTCCAGTTTCTGACCCCGAGCCCGATCCTGAAGTTCCAGACCCTGTAGTCGCACTACCTGATCCATTGGTAGTGCCGGTTCCTGTCGAGGATGTTGTTGAGTTAGCAGTGGTGCTGTTGGTATCACTTGCAGTTGATCCTCCGGTGCCAGTAGTTCCGGTAGCCGAGTCACCGGAGCCAGGGGCTGTCCCTGATGGGCCCCATGAGCCAGAGCCGCCGCTAGTCCCGGACGCTGTTCCACTTCCGCTGCCGGAGGCCGTGGTTGTCGTAGTTGTGTGGCCGCCAGTCACTACGACGCCTCCTCCGCTGCCTGAATTTCCCGCCCCGACCCCAACATCGACACCACCTGGGGGAAACACTGCACAGAGGTTGCAGTGTTTCACATTTGGGTCAGAGGGAATAAGGCAAACTTTGGTAGGATCTGGGTCCGTAACATAGCAGGGAAAATTGCTGACACTACAACGCCTTAACTCGCAAGGTTCATCAATGCCCAAATCCTCACAAAATTGGGGCGGATTCAATCCGCAATTGCATGGTCCCTGGGTACGTTGAACGCAGCACTGAAACTGTTGATCCGATGTTGTAAGCACCAAGCAATCTGGATCTATCGCCAGCACTTCTCGGCAAAACACTAACCCAATCAGGAGAACGACCGATACCAGGCCCGCAAATCGTCCTACCGACGCACGCAGCCCCGACCTGATTGCAACAAGGCAAGTAACGGCGATTTTAGATGTGCCTCTGAATGCTTTCCCCACGTGCCACCCCACCCAAGGAAAAGGTCGACCGGAAGCTAGAGAAACTTAATATGATTCTTCTGCATCCGAGAATGGTTAAATAGCTGTGGCGCACAGGCTTATCAGAGGCATAAACTGCGAATGCTTTCATTAGCTTGCTCGCACCTGTCGAACACTAGACGGGACACCCCACGAGCCGACGGGACTCGAACCCTGTAAGGAAAGAAACGCTGCGCTAGCTCGCGTTTCTTGCTAGTCGCTTTAGGTGCCTTTATGCCGTCGCCCCTGCGGGGCTCACGGCTGCGGCACCTCCTCTCACGTGACCAAGATCAAGCGAAAGCTCGCGGGTTCGAATGACGTGGGATACGGAATTTGGACCTAAAGGTCCAAATGGCGGAGCCGACGGGACTCGAACCCGCGACCTCTCGCGTGACAGGCGAGCGTTCTAACCAACTGAACTACGACTCCGTGGGGAACCTTGTTAGAACGCCTCTGGGTCCAGGGGGGGTCCCCCTCGGTCGCAATCAAAATCTTGGCGGAGCCAAGTTTTGATCGAGGAGTCATAGCGAGCGTTCTAACCAACTGAACTACGACTCCATTAGGGCTGCATTGGCTTGGCCAACGCGCGAGGAGGGAAGGTACCTAAAAATTGGGGTTAAGTAAAGCTGGAATAGGGTAGTTTTTTTGATATGTTATGATTGACTGCAGGTGTTGAGGGTGAGAAACAATGGGTAAGAGGGGGATTTTGGGGTGTCAAATCAGAGCCTCGTCCCGCTCCGACAAAGACCTTATAACGGCTTTCAGGTCGATAACACACCATAACAATTGACTCAAAAGGAGTTGCTGTGTCCGAACACGATCAAAAGGGATACGACCCAAAGACTATCGAGCCTAAATGGCAGCGATACTGGGACGCTCATAAGACTTTCAAAACTACCGACTCGGGTAAGGAGAAAGTTTATGTACTCGATATGTTCCCGTACCCTTCAGGGTCAGGGCTGCATGTGGGACATCCGCTCGGTTACACCGCTACCGACATCTACTCGCGCTTTAAGCGCATGAAGGGTTTTGATGTGCTGCATCCGATGGGGTTTGATGCGTTCGGGCTTCCAGCTGAGCAACACGCAGTCAATACAGGCGAACACCCAGGGGTCATCACCGAAAAAAATTGCGCGAACTTCGTCGCCCAGCTCAAAAAGATCGGGCTCTCATACGACTGGGACCGCGAGATTAAAACCTGTACCCCAGATTATTATAAGTGGACGCAGTGGATTTTTCTTAGACTTTACAATTCGTGGTTCGATGATGCAGCCAATAAGGCTCGTCCTATAGAAGAATTGCCGATTCCTGCGGATGTTAAGGCTCAGGGAGCCTTAGCGATTCAGCAGTATCAGGCAACGCATCGCTTGGCTTACTATGCAGAGGCGATGGTCAACTGGTGTCCGGCGCTTGGAACGGTGTTGGCTAATGAAGAGGTGATCAACGGGCGCTCAGAACGCGGTAACCACGAGGTTATTCGCAAGCCGATGAAGCAGTGGATGCTACGTATCACGAAGTATTCTGAGCGGCTTATATCTGAGCTTGAGGGAATTGATTGGCCTGAGGCCATTAAGGAGCAGCAGCGCAATTGGATCGGCCGAAAAACAGGGGCCGAGATAGCCTTCGCGGTGGCGGGCTCAGATGCAAAGATCGTGGCTTTTACAACAAGGCCTGACACCCTCTTTGGAGTGACATTCTTTGTTGTCGCACCCGAGCATCCCTTGGTTGATCAGATCACAACAAGCGATCGAGCTTCTGATGTCGCAGCATACCGTGAGGCTGCGGCTAAGCTTAGTGACTTTGATCGAACCTTTGAGACTCGTAAAAAGACTGGCGTCTTCACTGGTGGATACGTCGTTAATCCGATCACAGACGAAAACGTGCCCGTGTATGTGGGGGACTATGTTCTGGTGTCATACGGCACAGGGGCGGTAATGGGTGTGCCAGCCCACGATGAGCGTGATTTTGAGTTTGCTCAGAAATTTAAGCTTCCAATCAAGGCCGTAATCGTTCCAGAGAATAGTCCTGCCGAGATGGTTGAATCAGTGAAGTCTGGTGAGCTCTCGTGGACTGAGCCCGGAATAATGTTGCCGCATTCTCATCCACGGGCCGAGCAGCTAGGACTTGCAGGCATCTCCAATCAAGAAGCCGGTAAGAAGATCACAGCGTGGCTCGAGCAAGAGAAGCTTGGGAAACGAGTAGTGAACTATAAACTACGCGATTGGCTGTTCTCGCGACAGCGTTACTGGGGAGAGCCGATTCCGATCGTTCATTGGGAAGATGGTACGACGACATCGCTTGCCGATTCTGAACTGCCGCTCGTATTACCTCAAGTCGAGGACTACAAGCCTTCCGAGGGAGGAGAGTCTCCGTTGGCGAAGGCTACCGAGTGGTTGAATGTCACCGATCCCGCTACTGGCAAGAAGGGGCGGCGTGAGACCAACACTATGCCTCAGTGGGCAGGTTCGTGCTGGTATTATCTGCGTTTTATCGCTCCGCATAACTCAAGTGTTGGTTGGGATCCAAAGCTTGAGAAGAAATGGATGCCGGTTGATCTGTACGTTGGTGGAGCTGAGCACGCGGTCTTGCACCTTCTCTATGCGCGTTTCTGGCATAAGGTCTTGTACGACCTGGGGCACGTGTCAACGAAGGAGCCGTTTCAGAAACTTTACAATCAAGGAATGGTTCAATCATTTGCCTTCAAGGATAGTCGAGGTGCGCTGATTCCATCTGATCTCGCTGTTGAGGATGGGGCAGGTGGGTGGAAGAATTCCAAAACTGGCGAGTCACTTGATCGCATCGTCGCCAAGATGTCCAAGTCGCTAAAGAATGTGGTGACCACCGATGAAGTAATCGGAATGTATGGGGCTGATACCCTGCGTACCTATCTGATGTTTATGGGGCCGCTTGACTCTGGACGTCCTTGGGATCCAAAAGCAATCTCAGGCAATGTGCGATTCTTAAAGCGCGCATACACCTTTGTGGTTGGAAATGCGATTCAAGGCTTCCGTGATGTTGTTGCACTTGAGTCGGAAGCCCCCGAAGTAAAAAAAGCCATCAACAAAGCCGTCAAAAAGATCGGCGAGGATATTGAAGCCCTGGCCTTCAATACCCCAATCTCAACGATGATGGAGCTGTTAAACACCATAGGCGACAAGCCAGTGTCCAAGGACACCCTTGAGAAGTTTACGCTTGTGCTGTGCCCATTCGCGCCGCATCTGGCAGAGGAGTTGTGGGAGCGTCTTGGCAATAAGTCGCCAGCAAGTCTTGCTCCATGGCCGGCGTTTGATCCCGCACATGTAGTCGATGATACGGTTACGGTTGTGATTCAGATCGCTGGTAAGAAACGAGCCACGATCGATGTCGCGCCATCAATCGATGAGGCAGAGTTGAAAGCGAAGGTTATCGAAGCGATGGCCTCGACTGCCTACAAAGTTTCGGCGGGCGATAAATTTATCACGGTCTTTAACCCAGGAACTAAGGTGCCGCGGTTGGTGAATGTGATTACGCAGGGGTAGGGCGGCTATATCTGGTAGACCGAGTCGAGGTTTGCCGCAAGTCTTAGACGAGCTCCCCAAGGAATTTGCGAGCCGAGCAAACCTCTAGATCGCCTCGATGGATGGTCGAGGGTACATCATCGCGGATAACTTGTACCGCACGCGCTTGTGGGAACCGCTCTTTTAGGTAGCGCAGAGACGGTGCGGGAGCGCCGTTTGCCAATTTGCACTCTATAAGCAGGATCGGCTGCCGCTTCTCGACCAACACGAAATCGACTTCGCGGCTATCAACATCCCGAAAATAGCGCAGCTCGATCTCTCGCCCCTCAGTAGCAAAGATGTAGTCAACCCACTTTAGCAAATGGCAGGCGATCATATTCTCGTACCGAGCGGCTTCGTCGGGGACGATTGCCCAATTAAAGTGGTAGTGTTTTCGCTCTTTCTTGACCGCCCTAATTTTCGGTGCTCCTAGCGGCATGAGTCTGAAAATGCTGTACAACCTCTCAAAGATATCAAGCCAACGACCAACCGTCTGATGATTAATCTGTAGATCCTCGCGTAAGGCATTAATGGAGAGAGGACTGCCTACTCTTTCCGGTAAGCTGATTGATAAGAGCTCCATCGTCCCTAGGTCTCGGACGTTCTCAACTGCAGCGATGTCTTCTTGGATAAGACGGCTGCGATATTCAACAGCCCATCTTCTAGCTCTTGCCAGCGATCCCGCTAGAAACGGCTCTGGAAATCCGCCCAGCGTTAAGAGAGCCTCAAGATCGTTCTGCGACTTGCCCCCGATCTCAGCGAAGGAGAGAGGGTGTAATTTAAGATAGTGATATCGCCCCTGCAGAGAATCCCCTCCGTAGCGATACAGGTCGAGGCGAGCGCTGCCGGTGACTAGTATTTTTTTCTTTGGATGAAGCTCATCAAAGACCCCCTTTATGTAGCCGCGCCATTTTCGGTACTTATGCAGCTCGTCAAAGACCAGCAGCGGCGTATCAGGGAGAGCTCTACGCAGAATCGATTCCCTGTCGCGGGGGATATCCCAGTTTAGGTAGCCCGTTTTTTTGGTGGGAAGTAGTGAGCGCGCTAAGGTTGTTTTGCCGACCTGCCGAGGCCCGCCAAGAAACACCATCTTGTGTTTGAGATCTTCGGCTATTTGAAGAGATAGATAGCGATCCACGCTGTAAGTTTATCACGATAGATCGTAAAATACAAGCGAGTAATTCACGATTAATCGTAAAGATTCAAGCCTGGTGGTTTCCTGGTACGTTGCAAAGAAGATATCCTGGGCTAAAACTACGATAGCCCTCAGCCTCGCAAATTCGGTTGATTACACTTTAGTGTAGAGGAGAGAGCGTTGATAGCTGTTTGTCAAAGGTAAGGATTAGCTCGATATGCGTACGAATTTACCCCCCAAAGAGCGTGCTCGCCAACGGCTTCATCGCCTCAATGCAGTTTGCAGTGTGCTGCTCTAGGGGAATTCCCAACTCTTCAGCGCCGAGTCGAATATCGTCTCGATTGCAGCCGCGCGCGAAGGCTTTGTCCTTAAACTTCTTTATCACTGATTTGACTTCAAGGTTGTGGATGGATTTATCGGGCCGTACGAGAACACTCGCGGTAATAAGTCCTGATAGCTCGTCTACGGCAAAGAGGGTCTTAGCAAGTAATGTTTCGCGCGGAGTGTTTGTATAAAGCGCATGACCCATAATCGCTGTGCGTAGCTCTTCTGGATATCCCAGTTCACCTAAAATTGCGTTGCCCTTAAAGGGATGGCCGTCTGGACTAACTGGCTCGGGGAACATCTCGTAATCAAAGTCATGCAGTAGTCCTGTAATGCTCCACAGTACGGGGTCAACTTGATTGCCTTGAGCCTGAAAGTACTTGGCGTACCAAACCATGCAGCTCTCAACCGCAAGGGCATGATTGAGTAGGCTTACAGACTTTGTGTGCTCGCTAAGCAGAGCCTGCGCTTCATCCCGAGTCTTTGAGCAGCTCATTATGCTTATAGCCTCTCTGGTGAAACTTCTGAGGCGCTTGGGGTGTTAGAGTATACCTCAAGCAGCTTTAAGAGGTTTAGAAGTTGTATGTTCTCTTGGACAGCATCAAGCGGAATGGCTATCTCGAACTGTTTCTGCGCGTCCTTCACCGATACCGACATTACAGAGGGAGCGTTAGCCTGATCGCGTACGCCTGAGAGTCCAAAGATCCCTGATTCGCGTAGTAATTGTAGGACGCGTCCTGTGTTCTCACGATCGGTTGGGTCTAATAGCGACCGAGTCGGAAGCTGCCATGCAGACGGAGTAGCGCCTCGTGACGGGTCTTTTACAACAATTGATATCTGCAGTGTGAGGTCGGTTTCTTTTAAGTCAGCCGTGGGGGAGAGCTTCTCAGCCACGCCCTGATACCACTCGTTAAAGGAGCTCTGCAGGTTGTTCTGGATGGTTGGGCTGCCGAGGTTAAATGCAACCAGCGCCATTAGGGTAAATAGTGCCGCGACCAGTAATTTGGGCTTGAGAATATTCTTAAACATCATCCGGTCAAGGATAGTAACACCACATGGAGAGGTCAAACGCGAACCGGTGCTTCTCTTAAAAAAGCAATGATATCATATTGTTGCAATACTCGAAAGTTGGCGTTACCAGAAAATCTGGCGGCTCCTCAGGGCGGATTGTGCCGACGATTCTGACCGTTGAAAGATGGACGCACGCGGCGGCTTACGCAATAATCGCGTGCCGTTTTAGTAAGAGGTAGTATGAGCACAGAAAGTACATCATCCAATGGAGTATCAGAAAAGCCGTCAGCAGGGTTCTCAGTCACTGTAAGGCTTAGGATTGAAAATCGTCCGGGAAGTTTCGCGCGTGTCGCGCAGGCGAGCGCGGATTCACACGCCTCACTTGCTGAGGTCGCGCTCGTTTCGAGTGACTTTGATTTTAATGTTCGTGATGTAACGATTAACTGCCGAAGCGAAGAGCACTCGCGCGAGCTTCTCAAACAGATCGAATCTCTCGCAGGTGTATTTATCGAGCGTTGGCAGGATGACACCTTTGCTATGCACGCTGCTGGCAAGTTAAACGTTGTGCCGAAGCAGACGCTGCGCACGACTGATCAGCTTTCACGCGCATACACTCCGGGCGTAGCACGGGTGTGTACGGCGATCCACCGTAAGCCAGAAGATGCTTACGCGTATACCATCAAAGCTAATACAGTTGCGGTGATCTCAGACGGTAGCGCTGTGCTAGGGCTTGGAAATATCGGCCCACGCGCTGCTTTGCCAGTAATGGAGGGGAAAGCTGTCCTGTTTAAGCAGTTCGCTGGAATCGATGCGTTTCCGATCTGTCTCGATACTCAGGATACAGAGGAGATTATCTCTACGATTAAGAATATCGCTCCGGTGTTTGGTGGTATCAACCTTGAGGATATCTCGGCTCCGCGCTGTTTTGAGATAGAGAAGCGGCTCTCTGAGGAGCTCGATATCCCTATATTCCACGATGACCAGCACGGCACTGCTGTGGTGGTTCTGGCTGGTTTGATGAATGCGCTAAAGATTGTCGGAAAGCCGCTTGAGAAGATTACGGTAGTGATTAACGGCTTCGGCGCTGGGGGTGTTGCGTGCACTAGGCTGCTTCTTGATGCCGGAGTGAAGAATATTATTCCGTGTGATACCGCCGGAACTGTTTATCGCGGACGAAAAGAAAATATGAACGCGGTGAAGCAGGAGCTTAGCATGATAACCAATCTTGAGCATGTGAAAGGCTCGGTTGCTGATGCACTTAAAGGTGCTGACGTGTTTGTTGGTGTATCGCAGCCGGGGGCGATAACGCCTGCTGATGTAAAGACGATGGCGAAGGATCCAATTGTATTTGCTCTTGCAAATCCGATCCCAGAGATTATGCCGACTGACATCAAGGGTATCGCGCGTATTATCGCCACGGGTCGCTCAGACTATGCAAATCAGGTAAACAACGTGCTGTGCTTCCCGGGAATATTCAAAGGGGCGCTTGCGTGTCGAGCACGTGCGATCACTACAGAGATGAAGCTTGCTGCTGCCAAGGCGATTGCAAGTGAGGTTTCAGCGGCTGAGCTGCGTGAAGACTATATCATCCCCGGTATCTTTAAGAGCGATATTGCATCCAAGGTTGCTGAGCAGGTTAAGGCTGTAGCTATGCGCAATGCGTAGCCGTTAGGCCGCGCCAAAAAGCTCTCTACTGCATCGTCTTAGCAAGGGCGAGTAGGGTCTCTTTGGTATTTTTGCTTGGATCTTCGATAATCGTTTCTTCAAGCTGCTTAAGGATCTTCCCCATTCCTGGACCGGGTTTGACGCCGAGCGCCTTTAGGTCTTCGCCATCAACGGCTAGCTTGCCGTAGCTTGGAGTGGCCATCTTTGTAAGTTCAGTTTGCAAAAGCTCATCGAAGGCACGAGCGGTGCTGGCGATCTCCTCGTTAGCAATTGTCGGAGAGGAATCTGCATCCTTAAACGCCCGCCAGAGGGGTAGGGTCTCGCCAAGATCGCGGATCAGTCGACGGACTCCGGCAGGGCCACAGCTAAGCGGGCGCATGTGGTGGCGAACGACTGAGCTGATCTGCTTCATGTCATCGTGCGAGAAGCGCAGATGCTCCATGCGTTGCCAGCTTAAGGTAGTGCTTACCACTTCGTGAGAGTAAAAATGCCTCTCACCGCCTGCATCTACACTTAAGGTGTGTGGCTTGCCGATATCGTGAAATATCGCCGACCAGCGTAAGATCCGGTCCGGCGGTGTGCAGTCTAGAACCGCCAGGGTGTGATCAAATACGTCGTGGATATGGTAGCGATTCTGCTCAAATCCTACCGACGGGATGAGCTCTGGAAGGGTATAGGGTAGGGCGCCGATGGCGTTTAACTTGCTCACTCCAGCTGACGGAAAGGGGCTCATCAGAATCTGCTCAAGCTCGTTTCGTATGCGCTCAACGCTTACATGCTCAAGGGCTGTGACTAGCGAGGCAGCTGCTGTTTCAGTGTGGGGATCGATTGTTCTTCCTTGTGCATCTCCGAAGCGAATCATGCGCAAGATGCGGAGCGGGTCTTCCTTGAGACGCACAGCAGCGTCACCAACGCAGCAGAGCCGCCCAGCTGAGATATCCGCAATCCCGGCGTATGGGTCAATAATCTCATAAGTAGAGAGGCAGAAAGCCAGGGCGTTGATGGTGAAATCACGCCCGGAGAGATCGGTTGTGATATCGCGAGCATCGATCTGCACATCACGATCGGCTGGTTGTCTAAAGGTTGTAACCTCAAGGTGTGTCCCATCGATAACTACTAAAACTGTTCCGTGTTGGATGCCGGTCTCAATTACGCGCAGTCCGTGGGCAACGCAGCGGTCTTTAACTTCAGGAGCTGAGAGGTTTGTGGCGAGGTCAAGATCGGTGCGTGAGCTGTCGTAGAACGCGTCGCGAACTGTGCCGCCGACTAGAAATAGTTGTGCTGAGTTGAGGGCTGCTTTGAGTGAGCGTAGTGCGGACGTGTCAGAGAGTGAGCGTAGAGATGCTGTGGCCTCAGAACGGCTACGAGTTGGTCTGCAAGAATGTGAACCACGAGGGTGGTATTTTTCCATGGAGCTTTATGTGAAGTACGGGCAGCCACTCGGGTTTAATCGGGTTCTTAAGAAGCTTCATGTGTGCTTCCTTCGGTGTCTGTCCGCCTTTCTTCCTATTACAGCTGGCACACGCGCAGACGATATTCTCCCACGTTGTTTTCCCGCCGCGGCTGCGAGGGATAACGTGATCGAGTGTCGACTCCTTAGCCGTTAGCTCTTTTGCGCAATACTGACACTGAAAATTATCACGGGCCAGAATATTAGCACGAGAAAGTGGAGGAGCGCGGCGCCCGGCCTTAAAAAACTTCACCAAACGTACCACAGCCGGAGCTTTTATCGCTATTGAGACCGATCGGATATCGTGATCATACTCCTCGATGATCTCAACTTTGCCTAAGAAAAACATGCAGACGGCATTCTGCCAGGAGATGACTCGGATAGGTTCGTAGGACGCGCTCAGGAGAAGAACAGGACCCATATCTCTTTAGACGCTAAAAGAGGCCGTTTGGGATACTTTTTAGCTCATAATTCTAGTATCTCCGGGCATCAGTGAGTGCGCAAGCCCGTGATTATTCGTAGCGAGTTTAGGGCGTTAGATATTACTTTTGGTTGGCTATATAACCCAGCTGGATGGGGCTAGGAGGGGCGATTTGCATGTGATGACACCCTTGGGTAGACCAGCAGCGTTTCAGAAGCCTGCGGGCAGCAATTCCCAGCCTAAATTTCAGCACTTAGCTTGACATGAAGCCCACTTCCCATTATTTTCCCCCTTCGCGACGGAGAGGGGCCAGTAGCTCAGCTGGTTAGAGTACACGCCTGATAAGCGTGAGGTCGGTAGTTCGAGTCTACCCTGGCCCACCAGCGTTACTCCTATGCGAACTTTGCCGAAGGCAAAGATTCGCATGACGGGCAAGGGCTTGCCCCTGGACCCCGGCTGGGGCTTGGTAACACGCTCAGCATCTTCGTTGCGAATGGTTAATTAATCGTGGGCCTGTAGCTCAGTTGGTAGAGCACCAGCCTTGCAAGCTGGGGGTCCAGAGTTCGAATCTCTGCAGGTCCACCACGATTCCTTCTTCTCCTCCTCTAATTCCTTTTTTCTCTTCTTCCCCTCCACAACTCTTCCTGTAATGCTTGCGTCATGAAATTGGTTATGGCCCTCTTTGCGCTTCTGGCTGGTCTTGGGATCGCGATTCAAACGGGGATGAACGCGCAGCTTCGAGCGTCCTTTGGAAGTGGTTTGCTTAGTGCGCTCGTGAGCTTCGCGGTCGGGTTGCTCGGCCTGCTTGCTATAGTGCTGTTTTCCCGCACCCCTTGGCCATCAGGAGTGGCATTTTCGCAGATCCCGCTCTGGGCATGGTGTGGTGGATTGCTGGGTGCTTTCTTTATCGCGGTCGCTTCTATCTGCGCGCGCGATCTCGGGGCGGGCTTCTTTATTATAATGGTTACGTTTGGACAGGTGCTGGGCTCAATCTTGATCGACCACTATGGGCTACTGGGCATGCCCGTACGGCCTGTATCATTCGCTAAGATAAGTGCATGCGCCCTCCTGATTACCAGTGTGGCGATACTCTCGTTCTCTGAAAAATAAAATAAGTCGCGCTCGCGGCGGTACCGCTACACATTAAACCTAAAATGCACGATGTCACCGTCCTGCATCAGGTACTCTTTCCCTTCAGTGCGCATCTTTCCGGCTTCCTTCGCTTTTACTTCGCTACCGGCATCGACGTAATCCTGATACGAGATCACTTCGGCACGGATAAATCCTCGCTCAAAATCTGAGTGAATCTTTCCGGCGCATTGTGGGGCTGTACTGCCGCCCTGGGCAGTCCAGGCGTGGCACTCCTTTGGGCCAACGGTGAAGAAGGTGATGAGGTTCAGCAATTTGTACCCTGCAACCGTGAGTCTATCGAGGCCAGATGTGGTGACACCAAGCGAATTTAGAAACTCTTTCCTCTCTGCGGCGTTTAGTTCCGCGATCTCGGCTTCCACTTGGCCTGAGATGGTAACGAGTGGGGCGTTCTGCTCTTTGGCATACGCAGCAAGTTGATCGACAGGCATCGAGCCGCTTGGATCGGGTTCGTGTAGGATCTCACCTTCTGGAACATTCGCCACAAAGAGGACGGGCTTTGAGGTCAGAAGATTCTGCGTGA
>Ga0315904_10005394_pt1 | contig 17769 bp, 30 predicted proteins | sample LakEriMetagenome_6_FD_203529 | JGI IMG/M metagenome (GOLD analysis project Ga0315904, IMG submission 203529) | Freshwater fungal communities from buoy surface, Lake Erie, Ohio, United States - Buoy 12 MA120 | ecosystem: Environmental > Aquatic > Freshwater > Lake | place: USA: Lake Erie, Ohio...
CAGGACTTGCGCGGCGTGCGCATGGGTCTCGCGTTACTGCGCGGCCAAGTACGGGTCAGAAGTGGCCGTGTACGACTACACAAAGATCGCGCCATTTCAGGTCGACGGCTATCACTTGACGTATAGTCACAGTGAGCGCCCGGAATCCTTGCGCGTGTCGCTTGATTGGCTCTCGCGTGGCGGTTCTGTCGCGGTTGTTTTCGCGGTCCGCAAGGGCCACCCGCTACCAAAAGAATGGAACGGCTACCCTGTTATCGACGGCGACCAATCGGACGCCCGGTTTACTGACGCGCCAGGTTCCGTTGTCGGGTTGCGAGTTAAGGGTTCATTCAAGAAGTCTTTCGGTAACCCGTTCGTGGTTATCGCGTAAGGGATAGAAATATCCCCGCTATTCGGGTAGGCGCACGCCTACCCTCACCGAAGCCGAAACCAAACCTAGGGAGACAACATGAGCGCACAATCAGCCATCCTCACGCCGTTGGCGAAAGAGCTGAACAAACAGCTCCTCAAACACATCGCGGGGTCGACGATATTCTGCCCCATTTGCAGCGACATCATGGACTACCGCCGCACGGTCGCGGTGTCCTTCATGCGGGGAAACAACCCTGTAGCAACTAAGGGCTGCTGCGGCACCTGTTTCGATGAAGTGATGCGTGCCAATGCCGAGCGCATTGCGAAAGAACACGAAATGACTATCGACATCGTCGACGGTCGCGCCAAGTAACCGACCCGCCGATGAGTCCCCGGCGGGGGACGAAACGGGCGCAAGCCCGTCCGGGGCGCATTTTAACCCCCCCTAACCAACAATTAAGGAGCACCATGAAACACAAATACACAAAGGCAGAAATCGAGGCAATGAAAGACGAGCTGCGGGCCATCCTGCCGCCTCTGGTCCTACTGGTCCGCCCTGTTCGGCGCAGTAGTGTACCTCAGCTTTAAGGCCTAGTCCAATACGTTGGACGGAAAGAAAAACATGACAGATAAAGAGATACTAGAACAGCTCGAAGCCATGACCTACAACGGCATGGTCACATTTTATGGCACCGTCAGGATAGAACTGTCCGACCTGAAGGATGCTATCGAAAACCTCATCACCCGCGCCTCAATGCCCGATATCTTCGGAGACTTAACGCCGTCCGATAAGGTGTTAGTGTCTATCATCAGGCAGTGGGTCCGAGTTAACAGCTAGTCCAATCCATTGGACTGCACGTTTAATAATTAAGGAGAAGCCTAACATGGCTAAACGCAAAAAGCACATCCTCGACGCCGGGGTTTGCCGGGAGATCGTACGCGATCTCCTGGACTCCGAAGGCCCAATGACGATATCGCAACTCGCATCGCGTATCCGCCCCGTGTTTCGGGTGGATACAGCATACCTCGCCATGACCGTCTGTGGTCGCAAGGCAGGGTTCGTGGTGGATAGCGGCGTGGTATACTCGAAACCGAATTCCAGATGGAGGAGTGGAAAATGAAGTGCAGGGTACTGAAGACGATGGCGCAGTACGACACTGCTGTAAAAGACGTGCTAGGATACACACTGTGGGCGCTGCTGTTCGCGGCAGTGATCTACATGAGCTTCAAGGCATAAGGAGGCTACGTTGAAGCGAGTAACAATCAACATTCAATACTGTGGGCGCTGCCCACACTGCGGGGAGACGACTATCCCCTACCCCAACGGGCGCGGGTATCTGATGGAGTGCCGCAACTTCCCCGCCCCTGTCCTGATCCAGCGGCCCGACGAGGAACACGGACCGTTCCCTGAGTGGTGTCCGCTGGAAAGCGCCAAGTAAAGGAGAAAACATGACATACAGTATCACCATTTCCACCGAAGACGTTTACGGGTTGACCGACCCCAGGAACCCCGCAGGATACGCAAAGACCGGGGAGTTCCGGCCACCACGCACCGGAGAATTCTTCCTGAACTCCGCTGAGACTTCGGCGATGAGAGCAGCGCACAACCACTCGACCGGGAACCCGCGCATTATCTTGCGGGAGATGGGCGAGAAGGAGTTGGTCATCCAGGAGGCGCTCCCGCTCCTCAGGTCTATCTACATGGAATCCAAAGACGAGAAGGTTTGGGATCTAATCAGGAAAGCGGAGGAAATGCTTGATGTTTAGCGCCACCGAGTTGTTCGGCGCGATCTCTGCAATCGCCCTGCGCGATGGGTTCTCTCAACTTTCGGCGCTCCGCAAGCGCCTGGAAGATCAACCGCAACTAGCCGGGCAGGAGTGCTACATCATCCTGAACGAGTTCGAGTCCGACATCTTCCCGGTCTCCGACTGCGAAGCCAAGTACACGGCTACCGTCAAGCCGTTCTTCATGTCGTTCGCGAAGAAGCACCAGACCTACCTGTACAAGCCCCAGGATGAGTCCATCGATACCGTTGAACGTGAAACCATGGTCAACCAGATTATCGACGGCGCGAAGTTCTAACCCAAACCAACCAAACCAAGGAGAAGATCACATGTTTGCCAATCAGTTCAAGAGGGCGATCCAGGTCGCCATCAATGCTCAGGTCCCGCTGTGGGTCTGGGGTCAGGCGGGTATCGGCAAGAGCGCCATCATCCGCACCGTCACCGCTGCTCTGCGCCGGGAACATATCGACGTGCGGCCCACGCAGATGGACCCCGTCGACATGGGCATCCCCTACGTCAAGGACGGCGTCTGCTACCGCGCTATCCCCAACTGGCTCCCCAAGGACGGCAACACCCTGATCGCCGTCGAGGAGTTGCCTGACGCCCCCATGTCTGTGCAGTGCGCCCTGTATCAGTTGGTCCTGGAGCGCCGCCTGGGCGACTACTCCCTGCCTGACGGCGCGTACATCTGCGCCACGGGCAACCGTGCCAAGGACGGCGGCAACTACAACCAGCCCCCGGCCCCGCTCATGAACCGCTTCCTGCACATCGAGCTTGAATCCGGCTACGATTCCTGGCTTGAGTGGGCTGCGGGTGGATACCAGAACGACGAGGTGGAGATCATCGCCCCTCGCCCTATCACCCCGCACATCCGCCCCGAGATCCGCGCCTTCTTCGGGTTCCGCAAGGACTTGCTCGTGCAGCAACCCGCCAAGAACGACTACGCCTTCTGCACTCCGCGCTCTGTCGAGTTCCTCTCCCGCATCCTCGACCAGCAGCCCAGTGATGACGTGGTTGGCGACATGATCCGCGGCACCATCGGTTCCGGCACCGGGTACGAGTTCCTGGGGTTCCTCAAGACGTGGCAGTCACTGCCGCAACTGAGCGCCATCATCCGCGACCCTGAATCCGTCCCTGTGCCGAAGGACCTCAGTGCCAACTACGCGACCTCTATCTACCTGTCCTCTAATTGGGACAAGCAGAACTCGAAGGCCCTCTGCACCTACATACAGCGACTGTCGCCGGAGTACGGGTGCCTGTTCCTCAAGGACGTGTGCAAGCGCGACAAAGCTGCGCCCACGTCTCGCCCCATCATCGAGATGATCTCTCGCCCCGAATACTCGCAGTTGATGTTCTAACACCAGGAGATATAGGAGACTACCATGTTGAATAATAATGCAGTCCTCGTTCGCTTCGCCGTCTCGCAGTGGACGGCCCGGAAGTACGACAAGAAGGCGACCTCTGAGGTCGAAGCCAATCACGGCACGAAGGGGGAGGTCGGGCGGTTCAACAAGCAACTCGCCGCCAAGAAGTACCTCCAGGAACTCTCCAGCAACATCTCGCTGGCGCGGAAGTTCCACTACACCCAGACGCTGCCTTGGCTCGATGCGGACGGAATCCGCATCCTGCCCACGGCCAACTTCACCAGCTACCAGGAGGGTATGTCTACCTTCCACGCGAAACATCAGGCGGCGCTCGATAAGTTCGTCGCGAGCTACCCTGATGTGATCGACGAAGCGCGGTATCGCCTCAACGGACTGTTCGACCCGTCAGAATTCCCTGCTATCCAGGACATTCGCGGCAAGTTCGATTGGTCTGTGTCCTTTTCTCCGGTGCCTGACGCCGGGGACTTCCGGGTGGATCTCCAGCAGTCCATCCTTGACGAGATGGAGCGGGACATGCAGCAGCGCCTCGCCGCCAACTACGACAGTGCCGTGCTGGATCTCTTTGAGCGCATCTATATCCAAACCTCGCACGTTGCCGAGCGGCTGGAAGGCTACACCGGGACTCGCGAAGGCAGCTTCCATGACTCGTTGATTGACAACACAATCGAACTTGCTTCGCTCTTGCCCCGTCTCAACGTGACAGGCAACGCCAAACTCAACGACATGGCGCGGCGCATCGACCACGAGTTGTGCCAGTACAAGGCAGACGTGCTGCGGGAGAACGATGCCGCCCGGCTCGACGTTGCTGCTCAGGCGAAGTCGATTGCCGAGGACGCTGCCGCTATCGCGAAGACGATGGGAGGGTTGTTCGCCTAACGGCGACACCCTCAACACAAAATTACAGTGTCCAAATTTGGACAAGGAGACAACATGAACACCACAGTACACACCCCGTCCACTGACAAGCATCGCGAAGCCGCCCAGAAGATCGTGCGCCAGAACGTACGCATGGCAATCGGCGCGGAACCGTTCTTCGGTTCTATTGCGATGCGCCTGCCGTGGGTTGCCGACGACAACTGCCCGACCATGGCGACCGATGGCACCTGCGTGGTATACAATCCGCAGTTCGTCCTGGAGATGAGCGCCGAGGAAGTCAAGGCCGTTGCGATCCACGAGATCATGCACGTTGCCCTTCTCCACCCGCTGCGCCTGAACGGGCGCGACCAGATGCGCGCCAACATGGCGATGGACTACGCCGTCAACCTGTTGCTGACCGATGCCCAGTACAAGCTGCCGCAGGGTGCATTGATCGACCGGACCTACGAGGGCATGTCCTGGGAGCAGATCTACGATCTACTTCCGGCGCAACCGAAGGGCAAGGGCAAGAGCAGCGGTGACGGCTCTGGCTCCGGTCGCGACTACAGCAACGGCGATGTCCTCGACCCCAAAGGGACTGCCGAGGAGCGCCAGAAGATGGAGGAGGAGATCAAGACCATCACGAGCCAGGCCGAGTCCAACGCCCAGGCGGCTGGCAAGATGCCGGGCAACCTGCGCGATGTTCTTCTCAAGTCCCGCGAGCCTGAGGAGGACTACCGTCACCTGTTTGAGAAGTTCGTCGCGCCGATCTACCCTCGCGACTACACTTGGCAGCGCCCCTCGCGCCGCTTCATCGGGCAGGACATGTACCTGCCGAGCATCCTTAAGGATGGCGTTGGCGAACTGATGGTCGCCGTCGATACCTCTGGCTCCATCTCGCATGACGTGCTGGAGAACTTCGTCGGCATGATCAACCACTTCCTGACCCGCGTTAAGCCCGAGAGGCTTCACGTTGTGTACTGCGATGCATCTGTGTACAAGCATGACCAGTTCAAGCCGGGAGCGCCGATGGAACTGGACGGGTGCAAGGTGCAGTCTGGTGGAACTCGCTTCTCCCCGGTGTTCAAGTACGCCCAGGACAACGAGATCAAGCCCAAGTGCTGCGTGTACCTGACGGACCTGGAGTGCTACGACTTCGGGCCGGAGCCGGAGTATCCGGTTCTGTGGATGCAGTACGGCAACTTCCGGGGCGAGGTTCCCTTCGGGCAGATCGTGAAGATCAAGACGGTTAAAGCATAGGAGACAACCATGATTACTGACTACACCGCGATGCTATCCATGGGGAGGGCGCAAGTCCTCCTCCATGATGGGACAAATATTGAGAGAGACATTGTGTACAACAAGAAGTGTGCCGTGTTTATTCAAGGGAAGCGGTCTGACTTCTCATTTCAGAGGATTCTCTGGGATGGTGAAAGCTGGGTGGCTGGAAGCAATAATACCCCCAATGAAGGGGAATTGCATCGGCTGCTTATCAACAGGTTCCTTGAAGTGTTTCCGTCTTCAGATTGCCAGTCCAGGGTTCGGTCGCTGCTCTTCTTTGCGTCATCGGCTTTCGGCGGTTACTCTTACGGCGGTCTGGTAGCTAATCACATAGAAACAAGACTTGGGAGAATCAGGTCTACCTACAGGCGGCTTGGATTCAAGGATCAAGTAGGGCGCTACAATGCGCCGCACTACACCCTCCGCGAGCACCGCTTCACCCAGCGCCAGCGAGACTACCGCAGGCTGAAAACCAAGCGAAACGCGCAACTTGAATCAATCGTGCAGTCCCTGGTCATCTCGTACAGCGGTAACTGCGCTGACTTCAAGCAAGGATCTTCGACCACTCCTTCGGACTACAGCAAGGGCTGGACTCTGCGCTTCTCTGATATGAAGATCGTTGCGTACGGGGAGAATAGAGCGATCAAGCGAGAGGTTGATCTCCTGCCTTTCAATCTGATGTCTCCCTCTTTTGTGGCACTCTATGGGATACGCAATGTCTTCTGCGCCAATATCGTAGAAGAGACCAGCGATACGATATGCCTCCAGGTGTTCAGCAAGAACTCTAAACACAAGGGATATGTCTGCGCCGAGAAGAACGGGGAAAAGCATACCTTCAAACAAGAGGACCCGGACAGGTGGGTCCACCTCCACAAGTACGGTCTGGACGACATCGGTGCCACCAAGGCCGAAGCCTACGCCCGTATGCTTGCCAAGTCCTGACGGACCTACAACCCGTCAAGACTGTCGTCGGCGAACATCTCCGCAACCGAAGCCGAGCGGTCCAGGTTGGGGAGTTCGTAGTAGGTACTCGTGGGAATGTCGTACTTCAACCGCGCCATCCCCTGCTTCCCGACCCACTTGAATCGGCACTTCCAAGAGTGGATCTCGACGTAGCCGTCCATGTCCTTCCGCTGCACCGTGATCCCGCAGTCAGTCTTGTTGTACCAGTGGGCTGACCCGCTGATGTCGTACCCAGTCGGCACCGGGATGCGGCCACCCTCTCGCATCATCTTCGCGGGGTGCGCCACAAACCAGACATGTACCTGATATGTCTTGGCGAACGCAGACACGCGGCTCAACATGCTGGACACCGCTTCGGTCTCGTTTGAATCCTTGCTGCGCTGTACCTCGATGCAGTTGTAGGGATCTATGACCAGCCCCTTGATACCGAATCTAATCACAGCAGCGTATGCTCTATCCAGCAAGCTGTCGAGTGTAGGCAGGTCCTTCGAGGATGCAAAGTCTAAGAAGACGAAGTGATCCTGACACCACCTATGCGCCCTCTTCGCCTCGTCAATCGTCATGCACCCAGGCCAACCCTGGAAGAAAGGCTTCTTCATGTACATCTCAGACAGCTTCGCCAGATGCTTGGCAGGTTCATTCTCCATGCTGGCTACAGCGAACTTCCACTCGTTACGCTGCGCCAGATTCACCATGATCTGGTCGAGGAAGTTACTCTTGCCGGAAGAGGGGACGCCAGTCACTACGGTCATCTGCCCCGGCGCTACAGTGTAGATCTCGTCCACGTTGGCAAACCCTGTACTCTCACCCTTACCATCGCCCTTCAGGAACAAGTCCATGACCTGCTCGTAGTAGTGGTCAGCGGTGTTCAGCGCCGTCAGCGGAAGAGGCTTGGCGTTGTCGAGGATGTTCTGCAAGGCGTCCCTGCCGTGCTTCATCAGTACATCGTTCAGGTCTTTGCAGTTGTTCGGGTAGTCCAGGGTCAGACACTTCGAGCGCCCGAATCTGCGGGTCAGTTCTTCTTGCAGAGCTTTGCCGGGGCCATCGTTGTCGGTCGCCAGGACGTAGGTCTTGAACCGCTCTAGGAAGTCCTGCAACTCCGAGAACCACGAGAACCTCTGGCTGGTGTTCTTCTCCCCCTTCGCTGGCGCTCCGGCAGGCACAGACACCCAGTTGGAGGCACCAACTTCAGCAACACTCAGGGCATCCATCTCGCCCTCGCAGATCACAAGCGGCAGATCGTAGTCGAACTTCTGCTGCAACCCAAACAACAACCCTCCAGCGCCAGGATCTTGTGTGAACTTCTTCTCTCTCACTGAGCGGTACTTGGAGGAGATGAGAGTGCCGGATAGATCGTAGTAGGGGAAAGCGATGCACCGTGTCTCTCCTCCCTCCCGGAAGAACTTGGTGACACTGAACAGCTTGGCTTCGGTCGCCGTTCTCAGTGAGATCCCACGCATCTTCAGGTACTCCATGTGGTCAAGCTCCACCCGCACTTCCCCTAGCACTGGCTGCGGCGCTGGCTCCGGCTCTTCCGCAAATAAAGAATCGAGGTCTTCAATGTTCATATCGTCGTCTCCCATGTCTCCAATCACTCCCGAGATGGAGCAGTGGTGGCAGCAGTACACGGCACCCTTGTCCCCGTGTGACCAGGACAGGACTGGCTCGGTAGAGTTCCTCCGGTTCGGGCTGCATGCAGGACACGGTGTTCTCCATGATCCACGGTTCATCTCCATGAACTGCTCTGCCAGCCTTCGTAGTTCCTGCGTCTCCATCACTCAAGGGTACATCAGGCAACCGAAAAATGGAACACATTTGCGCTTGTCAACATTCCCACATTCCTGTATCCTGTCTTCATGGCGCGGCTCACAGTTGAAATTCCCGATAAGCTGCACCGGGATCTGAAAGTAGCAGCAATTGAAAGGAACACAACAGTAAAGAGGTTAGCAACGGATGCCATCTACAACGAGATCCTTCGGGAACAGGCACGATCTGCCGGAACCAGTGTGCGCGGTTCTGACGGCGGACAGCTACGACCGGGGTCATGCAAACATATCGGTCACGGGCCTGATCCAATCCCCTCGGGTTCGGATCCTGAGCAAGAGTGGTAACCGCTTCGACGTAGCAGACATGGTCTGGTCTTCGTTCGGAACGGCGTGGCACTCACACGCCCAGGCCGCTCTCCAGGACTACAACCCCGAGTGGATCGTCGAAGAGCGGTACTTCGTCGATGTCAACGGCTGGGTTGTCTCCGGTCAGGCGGACCTCCAGACTACCAAAGATGACGGCACGATTCATCTCTGGGACTGGAAGGTTACGACCACCTCAAAGATTGCCAAGGGTTTGGCGGCAGAGTGGGAGCAGCAGTTGAACTGCTACGCCTATCTGATCCGGCGCTCTACAGGAAAGACCGTCACCAGCGCCACGGTTCTGGCAATCATGCGAGACTACAAGCGGAACCTCTTCAAGCGCCAGGATCATGGTGAATGTGCGGTGAAAGCGATTGAGATAAACCTGTGGCCGAAAGAGCAGCAGGAAGCCTACATCAAGCAACGTGTGGCGCTACACCAAGAGGTAGAGATGTCTCAGGCGATGGGCGAAAGGCTGATATACTGCACCGGGCTGGAGCAGTGGAGGGGGCCTGACTCCTTCGCAGTGATGGTCGAGGGCAAGAAGCGTGCCAAGATGATCTGCGACACCGAAACGGAAGCAGAGTTCCAGGCAAGCATGGTGCAGGGCGGGTATGTCGAGAAGCGGTTCGGCATCCCACTGAAGTGCCAAGCAAACTACTGCGGGGTATCACAACAGTGCGACCAGAAGCAGAACGAGAAGTTGTACCAGATTCTAGGACGAAAGGATCCAAATGACCAATACGGGGACTAGCAATATCACGAGCGCCATCCTTAAGGTGATGAGCGGCGTATCGTTCGTACAGAAGGCCGGGAAGAACGAGTTCCACAACTACAAGTACGCGACAGAGGGAGACGCTCTCGCGGCACTGCGTCCTCACCTGATTGCCAACGAGCTTATCATCCTCTCGGATGTGATCGAGCATACCTTTCCCGACGAGTTCGGCAACACGACCGTCAAGGTTCAGTACCGGATCATTCACTCCAGCGGGGAGGAGCTTGTCTGCCACTTCGTTGGGTGCGGCAACGACCGCTCCAGCAAGGGTGCGATTGGCGACAAGGGAATCTACAAGGCGCTGACCGGGGCGAACAAATACTTCCTGCTCAAGACGTTCCAGCTTGAGACTGGGGACGACCCCGAGCGGGACGACAACAGCGGCGACAAGGGCGGGGACTACCTTCCCCCTCAGCGCCAGAAGAAAGCGCCGGAATCCAAACCCCAGGTGCAGGAGCAGGACGCGCCCGGAATTGATGTCGATGCGTTCATCTCGCAGGTCAAGGAAGAGCTTGAACACTGCGGGACGAAGGATGAAGTGAAGCAGGTTTGGCGGCGCTATCAGAAAGAGATCGGCGTCATCAAGGTAAGTTTTGCGGACAGGGAGCAGGAAGTCGTCTCTGTGTTCGCCAATGCAAACAAGCAAGCCAAGTAGGAGATAACTCACATGGAAAAGAACTACACCGACAGTGGCATTCTGTTCGTCAACAAGACGCAGAACGACAAGGCACCCGCCTTCAAGGGTGATATCGAACTGAGCGCCGAGGTTGTGAAGTACCTCGTCGACAACCTGAAGGGCGGCAAGCCTGCCAAGCTTGACCTTGCCGGGTGGAACCGGACTAGCACCAAGGGTACGCAGTTCATCAGCCTGAAGGCGTCGAAGCCGTACGTTCGTGACGGTGCGCCTGCGAACAAGCCTGCCTCGAAGAACCCTTGGGAATAGCGGAGGGTATATGCTGGTCACCCAGCAATACATGGAGGAATAATATATGCTGGTGGGAGATGCTTGGGAGATTTACAGGAGAGAATGTAGCGACGACATTCTCTTCTGGAATCGACAGAGACTGGCGCACGAACACCTGAAGGCGCTGGATGGGATTGCCATTGAAAGCCTGAAGCCCTCTGTGATTCGAGAGGCACTGAAGGGATTGTCGAAGTATTCCAGTAGCACCCTGCGCCGGGATCTTCAGGCACTGAATGCGGCAATCAATACCTGCCGGAAGCTGGGGCTGATCACGCATCAGCCCTACATTCCGATGCCGAAGGAGTCAGCGCCCCGGAAACAGTTCGCTACCTGGGAGCAGATGCGAATGATTCTCGACGGCGCTGATCACTACGAACCGTGGATGAAGACTCTGGCAATGCTGCTCTGCTACACGGGGCAGCGGATGGGGATTATCATGCGCCTGACTTGGGGCGAGATCGATCTCCAAAACCAGACGATCTGGTATAGCGCCAAGAGAAACAGTAGGCAGAAGGGTGCGCTGGATGTCGCTATGAATGCAGAACTCTACGCATACCTGTGGAACCTACGCCAGCAGCTTGGGTATCCGGCTGACAACAGGCCCGTGGTAAGCGACGAGCATGGTCGGCGTCCCGGTTCACCCAACTACTGGTGGCGCAAGTTGCTCAACTCAGTCGGGCTGGACAAGTCCTTCAGCCCACACATTATGCGGCACTCTGTTGCCACGAACTTGGTTCGTGAGGGTGTGCCGTTGATCAAGGTCAGCAAGTTGCTGGGACATTCCAGCACTGCCATAACCGAGCGAGTGTACGCCAAGTTCTCGCCGGGATTCACGAAGGATGCAGTCGATGCCATTCGGCCACACAGTTCTAGCAATTGATCCAGGCCCGGTGCAGTCTGCCTACGCCGTCATTCGACGCAAGGACCTGTACATCGAAGAGTTCGGGATACTGGACAACAAGAAGTTGATACCACGGTTGCTTGAGATTTGTCAGGATACCCGTATTGACATTGCAGTGGAAATGATTGCATCATATGGTATGGCAGTTGGTGCCACGGTGTTTGAGACGTGTGTGTGGATAGGGCGGATACTCCAGGCCGTGGATCCAAACGGGATCAAGAGTGTCCGCATCTACCGCAAAGACGTGAAGATGAATCTCTGCGGCGCTACCAAAGCCAAGGACGCAAACATCCGGCAGGCCATCATCGACCGATACTCCGCGCTGTACGGAGAGAACTGCACGAAGAAGAACGGGATGCTGTACAAGGTATCGAAGGATGCTTGGGCAGCGATAGCCGTAGGATTAACCGCAATCGATAAGGAGATATGAAATGACGGAGATCTTTACAAATATCGTCGTGATAGGCATGCCTCTACTCATGGGGGCGATAGTTATGAAGTATTACCACAAGGTCCCCTCCCGTGAGGCGATGTGGCATCATGGCGCTGCATGGTGCGCCGCGAACCGTGACGCCTGTGCTCTCCGCAAGCAGCGGAGGCAGGAGTACCTGAAGCTGAACGGCGCGGAGGTGGCGAAGTGAACCACGCCAAATTCATCTACCGCAAGAAGCAGACCTTGCGCGACAAAAACACGATCTACATGTGGGAACTGATCGACAAGCAGACTAAAAACGGCGTCCACTTTCACGGCGCGAAGTATGACGCGGCGCTCTTGAAAGAGGACTCATTCCTATACGACCGCAATAGCTACGGGTTCTCGACCTACGGCATCGAGCGCCACGCCGCAACGGGGCAGGGCACGCCATCGCACACCGATTGCCAAGTAACGGGCGGCAATTGCTGGCACGACGGCACCAGCCTGTACGCCGAGGAGCGGCTGGAGCACGTCAATCCTGACGACTGCGATAGCGAGGTGTGGTTTGTTTTGGAACAGTTTTACGCATCGCATTTCGAGACGGAGGTGCTGTATGCCTGAACCAACCTACAAGATCGCCCAACGCTTGCACGAGCGCCGCGCGGCCAAGGGGCTGGAGACGTACGGGCGGCACCTCGACGCGAACAGCAAGGGCTGCATGTTAGTCCACGCGCTCGAAGAGGCGGCGGATCAGGTCAATTATCTTCTTGCGGAGATCCAGCGGCGGCAAAAGCTGATGAAGTGGCTCAAGATCATCAGCGATGAAGGCGAGAAGTGGTCAGACTGGGCGCACGGCTGGTTTGTGGATCTCGGCGGCGAATCCGCCCTTGCGCAGTACGACGAGATCCTGGGCGGGGCGGAAAATGCAACGGTTGACCCCCGCGACGAGGCGCTGCGGGTGGCTACGGAGGCGCTGGAAAACATCAAACGACGCGCCGAGCCTCTGGGCATTGATCGCGGCGACACTACGACCTATTTAATGGCGTCCACCGCCCTCGCCGTCATCTGCGCCGCCGCGGGTGCGCGATGAGCCGGGTTGACATCGCCGAACTGCGGCGGATGTGGGAGGCGGCGACGAAGGGGGTCTTCTGGCAGGAAGAGGTTGCGTTCGGCGAGGCGTGCAAGGCAAATCTCCCCGCCCTCCTCGACGAACTGGAGGCGCTGCGGGAGGAGGTGCGGCGGTTGCGAGAAATCGTCACCGCGCCGACATGTCGCGAGGCTTTGGCGCTGCTGGCCGGGAAAGACGCCCGCGACCGCCGCATGAAGGCCATCGGCGCGGCCGAGGAGTTGGAGCGGTCAGCTAAGACGCTGCGTGAGGATCTGGCCGACATGAACCCGCCCGAGTTTGCGTCACGCGGCAAGGTCGCTCCGGGCTATTGCGAGTGCCTGCAAGACGTTGCGGACGGAATGGAAGAACGAGCCGCGCAACTGCGGCGGGAGGCGGAAGCGAATGGGTAAAGCATGGAGCGACTACATGGCGAAGAACGGAAAGCAGGAGTACGAAATCGGCGATCCGATGACGATCATCGACCAACTCCGCGCCGAACTCGCGGCGGCACACGAGACGATTGCAGCGGCGCAGGAAGAGGTCGCGGCGCTGTGCGCGGAGCACAATGCGACGGTGGACGAGCGCGATGCACTCCGCGCCGAACTCGCGGCGGTGAAGGAGGAGGCCGACAGCGCCACGCGGAACTGGAAGCTGACCCAAGAGCGGGCGACGAGATGGGCAAAGGAGTCCACCGCACTCGCCGCCGACAACGCGCGGCTGCGGAAGGCGCTGGAGACGATTGCCGACGATGGCATTGAGCGAAGCCGGGACCCGCGTACTGTCATCGCGCAATCCGCCCTCGCCGCGACCCCCGCCCAGTCCCTCGCCGCGCACGATGCGGCGCTGTTGCGGGAGGTGGCAAATGCGTTTGAGGCGCAAGAAATAAACACAGAAACTAGGGAACCGTCCGAAAGCTACGATACCGGCTACCGCGATGGGCAATACTGCGCCGTCAATTGGCTGATAGCCAAGGTAGCCAGCATCAAGAAAGAGGCGCAGCGTGGCTGAACAAATGATCCGACTCTCTGCCGCCCGCGAGATTATTGAAGCCGAGCGGGAGATTTACGAACAGTGGGTCACCTATGGGCCGGTTGAGTGGCCGAAATTTTCGTCCAAAGCTATCTATCGCTTGTTGGCCGACCAGTGCGCCGACATTCTCACCAAGATCGAGGCCGCTGCGAAGGCACCCCATGCATGACCTGAAGGCGGCGGCGAAAACACTGCGGCACGAGGTGCCGGAATCCGAGGTGCTGACCCTCGCCGCGCAAGCACTGGAGGCGTGGGCGTGGCAGCAGGAGACTGGGGCGCTCACTCAACCCGGAGACAACGGTTGGTGGGTGTGTATTTCTGGTGATGGGTCGGGGACGTACGCCGCCGACACGCCCCTTGGCGCGCTGATGGCGGCGATGGAGGGGGAAAGCAAATGACCGACGCCGAGAAAACACGCCTGCTGGCTGAGCTAGTCCAATGGAAAGGTGCGCGGTGCTTTGAGCCCCTCACCAACCTCGCCCACGCTGGCGAAGTGCTGGAGGCTATGCGGGCGGAAGGGTGGGGTTTTTTCTCTCGTCACGACATCGGCAAGCAGGTCTTTTTTGCGTTTGGCCGAGCGGGTTGTGAGTACGGGGTGGCCGCTAATTTGCTTTCCACCGCCATCTGCCACGCCGCGCTACTGGCCGAGGGAGTTAAGGAGGAGGAACTGTGAAGCGAGTAAATGAGCGCCGCTGGGCGCTGGTTGATGAGACGGGCGAAACGATTGAGCTTTGCGAGTCCGGGTTGAGCAAGAAGGCAGTTAAGGCCATATGGTTCAATTACCCTGAGTGCCGTATTGCCTGCGTACAGATCACCGAAATTAAGGAGGCGAGCGATGGAAAGGGATGAAGTGCTGGAGCGGCTGGACGCAGCCGGAGCGGATCGCGGGCCGATTCAGTACGAGTTGGTGCATGTTAGCCTTCTCCGCGCCGCAGCCGAGATCATCCGGGAGAGCGGGAAAGTCGCTGAGGCGCTAGGCGAGATCGTATCGTGCGAGCCAATCGACCATGATCCGGTACACAAGCGGATCAAGTACGTTGAGGTCCAAATCCATCGCACCGATATCGATCGGTATCGAAAGATCGTGGCTGATTATTTCGAGCCAGCGCCGACCGAGCGTGGATAGATGGGGCTCGTTTCGGCTGGAATTGCGGGGTGCTGGAATCTCGCAACGATTTAGATGCTGCAATTGATTCGCGTCGAAGGCAGATAGCCGAGGCTGACCGCATCGAGGCCGAGAAAAAAGTATTAGTGTGGTTATCAGGAGAGATAGAGAATGATCGTCAAACTTAAGACAACAAGCGCATCTGTGAAGATCCCCGTCTACGCGCATGGGGCGATGGAAGACGCAGGCATGGACCTGCACGCCGACGAGGAGGTGTTCCTGCGCCCCAATGAACCGCAGGTAGTGAAGACCGGGCTTCACATCGAGCTTCCCCCTGGCTGCGAAGCTCAGATCAGAAGCCGCTCCGGTCTGGCGCTGAAGCATGGTATCGTAGTCCTCAACTCTCCCGGCACAATCGATCCGGCCTACCGTGGGGAGATCGGCGTGATCCTCTGCTGGAATGGATACAGGCAGATCGGAGACCAGCCTTTCGTAGTAGAGAAGGGCATGCGGATTGCCCAGATGGTGCTATCCAGGTACGAGCCTATTGCCTTTGAACAGGCGCAGAGTTTATCGGAGTCCTCTCGCGGCTCCGGCGGTTTTGGTTCTACCGGAACTCGGTAGATATCAGACGGTCAAGAGACCGAATTCAAACAGAAAGGAATGAGGAATAGAGAAACGCTAAACTAGCAATCCAGAGACTCCCCAGGTGACCCCTGGGGCCACTGTACTCAAGATTGAGTGCCGTGACGCGAGGGGTTATCATGTAGTATGCAGACTACACAGCAGTCTCCGTCTTCGTGGATGGTGTCCAAGAACTTCAAGCTATCTGAGGTGACCTGTAAGCACTGCGGCAGGCACGGGATGCAGAAGGAATTCATCGATCTCCTACAGCAGTTCAGGGATTTCCTTGGAGCGCCAGTTGTAATCACAAGCGGGTATCGCTGTGCTGGTCACCCTGTCGAAGCTGCCAAAAAAGGCAAGGTAGGCAGGCACAGGATGGGCGTGGCTGTAGATATCCACAGCCCCGGCATGAGCTTGGAAAATCTCTACAAGAAGATCGTAGAGTTCGGGCGCTTCCTGGGTGTTGGTGTATCCCTCGAAGGTGGGTTCATACATTGCGACAAAAGGGAGACTAAAGCGAGATGGAAGTACAAGGACGGAAAAGACGTGGCCTGGGACGGGAAATGGGAGACATTGTAGCGGAAGATGTGGCGGTAGGTGCGCTGCTCAAGCCGCTCAAGCTGACGATCAACGACCCATCGTTTCCTATATCCATGCGCCTGAAGAACGAGCGCGGGGAGGACGTGCCAAATCCTAGCGCCAGCAAAGATCTGTACCGGGTAGCGCAGCAGATATCTAAGCAGATCAGGTTCCTTCCAGTGGAGGGCGTGGCGCTCAAGGTGGAGTATCACGACAAGAACAAGCTAAGGGATTACCCGGCGCTGTTGGACTGCGTGTTAAGGGTGTTGTATCGTGCGTGCATAATCGAGTGTATGTCCAGCAACTCTGTTGAGGATATAGAGATTAAGCAGGTGAGGAGTGATAGGCGCAAGGTTGTTATCAACATTACGCCTACCAGGGTGTCATCGCCAGAGAAGCAGGCTACCGAAGCCGCAGTGGAACTTCCTTCTTGAACTCCTGAGCTTCTTTTGCGAGAGAGATGATCTGCTGCTGAAGGTCGTTCAGTTCATCTCTCTTTTCGCTGGGGGATAGATCGGGATCAGACTGGATCATTCTCTTAGCGCGATTCAGTTCCCTGATCTCCTCGACAATAGGCTTGACCTGCTCCCCAACTTCAGCCAGGGTGTAGAGTTCTTCTTCCTTGGCCTCGGACAGTTCCCTACCGCTCTCAGAGTATGCCTTCAAGGTGGTCACTGCCATCTTCGCGGCCTCGTCAATCATGTACAGATCTTCGACGGCCTTCTTTCCATCTGGAGATTTGAACAAAGGGCCAAGGATGGGCAGGAGATACGGCTCAGAGAACCTCAACCTCTCCGGCGTTGGCGCTCCACTGCCCATATCCAGTAGCCTGCCGATCACATCAGCAGCATAAGCGCCGTTTGTGCCGAAGTATCCACGGATGAGGTGGTCAACCATCACAGGAGAAACAGGAACTGGAGTTTCTGCTGCTGCCTTCCCGGCCAACTTGGCGACTCCGGTAGTGTATTCGGTGTAGCGGTCTTCGGGGAGGAGGCTGGCAAGGTACTGATTCTCAATCGGCCTCCGGGTGTAGAAGTCGAAGTTCCCCATAACCTCGATAGCAGGAAGCGCCACCTGCGGAATGGGGTTGAAGGATAAGGTATCCACCACTGCTCTCTTCATTGCATCGACCAACTCAGCGCCATCAGAACGGCCAAGCGCCATAGTGATCATCCTCTCAGGCAGCATCTTGCTGACAATGCCAAGCTCTTGAGGGATGGGGAATTTGATGACCGTACCCTCTCGAATGCCGGGGATAAAGTCGATTGGCAAGAACATATTGGCGTCACGCTCCTCGTCGGTAGCGTTGAGCCAAGCCGGGTGGTCAGACATGAGCAAGGCGTAGATCGAAGACAGGCCCACGAAGTAGGCGAACCTAGCGACAGCGGCCCGCTTCATCTCGGCGCTGGCTTGATTCGGCATCATCTTCTCGCCCCTCATGGTGCGGTAGAAGACGTCAACGCCCTGGATTCTGGCGTTGAAGAACGGGATCAGCGCCATGGCGATCTGGAGACCACGGG
>Ga0315904_10005397_pt1 | contig 17766 bp, 15 predicted proteins | sample LakEriMetagenome_6_FD_203529 | JGI IMG/M metagenome (GOLD analysis project Ga0315904, IMG submission 203529) | Freshwater fungal communities from buoy surface, Lake Erie, Ohio, United States - Buoy 12 MA120 | ecosystem: Environmental > Aquatic > Freshwater > Lake | place: USA: Lake Erie, Ohio...
ATCTTCGACATCGGTACGGCCGGATGCACCTCCGGCCGAGCGGCCAGCGTTATCCCACTAGCACTTCGCCGCAGTACGTTGTCAACGATCGTGATATCACTCGTCTCCGACCACGGCGCCCGGCCTTCCTGGTTAACTGATTTGAGCACGATCGCCACACCGTTTTGTCCGTCAGGCCAATTGTTCTCGAAGAGGTTGCCGCGAACTAGTACGCGCTTCCCAACCTTCAGCTCGAGCAGATTCTTGACCGTCCACTCACCAGAGCGGAACCACGCCTCCGGTTTCCGGAAATGGTTGCGCTCGATGACGATATCAGTAGGGAGCATGTTCGGAATGAACGGATCGGCTCCGCCGAACATCACGTTTTCACCGGCCCCCTCGAGCAGGTTGTTGCGAATCAGAAATGGACCTGGACCGTTCCAGCTGCCTATTGCCTGAGAATCAAAGCCCTTTTCGTGACAGTTGATCACTACGCTGTTCACCACCGCCGTGTTGGCGGAGTTCAGCGCGATGCAGCGGCGAAGAATTAGCCCCGGCCGACCGCGTATTATCACACGATCGAATACCAACCGATTCGGCGCGGATGTGAGCACATTCTGAGCGGGCCCGCCGTCACCGAGCGCGACAAGTGTCGTTAGGCGCGTGCTGTTTGCGGAGCGGGCGATATCCACGTTTACGATCCAGTACCCGGCAGCTTCCGGCTCGGTCGTTATCGCCTGCAGATTCCCAGTTTCAGGGGCCGTGATTCGCGCGAAGCGCAGAGTGTCAGCTAGGGTTACCCGTTGTCCCGGTGTTGTGGGTGCCGCGTCAGTCCGGATAGTAATCCAGCCGCTACCGGGCTTGCGTCGCAGTTGGATGGGACCGGTGAAGCGCGCACCGCGCTCGAGCAGAATTACATCTCCGTAGGACGCCGCATCGATTGCCGCCTGCAGGTTGCCCCCAGCAGATACGCGGCGAATGTTGGTGCCCTCCGCAGTGGGCAGCGTGACCTGCGCCTGTGGAAGTTGCGCCGGGCTTACCGTCGAAGCCGGAATCGTTCCTCCCCCAGTTCCGCCCGAGTTTGTCGTCGGCGATTGCGCGGTGCCCCGCCAACTGCCCGTTCGTCCTACCCATTGAGCTACAACCGATGCCGTATCGGCGCGACGGAAGGTGACCGTGGTTTTGGACGGGTCTGCTGCGTCGGCCACCAGTGTTACGGCCTGAGGATTGGTGGTCGTCCAAACAATTGCCGGTGATAAACGGCGTCGACGAAGTTCGCTTACCGTGTTGTCCGAAACGCGCAATTCGAACGCCACGCCAACGCGTATGGTGTCGGGCGCGCCTGACAGCCGCAGTGGCATGACGCTGGAGACGTTCGCGGGTTCGACTTGGTCGAACGGCACTACAACTGACGTTGGCGCGTCGGATGAACACGCAGCCAGTGACAGTACAAGAAGACCAATCACCGAACTCGGCCTCGCGGCGCGGGGGGGATAGGCGGGACAGGGTGCCAACATGACATTCTCGGGATGAAGCGAAGCAGTACGCAGGCCGACAGCGGGGCTGCATTAACTTGACGATCCAGCCCAGACCACGATTCAAGCTGTGCCACTGGTGTAACGGTCGCGCCCACCACGCTCCATTCCGGTGCAGTTGGTCACGCGCTCAATACAGCGCCTGGAGAATGTCCACTACGGTGAGATGGCTCGATCGATTGAACGTGTGTACGCCGCGCAGTTCCGGCAACCATGTCGGGGTCACGCGTGCATACTCGCATTCTGAATACGATTGCGCAGTGAGCTGTGTCACCTGCCGCAGCGCTAATCCGTATCCGTATCGGTGTGAGCCGTCCTGGGCTGGTCGGAGCAGCCCTTGGGGAGTTTGAAGAAGGTGCCCGGCCGGACGGCCAGCGGTGGCGTCGCTCGATAGGGGTAACTCCCGTATCGCCGTCCATGTCCCAAGAAGATCTGTGGCTCTATAGCCGACCAAGTCCTCAAAGGTCGATGCGCCGGCACCAATCCGGCAGGCGAGCATCCACCACATTCCATCGCGATGAAAAAGCGTGGCATCGGCCAGTCGCGGCCCAATCAGGAGATCGCGCTCTTTTTCCCATCGGAACGGAAAGTCGGCCGCGCGATATAGGGTGACACGCTGGTCCGCACGTGACTCTGGCACCATGAACCAACTACCGTAAGCTTGAAATACACACGGATACGACATGTGGAAAGACGTTTCGAGGACCCGCGTCACCGGCCCAAGTGTCCCGTCAGCATGAAGCTCCGCAACCGCGATATGCCCGCGGCCTTCCGCCACCACTTCCTGCTCAAAGAAGATGAGGTCCCGCCCCTCGGTGCGGACAGGGAAGGGATCGGCCCAAGCGTGACCGGGGGGCGGCATGATCAACTCTGATTGCGGCACGCTCGTAAAGGACGCGTCCACGCTTTCCCCAATCGTCCGACGATATGCCAAGGTCCAGCGCAAACGGCGTCTCTTGCCGAACTGAGCCGTGAACAATCGACGGTTGGAAAGACGAAGAAGCGAAGAAGCGTCGAGTCTGTCCCTAGCGGAATCGGTCGATTGCGGCATAGTCGCGACTGGTACGGTATTATCGAACTGATCCGTTCGCAGCGTCTCAAGGCAGAGGCCAAGCAGGTCCGTCACCCGGGCCGCAAGCATCTCGTCGTTGAAGCTGGGAGACACGCTACGCACCGCACTTCGGGACCAAACAAGAGTGCGGTGAGGTAATGCCGGTAGTGCCCCGTTTACCACGACGTCAACGGTAGCCGCACGACTTGCCAGCGCGCTCAAGAAACCGAAGGCGGAACTACCCAAGACGGTCTCATCGCACTCTGCCCACAGCACGTTGCATCCGTCCAGCTTCCCTGACTGCAGGAGCGTGCGAGTGGCCCGCAGCAGCGAGATGGCCATTTCGCCAGGCGCAACAATCGACTCCGCCTTGCCTAAGCGTCGAGTCGCGGATGGGGCAGAAAGGGAGGCCGAAAATGGGACTGACTCGGTTCTCGAGGCCGGCGACTGTTTTCGTCGGTTGAGTCGGTCGGCAAAGCGAGCGATTGAGCGCAACCAGCGGTCGATACTGAGTAGCGAATTCGCCATGATCGACAATACCGGTGCGCCTGGTATCGGCGAGTGTAGACCGACTGGCGGCACCACGCGCACGTCAATGGAAAACGGCGCTTTGAGCGAGCTGTGAAGGGAAGCAATCACCCCTTGAATCCAATAGGCCGGCGTATGTTCCTCCACCAGCACCACGATTGGAAGCGGAATCATGCGAATGGGGCCGATACGATCGGGTGGAGAATCTTTAGCTGAGGGTTGCGCCGAGGACGCTCCTGCACATTCGTTCCTACAATACCTCCCATGGGCTCCGGGAGGGGAAGCGGTTCGGACTTCACTCTTCGAGCATGCACCACTTCGAGTTCGTGCCGGCCGGATCGGCACAGCATATCACCGACTGGGCGATACTGGAACGCAGTAGTCGAAAGTTGGCGGCGGTGCATGCCCCCCACGCGATTATGGGAACACCGAGCGGGCGCCGCCTCTGGTGCCGCGTGCTTTCCTCGAACCGCATTCTGGAAACGGGTGTGGTGCTCTCCCTGGCCCGGAGTCGTAAACTGCCGCTCGTTTATGTAGGCCGTGTGCAATTCGCCGTACCATTGCTTTTGGCGCTGGGCGTAAACGGCATTCATGATTGGCTCGATTCGCTGCGTCGGCTGCCAGGAGGCCCAAGTGTCTTGAGCATGCATGTTTATGCCACCGAGATGTCCGAAAAAGAACTCGGTGGGCAACTGCTGATGCGCGCCGGCTTTGAGCCCGAGCCAAGGGCTCGAGGCTTCCATCGTACTCTGCTTGTTCCGGTGAATGGGAGCGCGGCAGAACGGCTCGAGCGAATTTCCTATGCTGCACGTCGTGGGATCCGACAAGTGCATGAGCGAGGCTATGGCGTGGCACCGGTGGTCGACACGTCGGCTGCTCCGCGCCTCACTTGGCTCAATGCGCAGGCGCGTCGGCGCACAGGTGGACAGCCTCATGAACAGCACTTCGCGACAATCATCGAAACCGCTCGACTCATGCCTCTCCATAGCGTGTTGCTCGGGGTCTACCATCCCGAACGTTCGGTTGACACCGCGCTTGTGGGGTTCGCCCATGCATTCTCGACGGGAACGAGCGTGGTATACGCGAGTGCAGGGACCGAGCGGGCAGCCGATATCGGGAGTACGCCGTTGAGTTACGGTGTAGTGTGGCGACTGTTGGAGTGGACGGCTGGCATCGGCTGCGACCTCTTCGATTTCGGGGGAGTAACTCCACTCGAAGAACAGGGTAATCCACTCGCTGGAATATCCGAGTTCAAGCGAAAATTCCGTGGCGCCGAGGCCCATGTGGCATCGGATTACTCGATCCCGCTCAAGCGAGCCAGCGCGGCCCTCCTGCACGCCTTGGAGCGCCCGGCTCGGCTGCTCCGTGGTCACTGAGCCGCGCCTGAGACACGCATTCACGGTGCCCACCGCCGCTGCCACGCCAAGAACACCAACACAGGCCACAGCTGCCGGCCGTGGTTGCCCCGCTCTTCAAGGTGAGCGCGCCAAAGACCCCGGACGACGTCAGGCCGAAATGGCCAATCCTTGGCGCTGGATAGTAGGTCCTCACCCCAAGGTCGCAATGCGCTTCGGAGCCAGCGGTCAAGTGGAACCGCGAAACCGCGCTTTGTCCGCTCCGTGAGCTCCGTGGGTACGTGGCGTGCGAGGACGGCCTTGAGGATCCGCTTCCCTTCGTCGCCGTCGCGCAGGTAAGGCCTCGGCAGAGACCACGCGAATTCAGCAACCTCGTGATGTAGTAGCGGCGCACGGACTTCCAAGCTTGCGTGCATCGCGGCTCGGTCGACCTTTACGCAGATATCGTCAGGCAGATAGGTCTGAGTATCCCAGAGCATGCGGGGAGACGCGTAGTCGTCCATCGGTAGCCAAGTTCCAGCGCGTTCCTGCGACCGTTGTGGTTTCGCGAGCACGTGGTCCGGGTCGGGCCAGATGGCCAAGGCGTCCTCGTACCTTTGCTGTTCGCTGCGCCCCGTCAGTGCCAGTCGAATTCGATCGTCGAGTCGCTCGACCGGTTCCGTGGTGGGATTGCTGCGGAGCCGAGATAATACCCCATACCTCACAGGACGGGGTAACGCCGCGAGGCCGCCCCGCAACAGCGGTCGGGAAACAGGCGGCAGCTTGGATAAGATGCGGCCGACACTGTCACGACCAGGGCGATACTGGGTGTAACCACTGAACAGTTCGTCGCCGCCGTCACCCGATAGCGCCACAGTCACATGCTGCCGTGTGGTGTGCGAAACCAAGAGTGTCGGTAGTTGGGAGCTATCGGCGAAAGGTTCGTCGTAGATGTCGGGCAGCGCATCCACGAACTGAAGTGCCTCATCTGGGGCCAGCATTACCTCCGTATGCTCGGTTCCCAGATGTTTCGCAACTGCCTGCGCGAACGGGGCTTCGTTGAATTGCTCGTCGTGAAATCCGATGGTGAACGTCCGGATCCGTCGTTCGCTCTCTGCCTGCATGAGGGCCGTCACCAATGAAGAATCGGTACCTCCGGACAAGAATGCCCCTATGGGGACATCTGCAACCATCTCCTGGGAGATTACCCGCCGCAGCAGGGCTTCCAAAGCTTGAGTAGCTTCGTGCGCTGATCCCGTGAACCCAGAAGCACGCCGCGCAGACAATACGACAGCCGGATCCCAGTATCGCTCCTGCTCCGGTGCACCACTCGGATTGCCGAAAGTCAACAGCTGACCTGGAAGTACTTTGCTGATTCCTTCCCAAATCGTATGCGGGGCAGGGATGTAGCCGCACCGAAGGAGGTGCCAGACCGCGGCTGCGTCTATCTCGCGGGAGTGCCCTGGAACCGCCAGGAGCGTCTTGAGTTCGCTGCCGAATCGTAGCCCATTCGGTCCCCACGACACATACAGAGGTTTCTCCCCCAAGCGGTCTCGGGAAAGTGAAAGCCGCAGCGTGTGTCGGTCCCAGACGCCAAGCGCAAACATGCCGTGGGCGCGTCGTACGGTCTCTGGGATGCCCCAAGCCTCGAATCCAGCAAGCAGCACTTCGGTGTCGGAGCTTCCCCGAAAGCGTGCGCCTTGTGACGAGAGCTCACGACGAAGATCCCTGAAGTTGTAGATCTCGCCGTTGAAGACCAAAACAAATCGCCCGCTTGCAGACTGCATGGGTTGGGCGCCGTTTGGGGACAGATCCAGGATGGCGAGCCTACGATGGCCTAGCACAATCCCCTGGTTCTCGTCCGCCCACCGCCCATCAGCGTCTGGCCCGCGATGGTGGATGGGGTCGGTCATAGCTCGGCCCCGTTCGAGCAGGTCCGCGTGCGAGAAGGGCGGACGGGTCAACCAGAGGCCCGCGATGCCGCACATCGTAAGAAAATCTCGCTTCTGAGGTTAGGCGGCGAATCGAGTTGGCGCATCGAATTGACGATGCACCAAGCGATGACTGAGGCCACGAACGTTCGGCTTTCGCCGTTTAAATTAAAGCAGTGTCTAGTCTTGCGCCAAAAAGGTTGCCGATGCGACGCTACGGCAGTCCGTTTTACAGGCTCAGCCTTCATCTATAGACATCAGACTTCGCGAAACTCGTGCCTATATCACCCGCTGCGCAAGGAACGCGGATTCAGTCCTTGGACGGACTTCGCGCGATTTCGATTTTGGCCGTTATTGCCGGTCACGCCACGGGCACTCGAGCTTTCCCGGATTGGCTGAATCAGCTGATTCAAAATGATGTTGTCGACATCGCAAATCTCGGTGTGCGTGTGTTTTTCGTGATTTCTGGATTCTTGATCACTGGCCTGTTGAAAGGCGAACGCAATCGCACCGGTTCGATCGACCTCGCGAAGTTCTTTTTCCGGAGAACCTTTCGAATCTTTCCGGCCTACGCGGTGTTCCTAATCGGCCTCTGGTTTTTGACTGTCGCGGGCGTTACGGAACTGACCAATCGGGACTTTCTACATGCCCTCACGTATACGACGAACTATCACATAGGTCGCTCATGGGAGGTCGGGCACTTATGGTCCTTGGCAGTGGAAGAGCAGTTTTACCTTCTCTGGCCTCTCGCGTTTCGGGCATTTGGAGAAAACCACGGGCGGAGAGCCTTATGGGCGGTGGTAGTGGTGATTCCACTGTGGCGCGTCGCACAGTCGATGTACTTCCCGGAATATCGAGCGCTGATAGGAAACAGTTTTGAAACGACGGCCGACGCCTTGGCAGTGGGATGTCTACTGTCACTGTACCAAGCGGAACTCCCGAAGTATGGCCGATTTGCGCGTCGGGCCTCGAGCTGGTGGTCGGTAGCGGCCTTACTGTTGATTGGGCTCGTGTTTAGCGCTCGCTACAGACCAGCACTGCTACTCGGTATCCCAATGGTGAACTTCGCGATCGCCGGAGCGGTCGCCCGCGTGACTTGGTCTCCCGACACGATCGCAGGGCGCTTCCTGAATAAGCCGGTGATGATGCGGATCGGTGTCTTGAGCTATTCCCTGTACCTGTGGCAACAAGTCTTTCTCAACCGGCACTCAAACGGTTGGTGGGCGTCGTTCCCGGTTCACTTCATTTTGTCGATTACACTGGCTTGGCTTTCTCATAAGCTAGTCGAGCGCCCTTTCCTTGTTTGGCGAGAGACTTTGGAGAAGAGGGTATTCAACCACGCGGCTGACGGCGTTCGATGATCAAACTCCTTCTCGCCTTCATCTCCGGGGTGGCGCTGGGAGTACTTTCGGGTCGAGCAGGGGTGCCAGACAAGCTCCTCAAGCTCACCGCTATTCGGCCTTTAGGTAGGAAAGTCATTCTCAATACTCCGACCGATTCGGGGTTGACGGCGAACGATTGGCGACGAAGCTATGCGAGGCACGGCCACATCACCCTAGTGGCGTTCGGGCAATCGCAGGCGGCCAACTTCGGTGAGCCGGATGCTCTCGCCACCGATTCGGTTTGGGCACTGTACAACGGTCGCGTTCACCGAAGTGGCGGCGTTATGCCCGGGGTGGAAGGGACAGGGATGAGTGTTTGGCCCAGACTCGCAACTCGACTTGAGCATTACTTCGGTAAGCCCGTTGTCGTACTCCCAATCGCCGTTGGCGCAACGCTCGCGGAAGATTGGCTGCCATCGGCGTATCTTGGAAGGCGACTTCGCGAGATCATCGAAAGCGCTGTCCACTCCGATATGGAACCAAGTGCAGCGCTACTCATGCTCGGCGAGGCGGACGCTGCCAAGGGCACTTCACACCACGTATTCGCGCGACACCTCCGTGAAGTTGCCGAGCAAATCGGGCGAATAGGTCGTGGCCCGGTATTGGTCGTCGCTCGGGAAACACGATGTTACGATGTCCCTGCGACGGATGCGATTCGTAACGCTCAGCGCTTTATCGTGAACAATACATCAGTGCTTGCCGGGCCGGATCTTGATCAGCTCGGTCCAGGGTTTCGCTGGGATGGTTGCCACTTCAACAGCATGGGATTGGATAGCGTCAGTAGCCTATGGATGCGCACGCTACTGACACTTGGCGACTCAGTCTGGCTTCGCGGTCGAATAGCGGACGAACAATCCGATGAAATTGATTCCAAGAGTCAGAGGGCCATCGCCCGCGGACTACAACTGACTCCAAAGTTGGCTTTTTCCGCGAAGTTTCGGTCAGAGGAAGATGTTCGCTGAACGGAAAGGTCGAACGCTGAAAGATCGACTAGTCGGCACGGCACTCTTGACCGGGATTGGGTCGGCGCTTGGCCTTTCTTCCCAAGCGCTAGTTGCAAGGTTGGTTGGAGTAGAAAGCTTCGGCATTTACTCACTCGCCTTGAACATCGTCGGTCTTACCCAAGTATGGCTCGCACTCGACTTTGGCCAGGCCATCGTCAGGTTCGTGCCAGGGTACTGGCGGTCTGGCGATGGAGGTCGGCTGCGAGAAATCAGACGTCTCGGTCTCCAGATTGTCACTGCGACTTCCTTGGTCGCCTTTCTCATGGTCGCCATTGTACCAACCGCGTGGTTGGTACAGTTCCCGTCAACAGAAATCGTCGGTCTCTGTGCAATACTGGCCACTTTGGTCACTTTACTGCAACTGGACTACCTGTACCTCGTCGCGATCGGAAACACTCGCCAAGCCGTTTTTCTTCAGCAGGTTCTCCGTCCTGCTTTGGTGATCGGGTTCGTCACACTTGGATGGATGCTCGCCATTCCCGACAGTTATCTCGGCCTTGGTTCGGCCGTGATCGCCGTGGGTATAGTCGCTTTGCTCGCTTGGAGATGTGTTAGTGCTGCTGTCGAATCCAAGTCGGATGAAAGCAGGAGTAGTGATGCAGGGCTCGGTAGTTCCCCTCGCACGGTCTGGATTCGTTTCTCTTCTACGTTTCTCGTTTCAAGCGCAGCCCAAGGGCTGATTTCTTCTCAGTCTGACATTGTTCTCGTCGGTGTAATGGTGGCCGCTCGAGAATCGGGCGTGTACGCGGCGGCCTCTCACCTCGCCTTGTTGGCAGGACTGTTGCCCAACGTCATGAATAGCGTACTTACTCCGCCTGTCTCCGCCGCACATGATGCAGGATCTGAGGATGAAACGCGCGTGGCTCTCGGAAGATTTTCGATAGCACAGATGGGTTCCGCACTTGCGGGATTTCTGGCTGTGGCCGCTATTGGGCCAATCTTTCTCATCGCCTACGGCGAGCAATACGCGCGCAGTTACCCGATTGCGCTGCTCCTCTCTGCAGCGGGAGGGCTTTCGTCAGCGGCCGGGGCGCCAGCGTCTCTGGTTCTCTCGACCATGGGGGGGCATCGCAAGCTCGCGATTGCGAATGCTGCACTGGCGGCGCTTGCCGTGGCCCTCTCCGTCGCTCTGATTAAATTGGGTGGTTCCATCGGGGCTGCTTTCGGAACGCTGGCCGTCGCGATCGTGCGATCTGCCGTTTTGCAGTTCCTTGCTCGCCGGCACGCTTCCGGAATGTTGAATTATCGTCTCGCGTGGCGAACGGCTCTTGGTGTTATCGGCCGAATCATCTCAGAGCGGCGTGGCGCATAGGTACACCTGCATCCCGCAGTATTGTCTGGGTCTTGCGGATCGGACGGTGTGCTGGGTCATCACGGTGGATAGGCAAATCTTTCAACGAGGATCGGAATCGTTATGTCGCGATTGAAGTTGATCGCTGCGGGCGTCAAGAGTCTGTTTCCCGTGGGACCGCGGTATTCGATGGCTGATCAGCCAGTTGATGTGGCTTACGGTTACGGAGTATGGCTTCGGCATTTGGCAGGACTGCAAAAGGCGGGGATTTCCGGCCCATTCGATCGAGTGGCCGAGCTTGGTCCGGGAAACTCGGTCGCAGTGGGAATCTGCGCACTGCTCAGCGGAGCCACGTCATACGTAGGATTGGATGTCCTTCCACATCTTTCATTCTCCCGCGCGACGTACGTACTCGACGAATTGCTCGAGCTCTTTTCACGATCAGCCTCTATCCCGTCAGGAGAGTCATACGCTGGCGTTTATCCACCGGTCGTTGACTATACATTCCCCGAAGCTGCTATCGAGGCGTTTCGCGGTAACCGCAGGGATTCCATGGATGAGAGCGCTTTGCGTTCGGCAGTTCTCAAACTTGAAACTGGTGATTCTTCGTCGCAGATGATTCGCTCGATTTGTCCCTGGGATCAACATAGCCTGCCGAAAGGATCTGTTGATTTGGTGCTCAGCCAAGCCGTCCTTCAGGAGATTCCGCCAAAGTCGCCTGAGAACCCATTGCTGGCCGCGTTTTGTGCCACTGCGAACTTCCTGAGAACCGGTGGAATTGCCAGTCACCAGATAGATCTCGGGTTTTATGGTCGCGGACCATGGAATATTCATTGGACGTGGAGCGATCTCGAGTGGCGGTTAATTCGCGGCAGGCGCGACAACTACGTGAATCGTGAGCCACTAGGCACGTATCTCGCCCTCGCCAAGCAGGCCGGGTTCGAGATCGTTCGTGTTGAAGTGGTGAACGATCCGGGAGTCCCCATCAGCTCGCTTTCGCCACGTTTTCGCGGCCTTCCGGAATCGGAGCGTACCGCACGCGCTGCACACCTGATTCTGCGCAAGCGATGAAAACGTCGAAGTTGTCTTCTACGCTGAACGGTGATGTGCGGCCGCCGGTTGCTGTCCAGCCGCGGGAAATTCGCACCCTCGAATCGCTCGAAACAGCGCTCGCGGCGGGGTTGCTTTCACAGTGGCTGGAGTTGGTGGACACGGATCCTCTTGCTAGCGCCTTTCAGGCACCTGGTTGGTGTATGGCCTGGTATCGGAGCTACAGTGATCTCCACGAGCCGTTGGTCTTGTTGGTAGAGTCAGATGGAGAGCTGCTCGGTCTGGTGCCTTTGGCTGTCGATCGAGCGACGAGGCGTCTCGATTTTGCGAGTGGATCCAGCGCTGACTATCGGGACATTGTCGCGCGCCCCGGGGCTCGACGCGAAGTGGTCAAGGCACTGGTGCACGCCTATCTTGACGGCCGCTTTAGCGGCGTACTCTCAGTGGGGTGGATCGATCCACGTTCTGATACGCCGCTGCTGCTGCGAGAAGTGAGTGAAGAGCTTGGTGTGTTTTTCGCGGCGCGCACTCAACCGTGTTGGCGGTGGAAACCGCCGGCTCCAGAGAAACCAAGCGGCAAAAAGTTCTTGAATTGGTATCAACGGCATAGTACCGTCGATTTCCGCCGCGTGCTCGAACCAACGGAATGGGTTGCGTTTCGTGAGGAGTACTATCTCCAGCATTCTCTGCGACAGCTTCAGTCTGGGCGCAAGGCGACCTTCGATGATCCCAGACGTCGTCGCTTCTATGATAGCTTGTTCGCATCTCCACACCTCAAGACGCATGTCACGGGCTTCTTCGCCAATGGTGTCATGGTCGCCGGGCACTTCGGCGTTGTCTGGCGCGGGGAAATCCTCCTTGGTCCGCCTTCAATTCGGCTCGAAGACGAGACGAGGTCGCCTGCCGTGGTCTTGCTCTCCTGGATCATTCAGCATGCCGAAGCGCAAGGCCTTCGAGGCTTCGACCTCACCATTGGCAACTCGGACTTCAAGCGCCGCCTTGGCAACTACTGTGTGGAACTGACAGCCATCGACATCTATGCCACTCGAGGTGCCTACCTGCAGCAGCACGCGAGGCAGCGCGTTGTTGGCGCGGCCAAACAGATAACCGCCCGTCTGGGGGGAGATGAGGCGTGGAAGACGAAGGTTCTTCCCCGCGCTGCAAAGGTACAACGCAAGTGTAACCGATTTCGTGAGCTTGGCGTATGGTCTTCCGCGAAGCGTGCTCTCGGCGTGGTCAGGAAGTCTGTGTATGATCGCCGTATCGGTCTGCTGTTGCGCGTGCGGCCCGGTGACCTGCGCGAGGTTACTCCGAAGCTACCTGCAGGCGCCGAATGGCAGGTCAACACCAATCGCTCGGAAGATCTGCTCAAGTGGGCAGGCAAATCCCTCGAAACTTCAGCACGGATAAGCGAGATCGCTCGAGGATACGGCAAGAGCCGGGCGTCCGGGCGTTCCATGCACACCTTACTCGTCGATGACCGCCTGGCCGGTTGGGGGTTTTCCTATCTTCCGGATCAACCAGCTGTTCTCTCGGAGACGCCGGGCGCTTCGTATGTATTCCCCTCTGGCAGTGCTTCTCTCTACGATTTCTACGTCTTGCCGGAGTTCCGCGGTCAGCGGCTATACCAAGCGCTGCTTTGTCATATCGTGCAGACGCGCTTTGCCGAGGGTGTGTCCGACGTGTACATCGCCGTACTGCATGGAAACGTTGCGTCGCGCTCTGCGATTGAACGAGTAGGCTTCCATGTCGTTCACAGGAACCACTATGTCGCGTTGCTTGGTCGCCGTTCAATTCGAGAAGAGAAAGTCGAAATGCCGTGAACCCACCTCTTGTTGAGGCCTGCACGAAGACCCGATGAATCGAAAGCGAGCAGAGTTCAGGGTTCGGCTAAAAGGGTGGAATTGTTTTGCGCGCGGAACTGGCCGCGCCAGAGGGAAAAGTTCTTTGCCGTATACTCTTCGTGTAAGGCACAGCCCTGACGGCCGTGCTCAGCAGTGACTCTGTCCATACGCTTCGCGGTCTCCCTGTTCGCGAGAACCGCGTGCGATGCACTGCAGGGCAGTTCCCATAAAGGGCGCGCGGTGGCGACTCGTCGTTCACTCTTCAGGGCAACCGGCGTTTGGATCTCCACTGGGAAAGCGGAAACCCAATGGCCTGAGTAGCTTCAGACAGGAGGGTGTGCACGATGCCCAAGAAGCCGGTGGGTGACGCCCGCATTCGGAGGCAGTACACGCGGGAGTTCAAGGAAGAAGCGGTGCGGTAGGCGATGGGGTGATTTCGATGGCTCGGGAAATAGGGATGCGGCCGTCGGTTCTGCTTGATTGGATGCCCACATTGGGGACCGGGTCGGCCGGCTCGTATCGCGGTGACAAGTCAGGACGAGGAGCTATGCCGTCTGCGCAAGCGCGTGTAGGAACTTGAGGAGGCGCGCGAGATCCTGCGAAAGGCGATGGCCTTCTTCGCCAGGCGAAACCGATGAGATTCGTCGTCATGCGCGCCTATGCGACACAGTACCGGGTCACCACCATGTGCCGCTTACTGCAGTTGTCGAAGGCCGGCTACTACGCGTGGGCGAATCGCGCGCCGAGGAGACGCATGCGCTAATCAGGCAATTCACGCTGGTGCCTCGAGCATTACAGCTGCGCTACGGCAGTCCGCGCGTGCATCGCGAATTGCGGGCCTTGGGCCGCCACGTGGGGCGTAAGGCCGTCGCCCAGTTGATACGAAAGTACGGGCTTCGGGCGAAGGGCGTGCGTCGCTGGCGCGTGACCACGGCCGTGGATCCGGCCGCGGCCCCGGCCGCGGCCCCGGCACCCAACACGCTCGCGCGCCAGTTTGCCCCGAGTGCGCAGGCCAGCCCCAATCGCGCGTGAGTCGGCGATGTCACGTATCTGCGGACACGGGAAGGCTGGATGTATCTCGCCGTGCTGCTCAATCTCGCCACGCGGGAAGTCGTCGGCTGGGCGATGCGCCACACACTGGAGGGCGCGCTGACGCTCGATGCCCTACAAATGGCCTGTAGCCCTGGCGCCCCGCGACCGGTCTGCTCGTGCATCACGACCGCGGCACGCAGTACACCGCGGCGGTCTACCAGCGGTAACTCACGCAGCACGGGGCCATCGCCAGCATGAGCCGCAAAGGGAACTGCCGGGACAACGCCGTCGCCGAGAATGTTTCGCCACGCTGAAGCGGGAGGTTGTCCCTGACACCCCGTGGGCCACGCGCGAGGAGGCGCGTGCGGCCCTCTTCGATTACCTCGAACGCTGGTATAATCGCTATCGTCGACACTCACCCCTCGTATACCGCACGCCCCACGAGCACGCCCAACACTTGGCGCGCTCCTAACGACTAGGCGTGTCTACTTTTCTGGGGAAGCCCATCTCGCGCGTATTGCGTACGCGATACCCAATCACCCGACTCCATGTCGAGCCTGACAACCACCGCTATTCGTACGGCTGCACCAACTACCGTCGCGGGAAGCCAAAGGCGAACGTGCGATACTGCACCCCGATAAGTGTGATTGGAGTTCAAGCGTTTGCTCGGTGGGGTGAACGATAGCGTGCAGCTAAGGTCACCAGTAGATACGGGAATGCCATGTATACATACGATCCCGTAAGGCACATCGTCGAATAGCCAGCAATTCCTGCAAACAAGACGGTCGGGGCAAACCCCTGCACGCCACCGATGCCGCGACCACTAGCAAATGCTTCTGCTTGACGTTCGTGAAAGAGGCCGATACCAACCAGTACTACCGAACTGCCGAAGAGCAGTAGCCCAACGACGCCTGTCTCGGCTGCTAATGTCAGGTACGTATTGTGGGAATCACGAAAACCAGATGCGATTCTCCAATCGGCGCGCGAGGCCGCATATCGGAAGTTCGCAATTGGATAGTTGCCGATCCCCACACCAAAGAGTGGGTGGTCACGCGCAACCGCTGCTGCTACTGATAGAATTACACTACGTTCGGCTGTGGAGCCGTAGCGGTCAGCCTGCGCAAGTGTCTCAGATGAAGTGAGGAAGCGCATGCCACCAAATCGCTCTCTGGTCGACTCCGGTAGCAGCGGGAAGGCGATGAGTACGGCGCAAACTGATACAGTCAGAAGACCCATGCGGTGCTTCGAGAAGGTCAACAGGATGGCCGCCATCATCGCCATCCCTAGCACTCCAGCTCGGGATCCTGTGAGCAGAATGGCTCCCGGAAGGCCAATCGCCCCAGCTAGCGCCCCCCACCGGACCCAACGGGGCCCGCCAGGCCGGAGGTGCACGATAGCCAGCGTAAGTGCAAGGAGCGCAATCGTGGCGTAGTCGTTTGGGTTTCTAAAGCCAAAGTTCCAAGAGTATCGCCCCTGCGTCAGGTTGCCCGTCAGCACGTTGAACACGATGCCACGAAACGGGAACAGCGCGAACAGCGCCAACCACCCGACGGTGACAATCCGCCATTGCGCGGGCGTACGTACCGCGTTGTACATCAAGAAGCAGATCAGCCAGAACTTCCCGTAGCCGGACCACTTGTCAAAAGCCCGTGCCGGATCCAAGGCGAGAGGTGAGGTAGCGAGCGTCCACGCCAAGAACAAACCGAATGCGACGAGGAACGACGGCACCTTGATTGGTTTGCCCTCGAGCAACACAAATACGAGCCCCAGGATGATCGCATAGGTGCCGATATCCAGTTTGCCGCTGTGAATCACGAACAGATAGGCGAGGACACAGACGATTGCCGGAGTCCAACCCGATGCGGTCGAGCTGCCGGGTCGCATCGTGAGCGGACGAGCACTACCGCGTGTGCCCCTCCCCGTTCCGTATGGCGCGCTATCGAGCAGTTCTGGTCTGGCGGTACGAGCTGTCACGCCGCCCTCCTGTCGTGCATGTCAGCCTCGTCAACTAACAGCCTGTCGTGCCATGCGGATGCCATGATACCTTGAGGAGAAAGATGTCGCTTGCGTGCCATCACTCCTTTCCCGCCTCATTACAAGGCTTCCCTACTGCTTGATGATCAAAAAACTGCTGGTAACCGCGGCAAAAACCCTGGGTATCACCAGCGTTTTGGCAGACAGTGAATGGCGCCGCCGTCGGCTGCTGATTCTCTGTTACCACGGCATTTCGCTGCATGATGAACACGAGTGGAATCCAGGGTTGTATATGCCGCCCGACATGTTCGAAGGGCGACTCCAGCACCTGCGAAAGAACAACTACGTCATCTTACCGCTGGCTGAGGGACTCAGTCGCCTCCAGCAGGGCACCCTGCCGAAACGCAGCGTCTCCCTCACGTTCGACGACGGCGCGCACGACTTTTCCGAGGCTGCGGTTCCGCTGTTGAGCAGATATGATGCCCCAGCTACGGTATACCTCACCACCCACTACGTGCGTTGGCGCTATCCCGTATTCGATACCGGACTGAGCTACTTGTTATGGAAAGGGGCGAATAGCGGGCGCGATCTCGCTGCGCTCGCTGGATCCGCTACACCACTTCGTGTTGAGACCGTCGAGCAGCGCAGGTCAACGTGGAAAGCCATCCGAGACTTTGCCTTTGCTGCTGGAATGACCTCTCCTGAAAAAAATGTCTTGTTGCGAAACGTCGCTGATGCACTGGGCATCGACGATGATACGCTGTGGGCCAAGCAGTTATTGCACATCATGACGGCGGAGCAAGTTCGCGCCTTGCCGTCACACATCGCCGTCGAACTCCACACCCACCGCCATCGCACTCCTCGAGCTCGTGAACCGTTTCAGGAAGAGATCCAAAAAAATCGCGAGATCATTCAAGGCCTGCGCCCGCAGCAAGCGGTTCCTGCGCACTTCTGCTATCCGAGCGGCGACTACTCCAAGCACTACATGTCCTGGTTGGGCGAGATCGCGGTGGCGAGCGCGACCACGTGCGTGCCAGGATTGACATCTCTTGCCAGTCATCCGTTGCTACTTCCGAGATTCGTCGACACGACGTCCCAGTCGTTGTCTACATTCGATGCATGGTCCAGCGGCGTGGCAAACTTCTTTCCTCGCCGCGAACAATTTCTGCTCGACCCCACTCGGGACTGATGGCCTATCAGCGAGGAACGCATGGCGGCCGCTTCAGGCCTCCATGCGCTCTCTAACCGATTTCGCGGGTCTTTACTTGCGAATGCTGTCCTTGCGCGCCTTCGGGAACTTGTCCGAAAGCTGGTCGGTGTACTGGCGCTCGCCCTCACCCACGTAGATCTGACGCGGGCGCGCGATCTTCTGCTCCTTGTCCAGGATCATCTCTTCCCACTGTGCCATCCAGCCGGCCACACGCGCCACGGCAAAGAGCACCGTGAAGAAGTCCGTGGGGAATGCCATGCTGCGGTAGATGAGCCCCGTGTAGAAGTCCACGTTGGGGTAGAGCTTGCGGGCGATGAAGTAGTCGTCGCTGAGGGCGATGCGCTCGAGCTCGAGCGCGATCTCGAGATCCTTGTCCATGCCCACCTGCGCGAACACCTCGTCGGCCAGCTTCTTCACGATGCGGGCCCGCGGGTCGTAGCTCTTGTACACCCGGTGGCCGAAGCCCATCAGGCGCTGCTCACCCTTGCCGCTCTTCACGGCTTCGATGAATGCCGGGATGTTCTTCTTGTCGCCAATGTCGCTGATCATGCGCAACACGGCTTCATTCGCGCCGCCATGCAGCGGGCCGAAGAGGGCGGCAATACCGCCGGCGACCGCCGA
>Ga0315904_10005398_pt1 | contig 17765 bp, 12 predicted proteins | sample LakEriMetagenome_6_FD_203529 | JGI IMG/M metagenome (GOLD analysis project Ga0315904, IMG submission 203529) | Freshwater fungal communities from buoy surface, Lake Erie, Ohio, United States - Buoy 12 MA120 | ecosystem: Environmental > Aquatic > Freshwater > Lake | place: USA: Lake Erie, Ohio...
GGTGGTCGATGTCAACTACCGTTTGGCGCTGCGAGTGCGGTACCGAGAATGTAATACCGGATTCATGGCTGGGCAGAAGAGTGCGTTGCAACCATTGCGGTGCTGTTTCGGAAGTGGTGAAACCGTCAAGCATTCAAGTTCCGCCACCACTAACGAAGGCCTCTGCAGACCGTTCTCCAACCAAAGATAGTAGCGGAAAGAGACCACTCACCTCAGATAATTCCGCGGGGGCGAGTTTGGAAGAGAAGAAGATCGAGCTCTCTCTGCCAGTCATTTGGGCAGCTGTCATCTTGGGTACTGGCACCTTGCTTCTTTTACTATCGACGCTAGCGTTCCGAGGACGCGACACCCAGCAACAAGCAGAGAACTCACAAGCATCATCCGGCACCGGTTTCGATGTCTTTGAGGAGCTTAAACACGAGGCACTGGCAGCCGAGGAGAAAGCGCGGAATAGTACCGATGAAAACCAAGATCCAGCAGAAAATGCACAGTCGAGTATGCCAACTGGCAAAGTACTGGAGTTAGCTGACCTAGCTGAACTGGTAGGGCCATCGGTAGTACACGTGAAAATGAATTCTTACACAGGCAGCGGATTTGTCTTAGACCGGGAAGGCACGATCGTCACCAATTTCCACGTGATCGAGGATGAGACTGTGGGCACCATTGTCTTTTCCGATCGAACCACCGCACCGATTGTTGGATACCTAGGTGTGTGGCCCGAGAAAGATATTGCGTTATTAAAAGTCGAATGCAAGCCAGACAAATTGCATCCACTTCCATTGGCCACCTCGACACCAAGACAAGGCGAGCGGGTGGCGGCGTTCGGGAGTCCGCAGGGTTTGCAACAAACAATGACTGAAGGAATTTGTAGCGCTATCCGAGAGAGTGAGGAACTTCATACTCTTATACCAACGGACATTGACGCGATTTTGATTCAGACGAATGCACCAATCTCCCAAGGAAATAGCGGTGGACCCTTGGTGAACCTGCAGGGTATGGTTGTCGGCATAAATACCTTGGCTTCCAACCAATCAATACAAAACCTTAACTTTGCCGTCTCGATTGCAGAGCTTCCACCGCTCCTTTTGACAAGGAGCGAATCTGTGTTGCCATTGCCAGCAAAAGATCCGGCTGGCAAAGTTCGGCGAATTGTGGCTCGAGCTAACGAACACTACTATAACGGCAACTACGATCACGCTATTGCCCTCTACACCGAAGCGATCCGTTTAGATCCGACTTATTCCTTAGCTTACTATGGTCGCGGAAAGTCCTATTTCACAACGAACAAATGCGATCACGCTATCGCTGACTGTACCGAGGCGATCCGGCTTGATCCAATAAACTCTGAATATTATTCACTCCGAGGATATCTGTATGATTTCGCCGGCGATTACGACAGAGCTATCGTCGATCACAGCCTAGCCGTTCGGTTTGATCCAAGAAAATCTAAAAGTTATCGATATCGTGGGAACGCTTACCTAAGAAGAGGAGATTACGATCGCGCGATCGCCGACTACGACGAGGCGATACGACTGGCTCCCGAGGATTCCTCAAATTACTCTAATCGCGGAGATTCTTATTGCGCAAAGTTGGATTTGAATCGTGCGATTGCCGACTACGACGAGGCGATACGATTGAAACCAAAATTTACATCATATTATTCTAAACGAGCAAATGCGCATTTTCTCAAAGGGGATTACGATCACGCTATCGATGATTACTCCGAGGCGATCGTTTTAAACCCTTCAGATTTAGCATATTATGAACGCGGTAATTGCTACCTTAAAAGAAAAGACTATGACAAGGCTATCGCTGATTTCACCGAAGCGATCCGGCTTGAGCCACAGTTAGAGGGATTAAAGCACGGTTGTCTTATTTCGCGAGGAGATGCTTACCGAGAAAAGCGAGATTACGATAACGCCATAGCCGACTACACAGAGGTGATCCGGTTGGCTCCAGAAAAAAGAGCCGAAGCGCATTGGAAGCGAGGCAAGGCTTACGAGTTAAAGGGTCAGAGAATGATTGCGAGAGGAGATTTTGAGCAAGCGGCCAAAATGGGCTACGATTCTTCCAATTCAAAGTAAGATAATTGCAATCACGGAAAAAAAGACTGCAAAGCTCCCTAAGGTTGAAGCCTATCTAAAATGGAGCTTACGAAAAACCAGCGAGATAAGAAAGTTATCCGCAAGCCATAGCATACGGGACGCGATCACCAAGCTTGATAATAAACCCCTTTGTTTTGCTGAGCAATGTCACGCAATACCTGGACATCTTCCATCAAGCCAACGCAGTCAATCCGAGATGGGCGAAATCGCTGTTTGTTCATTGAGGTGATAAGCACTACGTTGGTCGGGTCAAACTCACCGTCGGAGAGTAAGACAATTCGCTCAGGCCCTAAACCGATCGCTTGGGGCATTGCTGCCATCGGGTCAGTTCCTCCCCCACGCGGTGGATCAATCAACCAGTTTCGGATCAACAATTTATTCCTTTTCGAGGCCTTGATTAATCCGTTGACCGATGGCTCTACGTAGAATGAATTGTCGAAAAGTATCACGCAGAATTGCTGGTTCTCATCTAACTGATCGATCGCTCGATTGAGTGCATTGAGAACGCGCTGAAGCTTGGAATTCCCGAGCATGCTTGAACTAACATCAATCACAAACACCGTTGAAGCTGATTTTTCTCCCTCACCAACGAATGGATTGATGCCCTTAGTCGAGGATATATCAATTCCGTTGCCGCCATCTTGACTACCGGCAATGCCACCAGAAGTTGTAGAATTCGGAATCTGCTGTTGGCGGTTGGGAACTTTGGTTAAAATCGGTTCCTCATCGTTACTGATTGCATCCGGAACTGATTCATTAGGTTGTTTCGTCTCGGTGGGGGTGTTTGCTAGCGGATCCTCGGACTCTGCATCCTTCGTACCGCTAAACTCACCTCCTGGGTCGCCAGACGCTGCATCTGCAACTTGCGATTGCTCAACTGCTAATGTTCCTTCGATCTCGGTACTAGCTTGGTCGGCTCCAGTACCTTTTTCAGCATTGCCAGCGTTGGATGAAGCAAATGCAAAGAGCAAGACTGCGATCAACATCAATAAAAGCCCACCAGAAATCGATCCCAAAATTAAGGATCGTCCTTTATCATCGTCTCCAAACCAACCGGAAGACACATTGGCAAGCGTTGGATCTTGAACACGCGCATTGGATTTGCCGGTCGCCAATGGAGGAGGTAATTCTCGTGGCCCTCGAGCTGGATACGGTGTCGGCGGCGTTTGTATAGCCGGGGGTTGGTTTCGGTCGCTCATACCTGTCACTCGTAAAAACAAAAGTAAACATCTACTGCACTGTTGCCGTACCTCCCTCGACTATCATCAAGGTATCCGGATTATCAAGCGGAAGCAAATCGTATTCGTACTGCATCTGAGCCAATTTTGATTTCCAATCAAGAAACTCCCTGTGAGAATCTGAGAAAACCGCAACGGAGATGAATGTGCTAGAACTTGAATAACTCCTCAAGACAGCATCAATCTCGGATAAATCGGCTTGAGATTGCATATTCCAACCCGCATCCTTCTTCAAACGCACTTGGATACCTACCCCAACAGCGACACCGGTCGCGTGTTTACTGTTGACTTCGTTTTTATTTCGACCAGTGACGTCGCTGATCAAATAAAGCTTACCGTATCGGATAGCAAATATGAGATTACCTTTGGAAGTTGTGGACACCTTTGGAAACACCTTTGGCAAGGTCGTTTCGACCGAATCCAACGCTTCATCGAGCTCCTTGGATCGCTCAGAGACTGCCAATCTTGCATCGCTGAGTTTTTGCGCGAGATCCGTAAGCTCTTGCTTGATTTTCTCGATAACTTGCCCCTTGCTCGCAGTGCTGCCAAGAAGGGACTCTTGCAGTTTCTGAATTCGCTCGAGTTCGCCAGCGAGCTTCTCTTTTTGATTAATTAACTCGCTTGCCTCGCTGGTTTCTTCGTTGAACAGCAGTCTCTCACGATCGGAGTTTGTTTGAGAAAGGGTTTCAACCTTATTCAGTAGTTGTCGCAACTCAGACTGCTTATTCATTGCATCCGATTCGCTAATCCCATTGCTAGTTGATTGCTCATCGGGTTCATTGCTACGCATTTGGATCAAAATCGAGGTCAGAATCGAGATAAACATGATCCCGCCGAATGCATTGCAAATCGTATCTAAAAAGAGATCAAGGCTTGAGCCTTGCACTCGCCGTCGTTGAGTAGCCATGATTACTTTAGCACCTCGCTTCTGAGTTTCAGCGAGCGATTTTGTTCCAGAACATCATAGCCGTAACTAGCGTTATTTGTATCCAGTATCGGTCGAATCTCACTGAAAGTTTTGGCTCCACCTGGGCGAATCAGCAGGAAGTAATGGTACTTGCCAGATCGATTTGCTCGTAAAAAACTTTCAAAATCCTTTGCTAAGCTCAATCCCTTATAAGTCGTTCGCTGTTCTGCCCCTAGATCGAGAATAGACAACTCGTTCGAGGATATTTCGACAACCATAACGGGTCGCCATTCCAAACTTTGATTCCTGAAAATCAATAGCTCTTCTAAATCCAAATCACCGACCTTTGAATCGAGTTTTTCTAATTGTTTGAGCAGTTTCGCCAACTCTTCTCGATCGGGTGATTTTTTATGAACCTCGACCTGCAGATCCGAAAGAACTTTGTTCTGAGCATCGATCACACGTTCGACTTCTTGATTACGCTTCTCCGTTCGTTCGATCTGCTGGTTGAGCGACTGAATGCTTGCTTTAAGATCCTTTGCAACCTCTTCTTTGTTGAATACCTGAACGTTTCCGACTTTGGCGGACATCGCATCGAGTTTGCTCGATTGAGACTGTAATTCCTGGAGTTGCAGTTCCAAGTCCGCGATTGCCGAAGAGTAAGTATCTTCGACGAATTTCTTTGCGGAGCTTGCGGATGCTTTTCGCGTTACTAGATCGACCAGCATGATCAGAGTGATCAGTACGAAGATCCCGACAACCGAGGTGATGATATCTTGGAATGCAAAGAACGATACCGATGGCCCTTGGGCCTTGCGACGTCCCATGGTTCTAGATCTCCCTCGATTGCTCGAAAGGTAGGATTTTTATCCTGCTGACGATCTGGCGCATGCAGTATTCACTACAGTCATCAAGAAACTGCTCTTCACCTGTCTTTTGAAGAGTCATCCACAATTGCAGCACCAAAGCGATCACAAGAGCCAACAGAGTCGTATCGAAGGCGGTGCTGAGTCCTGAGGTAACTTGCGTCAGAGAAGCTACGATCCCGCTCATGTCACTTTGGTTATCAAGCAGACTGCTGAAACTAGCGATCGACTGCCCAAGTCCAAGAACCGTCCCGATGAATCCTAGGACGGGAATGGCCCAGAGGAAACCGTTTACCAATCCAAATGACGTTTCGTGGGCTGATTCATCGCGATCTGCCATGGATCGTAGCATGTCATCCACATCGGACACTCTTCCAAGGTTTTTTAGGTTCGAGATCGCGACAAGGATACGGTTGTAGACAATGAATCGCTCTGGATCCGACGCGTTCTCATGAAGCTTTGTAACTACCTGGTCGGCTGTTTGAGAGCTAAGGACGAACTGATGAGACGATGGAAAAGCATCGTACTGGAGGGCTCGACGCTGGACTTGAAGCTTTTGCCGTTTAATTAATAGAATGGCCATGCACCAGAACCCCAGGAACACCGCAGCGTGCTGTGTTGGACCTCGTTTGAGAAAAAGATCGGTGTAGTATGACGCTGGCAGAAATGTAACGAGCAAATAAAACAAAACTGTCAGCACCAGCGCAATCAGACCCGTGAACCAAGGATGTGCATAAGTTCCGGTTCCGCTAGTGAATCCACAGCGACGCTCGAAATCCATCTCAAAGAAGCATAAAGGTGGTTTTGATTTTAGTTGACTCATGAATTCTTTCGTCTCACTAGATAAACACTTTCGTATTCGGAGGCGTCCCGATGGAGTTATCTAGCTAGCAGAGGGGAATAATGCTGCGAGGCTGACACCCAAAGCAAGAAACATAAAAGCAAGGAGGAAGCCGACAAAGATTATCGTCATTACAAAAATGCCAAGCGTCTTCCAAAACCTCGCATAGGATTGAAATACTTCCTGTACCTCACTGCCAGTTTGGCGGTAACGAAGAACCTCCACAGACGAAGCGACTCGGAAAAGCAAAATCGCGATGTAAAATGATCCACAGCAGGCTGCGAAGAAGAGCAGGGTCGTCAGAATCGATAACGCCTTGATCGGGCCTGCACCAGAAGCTGAAGCAGCACTAATAAACAGCAAAGAGCTACCGATGATTGCGAGCGATGCAATGATCACACCACATATGGCAATCAGCAAAATCCAGCTACGTGGCCTGTATGCATCTGCCGCATAGGATTCTATCGACCCATCCCCTTCAATTAGACTAACATCTTTGGATGGACTACTAGATGTCGCTCTCGTAGATTGCTTGGAAAACCATTCTGGACGGAGCATTCCAGCTTCCATCCATTCAGCCATCCCGTTCTTCCAAATCATGGTCTTAGCGTTGACCCTACCCGATGCGATCCAGAGCCTAAGACTTGATTCGTCTACAGGTCCTTGATTCGTATCGTCGAAATGAGCATACCAATCTTTTGTGCTTTCGGTAGGTTGAGTCTTCTCGGCAACCTTCGAGGTTGATGTCGTCGTGGCCACTTTCGCGGTTGGGGCAGGAAAGAATTCATCGTATTCGCTCGCGAGTCGCCAGGTCGTTCCGTCTGGCGATAACTCGTGCTGGCGAGTGATCTGCCCTCGCTTGACCATTTCGCGAACCTTTTCGCCTGTAAGCGGTCCAAGAACTCTGCCCTTGAAACGGAGGTAAATACGATCGCTAGACATTAACTTAGCCTCTGATGCTTGAATTGCTATTTATCACTTGTTATTCACCGACGATGAACTTGATAAAGCTTTTGTCCAAAACAATGGACGGCCCGCCAATAGTTCGTTGTCAGAGGCCTTTAAAGAAACCTGCTTGTTATCGATACGCCCGACCTGTACCAGCTTACCTTTAATCGGCGTGCCTCCCGTTGCGACCAGAATCCAAAGTTGCCCATCAGGAACCTCCTCTCGATAAAGAAAAGGTTTGACGGTGCCGCTAGCGTCTCGGAGCAATCCACCGGCCCAAACCACGTTGGATTTGGATAAATTCAAAATCGCTGTCTCTTCTGCCTTTCGGGCTCCATCAAGTCGAACCTTCGCTTTGTCGAAAAGTTGGTTCAAATCATCTCGAAGAGTTTCCTTGGTTTGAGTCTGCTCGAACCATCGTTTCCTTCGCTCGGAGTTCTCGTTAAGATTGGACTGAACTTCAGTAAAGGAGGTTTTGAAGGTAGAACTCGCCTCACTGGCGGCCGAAACCACACGTGAGAAAAGCACCTCTTTAATCATTCCATCAATCCCCGGACGACGGATAATCGATGTCAGCAGTTCAACGAAAAAGTCATCCAAATTCGATGAAATCGACGCTTTCTTGTCTTCGAGATCACGTACAACGTTTAGAAGATATTGGCGAGGTTCGTCGTCAACCGTGAGCTTTCCTCTAAAATCGCGGTTCGAGACGCTACCGGTCTCATCTGTGATCACCTGAAGAGTCGTAATCGTGCTCGGTGTATTATTTTTGATTCGCCTTAAAATGTCAGCCAGATCCTCTTGGTGAACAAAGCACCTGTTGTTTTGACTGTCTTTAACTGTTTTGAGTTCGATGATTACGGAGTTGTTGAGCTCATCGATAAGTGTCTCCAAGACCTTTTTTCGCGATTCGAACCCTGTAAACCTTCTCTCGAAGGACTCGATTAGCGACTCGCCCGGAAGATTGCTTATAGCGAATCGGCAAATCTTTTGGCGGCTGTTTAGATCGACTGCGGTCTTTTCATCCACTTTCGCTGAAGGCGTACGCGCGAGATCGTTGCACCACTTGCTCCAATCTTCTACGTATTCCCAGAGCTGGGATTCTTTGAGTGACTCCTTGAACTCAAGCGACGTCGGGTCATCAGGTAGCCCCTCCACATACTTGTTGAGTTGGGTTTTGTAGTTGTCAAGGGTGGTCGCCCCTCTTAAGCCCAGCAGTCCTTCTTGCTTACGTTCCATTTCTCTACGTTGCTTCCGAAAAGAATCACGCAAGCTTGAAGCGCGTTGATATGCAAGATCGACCAAACCGGATCCCTGAAGCGTGGCTTTTGGGTATCTGGTTAGAAGCGCCTTGATGTCGAACAAAACCCCGTCGATATCCGCATCAGAGACATTTCCGATAGGCGACTTCTTGAATGTCTCCAACTTGGACTCTAAGGAAAAAAGATCCTTGCGAAGCAATTGCAGTTCGTCATCAGATAGTTTGCGTTGGTAATCATCATACTTCGTACGGATCGCTTTTATGCTTTCCTTTTCTTCTAAAGTCTTAGCGATTTTTTCAGCAGCAAAAATCCGCTCGATATTCAGACCATCTAAAGTTGGAGAATCTGCATCAGCAATCAAGCGACTCGCGTTTTCCGACCTCTGTTTCTCCTGCTTCAACTTTGCATCGAGACTGGTTTTCATCGCGATAATTTCTGGAGCTTTCACTACAGATGCAGATTGCTCAGAAAGGGTCTTGTAGACTGTGTTTGCTTGATTGAGTTCCTCTTGATCAATCAGTTGCTTAAGCCTCGTCGACGCGGCCTCTACGGCTGCTCGATAGTTTCGGTTCCACAGCCATAATCCGAGGCTTAAAGCGATCATAAGTGCAGCCGCGATGATGCTTGTTAGAGAAAGCACCTGCTTTCGTTTTGCATTCTGCCTAAGCTCACGTACGCGGGCCTCGAATCGTTGATCTAAAAGTGGATCAATTCCCATTTGGCAGGCGAGCACATCTTGATAAGCGGAAACAAGCGCCATCTCGCTGGCCTCTGGCTTTGAAAGGATCGAGGTAAGCTTTGCACAACGCTCGACGAAGTTCTGCGTGCTTGTCCTTTCGTCTAACCTCTGAGAAACCCAGTCTAGCGCGGGCGCTACATCTTCGAGCATCTCACGAGGAGGGGGTGATTTGAGAGTATTGATGCTGGCCTCCCACTGGTTGGCTAGATCGATAGCCAGGGACTCATCACCTGCTGCGAAAGCGTTATGGAGCGAATCCGCAAGGTTCTTCAGCGAATCAACCTGACTTAAATAGATCTGTCGATCAGCCGATCCGTTGATTTTATCGACAAGACTTAAAGGCGGCTTAACAATCCAGCGGGGGAAGTTCAGCTCTTCTTGGAGTGCTTTTAGTTGAGGCATGCTCTCCTGCGAAGATGAGACTTGTCCGAACTCGGAAGCGATCTGAGAGAGTCGAGCGGTTTCCCAGGCTTGTATGTCTTCTAGCCAAACGGTGTTTAGCGAATCGAGGTCAGCGATATGTCGCAGAACCTTCAGTCTCCAAGCAAGCGGAGCTTTCGCGATCGCCAATCTTCGATGCTGCCGAAGGAGTTCCTCAAGCGGCTGTTCCTCGAGGAGCGCTTCGTTCACTTGTTGGACAGCGTCAAGGTCGAGGTTTTCAGGGAGGTCGATTCCGTAAAACTGGAGGATCTCAATCCATTCCGCTAATTCAGGGAATTCGAGTTCCAAAGCGGCATCCAGTACGTTGGGAACCATCCTGGCGCGCTGGAGCGCTTCGCTTCGTAGCCCTCGACGAATCAGAGCAACGCATTCGTTGAGTCGTAGATTGACTTTGGAAACCGCGTCGGAGTACTCTTGGGCCAAGGGCTCGAGTTTCTCTTGAGACAGTCCATTGGGTTGGTCAAGTTGCTTTCGTATGCGTTGGGATATGGACATTGAAATAGCTTATGGTTTGGAAGGATCGAAACTTTCAGGCTTCACCGGATCAGTTTTCGTCGAGAGTGAACTTTTTTGAGAGACAGAACTACCAGCCTTTGGGCGCAAATTCCTATCCTTGTTCCCTCCCTTTATAACCTCAAGCGAAATCGGGAACTTCGCCTTGCACACTAACGGGTCCAGACGCTCTTCTTTAGATTTAATTTGAAATTCCTCTCTTGGTGATACTATTATTATTCTGTCCTTTACATCCAGATCCTTCTTCGAATTGCTAATCCCTTCTAGAATTGTGATCGTTTCATCTATAAAAGTATTCAACTTCTGGAAGAACGGTGGTGCGCTCACAGACTTGTCGCCATACCACAGCAAAAACCCTAGTTCCTCATCAAAAGCAACCGAGCTTTCTCTAGAAGATTTTTTTCCACGGTTGCCTACATCGGGAAATCTCGATTTTACAAATTTTTCGATTTCGGAGCTGATCATACTAGGAGGTTTCGCACCACTAGCAAGCCTATCGTACTCCTTACGTAGTTCGTTTAAATACGAAAGCTCCTTCATCAGTTCGTCCAAGACCTTCGACTCAGAACCGAACAAGATCGCGGATTTGCGACTAGTTTCAAAAGCAGAAAATTTCTCCGTGATACGCTTCAGAAGCGAACATTCACGTTTGCCTGATTTGAGAACCCCCTCGAATTTTTCTTTCAAGATCAACAATTGCTTAAATGATGGCTCGATCTTCCTTATTGAAGACAACAATTTACGAAGATAAACTGCATCTTCAGATACATCATTGCCGCTTACTAAGCTATCGACATCTTGCAAACTATTCATTTTCATATTGCCGTAGCTTAGTACATAAGCTTTTTTGGTGAAAGCCGGCTCTTCCAGCTCAACAAGAATGTTTAGTTCTCCACCGATTATAAGTCGTCCGGTTATCTCACTAATTAGAGGTAGAGGGTGTATGGATTTGAGCGTTAATCGATCTTCGAATTCAACTGAAACTGAAACAAAATTTCCTGGTAGATTTTCTGGAAGCAACAACTCTCTTTCGCGAGTACTTCCAATTTTCCTTATTGAACGCCTATCTTTATCCAGAAGCTCCCAAGAGTATTCGAAGCTCTGGATCTGGTTTAAGATATATTGACGCGATTTTTCCGCAGAGTTGAGAACACTGGCTTCGACCGATAATCTCGATCCGGGGAAGCAAAAATCAAATTGATCTCGCTTATATACGGGCCCAATTAGTTTTAATTCAATATCCGAGCTTTTTAAAGGGTCAACGATATTTAAAGCCTCAGACTTGATTTGAATTCCGTATAATTCAGTTGCGACTCGATATTCATTTGTATCAATGTCTCCTGGTACAATAAGCGAATCGCTTGTACTTGATTCAAGTTCTTTTTTTGTTGTTCCATTGTTTTCAATTAGATGAAAGCGGGCTCGATCTTTAAGTGAGTTTAATATTACTGTTTCGTTTTCAGTTAATAAAACTCCCTTTTTAGGAGTAAGTGCTGAGGTTATCATCTGGCCTTTTTTCGCAAATTGCGAGGACTCAATTGAAACGCAGTTTTTCAAGTCTATCCTTAGCTTCATTGCAAGATTTGTGTATTCTTCTTCAGAGATTTCATTTCTATCGATCGGAAGCTCGTTATAGGACAGAGATTCATTTTGCTGCTCTTTCGGCCATTCCAGCGGCATCGGCGAAGGCTGTTTTTCCTCTTCAGATGTCTGTTTTTGCGATGCAGTAGCTGATTGCTCCTGAACAATTGAAGCTACTTCATCGATCCTTCTGTTTATCCAAGATGCGTTTGTTATATATAGGGGGAGGGTTGCTGCGAGAATACATAAGACCGATATCGCGACTGCGAGTATATACATACTCTTTTTATGAACGTTTGGTTGGTCTTTGATTTCATCACTGATTGATCCTCTTTTTTCATTGCGACTCCGAATGAAAACGGGCGGAATACCGATCTGTTGGACTTGAACAGGTAATCCTCTGATATGAGTTAGTTCGAGCTCTAGGTTTTGATCATTAACTGGTTCGGTTATCGATTGAATCGATTCATTTTTTGGGTTGTCTAACTGCGAGGAGTTTCCGAAATCGTTCTGATCGCCACCAATTAGTAGTCCCTTCCTGGCTGCTTCGATCGCTTCATTGTGGGCTGGTTCATTTAGATTGATCGTCAAATCGATTACGGTTCCTCTTGCAATTGCCATGCGTGCCTCATCACTGCCTGCCACTACGCAACGGACGCGGCAATCGACGTCGGGAGGTAGCGTGGTCACATAGGTGCCAAACGTTGCCAGCCAGCGTTTGTTGGGTGGAAGCAAAGCAATCGACTCTTTCATCAGCCCGAGTAACTCCTGAGATTGGTGCTCAGTAAAGATTATGAATAAAGGTCGCGGACTGGTGCTAAGCCATGCGTCTGCGACAACGCCTCCCCAGCCTGCATCACCCGTGATGGCCTCCCATTTTCGGCATATCTGTGGTTCGGACGACAGATTTGGCAAAGCGGGTGGCGAAGGTATGTTAGTGCACTGGCCGTCCCAGTGATCTCTCATCACGCTTGGTTCTGCCAACAATGCAGCAGGACCGCATGTCGGCATTGGTGCATCGACGATGATGTGGTGAGCAAGTTTGTTCGTCCGCTTGCTATAGTCCAGTCCGTAGTCAGAAATTCGCGAAAGAACCGAGACATGACGGCCACCGATCATAAATCGAAGATGCGAGAAGCCGACCGGATTCTTCGATGCATCAGGAGTCCCAGAGGGATACAAGTGCCGATAACCACTAAGCGACTCGATCTTGGTAGCAAGATTCAGCGGCATCCCGACTGTGCTCAGCACCGTGCAGAATCCACGACTTCCCTGCTTAAGACCCTGCGGGGCAGATGTGTAAAGTAGCTCGGCGTTCATGTGCAGGGTTCCTTGAGTCGGCGTTTTGGAAACCTATCCTAGGGTTTATGAATGTTTCTTAATTGGATTACCGTTGTCGGTTCGCAAGTCCGATCAGCCCCGAGCACCATTTGTTTATCGCGTAGAGCATTGGTACCTCTACCCAATACGGATTGAGCGACTTGGGACGCACACCGAACGCTCCTGTTTCCGGGTCCTGTTCGGGAGCGCATCCGGTAGCACTTACGGGTATGAAAAGAACATGTTTCGTGAAACCTTCTGCAGCGGCAACGATCTCCGGGGTCAGTTTACGAAGTAACGCTCCAACTTGGTTGGAAACATCTTGGATCCGGTCGCCGTCCAAAACGTGTAATGGGTTGCTACCCGCTCCAACCTGCCGATAGGGTGGATCTTGCTTCAAATCAGGAATCAAATCCTTCCAGCTATCCCATTTGGTCACAACGATGATCAGTGGCCTTTGGTCTAATTGATCATCTCGAAGTCCCGCATGACGCCGCACACGTTGGATTGCTTCGAGAAGAATGGTGTCTTGCCGTGTGACGCTTTCGCGTGCCAATCGGGCAGCACGATTTTGCATTTGGGGATCGCTGGACTTTCCTTCGCAAGCACGTCGAAAACGTGCATCTTGCGTTGGATCAAATAAAAAGAAAAGTGCTTTCGACAGAGCAAGGTGCCTAGTCACAGGGGCTGTGGAAGAGTCGCTACCAGGGAGGAAATGCTCGCCAGCGTTGTCATAAAGACACATCACCTTCGACACCGAATTGGATTTCGCGTAATTCGGATGCGAGGACATCGGTTGCAGGGTGAATAAAAACGGACGAGGGTAGCTCACGACATGGGTGCCCATGTTCACACGATCGTAAAGATCACCATCGAGTTGAGTTTTCGCGATCGAAACCAGAGCATTTGGATCTGGGTTTAGAAATTGTTGCTCTTCGTATTCGTGGAGTCTCGCATTGGCAACAGGATCGGTATCGGTCATTGCGATCGAGAAGCGGCTTGGGAACAGTTGACGAAGTTGCCAACTCATGGATGCAAGGAAGTAGCTCTTGCCAGATGCGGGCGCACCGAGAATGGAGAAAAAAACAGGAGCGATCTGGTACAGAGGTCTTGCGATCTCGAGGTGACAAGCTGGGCAAGCCAATCGCGTTGTCTTCTGGCCTTCTGGGTCAATTGCCTCGCCATCGTGAGTAAATCGAGAGGGTAAAAAACGCATCGTTTGCTGGTCACCTAGTCTCGGATCACCGAATAGATTCGGATGGTCTGTCGCAATCCACAACGACTCTTCAGGTGAAAATTCGTGCCAGCAATGGGGACATGTGATACGACTGCGAATCGTGAACGAGGAACTCGGGTCAGGCATGACGGATTTGAGTTGCTTGATTTGCTTGGGAGATGAGGCTCTGAGGGGGAGTATAGCGAATACTTGTCCAATGTGGAACTATAGGTTAGTCTAATGGCACTTGCAGTCTTCGTGAAATGCACATGTCTTTCGTTCCTTTATTATGACGCCTGGAGTAAACGAAATGGAACTTGTCTCATTTTTCAGGAGGCATTTTTGCCTCTTTTTGCTCGCTGGTTGCCAACTCAATTTGCCCGAACCTCAGGTTTTTGGACAGGAGAACAACTCGTCTCTGGAGCCGGAATCCGTCGGCAATAAGGAAATCTCCGATGGTGAGCTACCCAAAGCGACAACCGAACGAGAAAAAGCTTTTCCGCCGATTGAGCGGGACTGGACAGAGGCAGGCGAACGCGGGCGCAAAATCCGCGGAAGCGTTGCCAAACTGAACCCAAATTACGTTTTGCTTCGGCTAAGCGAAAGCGGAGAGGAAAAGCTCATAAAGAAGTCCCAGCTTTCTAAGCTGGATCTTGCATTCCTCGAATTGGTCCCGATTCTGCAGAACGATGCTATTCAGTACGAACAAACACGCTCATTTTGGTACGCGATGCACTCGGGACAATACCCCGATCTAAAAACAGCGAAGCAGCAACTAACAGGCTTCCCAAAGTCGCCCTACGGGCTTCTTATGGCGGGGATAGCCACAGCGTGCGTAACTCCAGATTACGAACAGGCAGAGGGTTACTTCGAGAAATCGTACAAGCTTCTGAGCGCCAAGGAGAAGCTACTTCCAGACCTAACACCGGCCACTTACGTTAGCTGCTGTAACAACTACGCGATCGTTTTATGGCGAGAAGGAAAGTCCAACACCGCCGTCAAATTACTTTTAGAAGCGGCATCAGTTGGACCGCGACCGGCCGAGTTTCTGATTCATAATGCGAGAATCATTCAGAGGGAAAACTCGAAGCGTCCTCAGAAGTTCCAGATTACTGGTAAGGCGATAGCCGAGTTGGTGGAGTTGATCAACAAACCTTTTGTTTCTTCAGCTAAGCCGTTAGAGAAAGAATACATGCATTTCTCGCTGAACGTGGACGGGCCTCCTGCGATTTCAGACCTGGAAGAACTTCTAAAGCTCCATTTCGCCGGAGAAAAGATGGTTGATGAGCGGTTCATCGACGACCAAGTTTTCGGGGATCTGTTAGTTAGCGGTAATTGTCCGTTCGAACCTTGGTGCATGGGCTGTGGCGGGCGAGGAGTATTTCGTTGCCCAGGGAGGTGCAACCGAGGAATAGTAGATGTCCCTATCCGAGTCCAAGGGGGGCAAGGTATACGCGGCGAGCCGATTTATGTAACCAAGTACGTCGAAAAGGCCTGCGATGTTTGCAATGGGCGCGGTGTAGGAGCCCCGTGCAAAGAATGCAATGCAACTGGAAAGAATGTTGGAAAGCGAAGGTATTAGGGAAAGCGAGGCAGCTTTATTTGGAAGATCTTTCACTTCATCGAATTCAATTGATGGATAGATCCAAACAGTATTCGCACCAGTTGATACTGGAATTTGATCAGCTTCTCGCGATTATTTTTATGTTCGAAGTTCCGGCCCTGATTTGTTGCAGGACTTGCTTTGCTATCCCGCGAGTTGTCGCTTGAACGAGTAAAACACCGGCTCCGGGGTTTGTGTACGACTGGCTACGATCTAGGGGCCACGGTCAACCGAAATCGGGATAAGGCGCTCTACCTAGCTGCACTAAAGCACTTTGGTACATGGCGCAAGGCGCTGGCATCGGCAGGTATCGATCTTAAGAATGTCGCGAGCCGTAGGCCTAAGCATTTGAATCGGGAAACCATGCTGCTGTGGATCCGTGGCCGGCACGAGACGGGCAAGACGCTCATGTACCGAGACGCTTGTCTGGAGAACAGAGACTACGCGCTGGCGATCCGGCGTGAATTCGGAAGTTGGATCCGTGCGGTCCGCGAGGCACTTGGAAAAAGCCCTCCGTAGGATTGCTCAAACAAAAAGGCATCGAGGATGTCCGATTTTTCCAAGAGCATGTGAAATCAAAAAAGCCGAGTTCTGACGCCAAGCCTCGGCGGGCTCAGAATCTGATTCAGGTGGATGGGAGCAACGATGCCAATGCTGGTCCCATGGCCGCACGGGCTACTTGGCCACGCCGCTAGCGACTAAGCGAGAAGCAGCACGCCGGATTTTGGTCTTGGTGACCCCAGCATAAGTGCCTTGCTCGCGCAGTGCTTATTGAAGCAGACGCTCTCCGACCCCCGCTTGAAATACAAATCAAGCAGGTACACAGCCGAAACCGGATCTGATCGAAGAACGTCAATGGGCCATCAATTCACCTTGCGAAGTGGCGGAACGCAAAATAGTGGCACGGCCGCTAACAAGCGGCAACTTGGGTCGAGCAAAAAATAGAGTGGGACTATCCCCATGTGCTTCGAGACGCCCAAGGCCAGGTTCTGGGTCAGTGTGATATCGTGAATGCATTTCTTGAGCGGTCAATGTATCACCAAAATCCAGACGCAAGAACGGTTCTACGGAGTCTTCACGATTGATTGTCACTTGAATCACTTACGCCGCGAAGTTCTTCCCTTTCTCCTCCATTGCCTTTGAAACAGGCCGATCTCACATAGAACGATGATGGAACTTTGATCTAGAGATGCTTCCTTGAATTTGCTACAGAAATTGACTTGGGGAATGTAACGGATATGGTTTCTTGACAAGTTGTTTTCTCATGGGAGGACCGCGGGCATGGCGAATTACAAAATCGACGATATCGAGGGAATTGGACCGGTGCGGCGGGCGAAGTTCTTAGAGGCGGGGATCAAGGATAGCGATCGGTTGCTCAAGGCGACTCGAACTCCTAAGCAGCGCAAGGAACTGGCGGAAAAAACGGGAATCAGTCCAAAATGGATTCTGCGTTTTGCCAATATGGCGGATTTATACCGTGTCCCTGGGGTTGGCTCAGAATACGCGGAGTTGCTAGAGGATGCAGGTGTCGATACGGTGCTCGAACTTGCGGCTCGGGTTCCGGCAAACTTGCACACAAAACTCAAGCAGGTCAACGCAACGAACAAGCGTAATACCAGACAGCCACCGAGTTTGGCGGAAGTGACGAGTTGGGTTGCTGCCGCAAAGACGATGCCGAGGGTTTTGGAGTACTAAAGGTCTTAGTTTTAGTCTTCGACTTTGCGCTCCATGAAAAAGGCCGAGTTCTGACGCCAAGCCTCGGCGGGCTCCGAATCTGATTCAGGTGGATGGAAGCAGCGTTGCCAATGCTGGTCCCATGGCCGCACGGGCTACTTGGCCACGCCGCTAGCGACTAAGCGAGAAGCAGCACGCCGGATTTTGGTCTTTGTGACCCCAGCGTAAGTACCTTGCTCGCGCAGTGCTTCTTGAAGCAGACGCTCAACGCCGATCTGCTCAAGTTTGCGTCGTTTGATGTACCAAGTAGTCCACAAGTAAGCGGCCTCCGCCGGCTTGCCGGCAAGAGAACGATCCACAAGGACCTCCTTCGTAAACAGACGATCTCCGACCCCCGCTTGAAATACAAATCAAGCAGGTAAACAGCCGAAACCGGATCTGATCGAAGAGCGTCCATGGGACATCAATGCACCTTTTGAAGTGTCGGAACGCAAAAAAAGTGGCACGGCCG
>Ga0315904_10005400_pt1 | contig 17764 bp, 26 predicted proteins | sample LakEriMetagenome_6_FD_203529 | JGI IMG/M metagenome (GOLD analysis project Ga0315904, IMG submission 203529) | Freshwater fungal communities from buoy surface, Lake Erie, Ohio, United States - Buoy 12 MA120 | ecosystem: Environmental > Aquatic > Freshwater > Lake | place: USA: Lake Erie, Ohio...
GACCGGAGTATGTTCCGGATACCTCTACTAACAGGAGAGCCTATAAATGGAAAACCTAAAAAGCGCAGCCGCATCTTGGGCAAGAAGCTTCTTAGCAGCAGCACTAGCGACTTATCTAGCGGTGGGGTTGGATTGGAAAACAATCCTAACCAGCAGCATTGCTGCCGTTGCACCTGTAATAATCCGCTGGCTAAATCCTAACGATCCAGCTTTCGGTCGGCGATGAACCCAACAGAGTGGGCAGCTTTTGTTCTGGCGTGTCTTTCCATAGCAGCCTTACTTATCGGTGGATTGCGGTACATTATTCACCATGAGTTACCGCCGATGCTTTCACAGTATGAGCAGCGTTTGTTCAAACTGGAAACTATGGTAATGGAGTTATTGACACATGAGCGCAAAAAAACTATCAAAAAGAGAACTCGCTAATCTACGCCGCGCTAAAGCTGCGCGCGCTAAGCGAGATAAGCGCGAGCCATTAACACCGCTTGACGTGTGGGCTATCGAAGTGCATGAAGCCTACCTAGCCCTATTACGTCATGGCTTCACACATGAGCAAAGTATGGATTACATAACCAGCACTTTTCATAGGCCAGCTCTGCCCGATTGGTCGGTCACCAATCCCGATCACTCGCCTTACGAGGATGAGGATGACGAGGATTAAGCGATTAGTCGTTATATCTGACTTACAAGTACCTTTTCATGACACAAAAGCAACCCGCAATATCGCAGCCTTTATCAAACGCTACAAACCTGATGACGTTTTATGCGTTGGTGATGAGCTGGATTTCCAGACCATTTCACGTTGGTCATCTGGGCGTGATGAGTGGTCAGGCAGTATCGGCAGAGATCGCGACACTTGCCAAACTGTCCTCTATGAACTCGGTGTCACGCATATAGTCCGTAGTAATCACACGGACAGACTCTATAACTCCCTAAGCAAAAGACTGCCTGGATTGATTGGACTGCCAGAGCTAGAGTATGAAAACTTTATGGCCTTTGATGCTTTAGGCATTACCTTCCACCGCAAGCCTTACCAATTCCATGAGAACTGGGTTATGGTGCATGGAGATGAGCAAGCCACCAAGCCGCATGGCGGGCTGACCGCATTAGAGGCCGCAAAACGCCACGGCAAAAATGTTTTGTGTGGTCATACGCATCGTCAAGGTATTTCATCTTTCACCACTACCTCAGGCGGCGTAGTGACTGGCACATTGACTGGATTTGAAGTCGGGCATTTAATGTCAGAACAACAGGCTTATTACACAAAAGGCACAATGAACTGGCAAAAGGGCTTCGGAATTATTTACATAGATAAGAAACGAGTACAGCCGGTCGCTATTCCTATCGAGCGTGATGGTTCGTTTATCGTTGAAGGCAAAAGGTATGGCTAAACTAAAAAACAGCCGTAGGCCGTCTAAATCTGTCATGTATCGGATTTTGGTAGATCAAGATTGCCGCTGTGCATACTGCAACATAGGCTTAGATGAGGTAAAGGTCGAGTGGGATCATTTTGTGCCGCACGCTTGGAAGGCCGTTAATAGTGATGCCAATTATGTAGCGGCTTGCCGACCCTGTAACCAGCTCAAAAAGGCACGTTATTTGGCTTCAGAGGCCGATTTAACGACTTTTTGTTTAGAGATGGTCAAATTACATGGCAGCTGGGGCGAAGGGCTTCCAGAGGGCATTACAGCCGATTTTCTTATCAAGCGGTTTTAGGCCGTTATCAAAACGTTATACGACACGCCCGTATCTAATTAGCAGCCTGTCTGTCAAATGCCGTACCTTTTGGAATAACGAAAGGGGCACAAATGAAACACAACCTAACAGCTGAGCAGATTGTCTATGTCTGCTTTGGCCTCATGGGGCTATTCTGGATTGGTTATATTTGGCTAGAGAAAATCAAAGAAAAATACTATCGAAAGGGCTACGCGCATGGATGGAACAGGGCAAAAGGCGTTTTCAGCAAAGGTAATACTAGATGAGGCAGCTGACACAATCGGTGACAGAGGACTTGAGTACGGACACCCGGCAATCAATATCAAGCGAATCTCTGAGTTATGGGGTAGCTATTTCGGAAGGGAAATTGATCCATTGGATGTGTGCATCTGCATGGCGTTGGTCAAAATCTCAAGGCTTGTTGAAACTCCAAAGCGGGATAGTTTTGTGGACTTGGTCAGCTACGCGGCACTTGCCGGTGAAATGGCACTTGGAACGGACTGGGCTGATTATGGCAAAGATTACGCCGAGTAAAAGGGGCGATTGGTGTTCATACTGCAAAGCCAGATGGGGCGCCAACCATGTTAATGGGCAAGCGCAAGCGGTCTGGTCAATTACGTCATTTATCCACGGCAAAGTCATTGTCCGTCATTACTGCTTTACTTGCGCTAAAGAGGCGCAGACTTGGACAGATGGTTCAATCTGGAGTTTCAAAGAGCAGCTTGAATACCGAGAAGGGAAACAGACACTAGATGTTCAACTTGGAGAATTATGAAGATGTGGACACGCGAATCCATAAGTTTTATGCAGAAAATCCCGATGGTGCAATCATTACTGAGCTTGTATCAAATGATGAGGAAAAGGGAATTGTTATCTTTAAGGCATACGCTTACCGCACCTATCTTGACACTAATCCTTCCGCTGTTGGTTATGCGCGTGGTGCTCGCAAAGATCGTGGTGTGGATCGTGATTTTTGGGTTGAGAATTGTGAGAGCTCTAGCATTGGCAGATGCTTGGCGAATCTCGGATTGTCTGCTAAAGGAAAGCGGCCTAGCTCTTTGGAAATGGCAAAGGTTAATGACGCTAAAGCAAGCCCTGAACCCATACGTGTACGGACTAAAGAACACAAAGAGTTTTTAGAATCCACTAACAGCTCAGCTGAAATAGTCTGGGATACCACGATAGAGCCACCGGCTGATGTAATGCCGGCATTTGATGATGCGGTAGACCTATTAAAGACTGAGCTAGGCGCGCAGCCTGTGCCAATGTGTAAGCATGGTCAGCGTGTCGTGCGTGAAGGCACAAGTGCTAAAGGTGCCTATAAGGGCTGGTCATGCCCACTTCCTTATAAACGTAAAGCTGAACAATGCAAGACCATATGGATGGTTTTAGATCCAAGTGGTCGCTGGCAGTTTAGGCCAGAGGATGAAGGCGAGATAGCAGGATGAGAAGCGACTTTTGCATAGGCTGTAAGCAAATGGCCTTATTAGCTGAGGATTATTGCCTACAATGCGAGCAATTAGATGAGCAATCAGAGTCGCAAGCATAGAGGCTATGCCACGCAAAGAATCGTGGCTGAATACCTTCAACGTGAAGGATGGGAACATGCTTTGCCGGTTGGTGCTGGTCGCGAGGGTTCCGACATTACCGGCATAAAAGGGCTGGACATTGAGATTAAGGCGCGTACGGGACTAGACCTAGCTGGTCTAATGCGCCAGCTCAATGAACGTAAAGCCACAGGGCTAGGCGTAGGCGTGCTACGTCTTAATGGGCAAGGTGAGAAGTCAGTTGAGCAGTTTGTAGCTGTTCTCACTTTGTCCGACCTTGTTTACTTACTTAAAGCTAGTGGCTACTGAGCCATATTTACTCCATAGATGCTACGGCTGTGGCTTATGGATCTATGGAAATCGAGAGAGGTGCGAATCATGCCAATCTACACGTTCAAGTGCGAAGGATGCGGAATCACGATAGAGCAATCCTTTGATATTTATAGTGAACACACAATCTGGTGTCAGCCTTGCAGTCAGCCTATGGTTAAGCAATTTACAGCACCAGCCATACACTTTAAGGGCAAAGGATGGGGTGGTGATAAAAAATGAAACTGCACAAATTGTCGATATTTCAAAACGCGACACGCCGTCTGACCTGGGCTTTTGTTAATCCCCTTGACAGCCATGTTATGCTCAGAACGCTTGCGCGCCTGAGAGGCAGCGCACTACGCGGTCGAGCATTAGGCCGCGCTATTGTCATTTTAGCGGTGCTAATGACAGTTAGCTTCGCTGCAACTCCAAAAGCATATTCCCAAAAGCCACTCAACATCATGAATATAAAGTTATATGCGTATAACAAGCTAACGTGGGATCAAATGCAATGCTATAACGAGCTAATACATCATGAGAGTAGATGGAATTACAAGGCTCGTAATGGATCACACTATGGCTTAGGCCAGATGCGTAGTAAGTGGTATGGAACGCTTAATCCATTTAGACAAATAGATGCTCATTTAGATTATATAAAACACCGATACGAAGGCGATACGTGTAAAGCGTTGAACCATTGGGAAAGAAAGGGCTGGCACTAATGGAAATAGTATGTAGTAAGTGCTTAACACCAACAGATGAAGCTGAGATTAGTTGGACAGAACAACTGACTAATGACAAAGTATGTGTGTGGTGCACTCATGAGTTCGATGATGAATAAGCCGTATCGTGCGACTGCTGGTTGGAAAAAGATTAGGCTCAAAGTGTTACAGCGCGATGCTTACACTTGCGCTTACTGTGGTGATGTGGCTAATGAGGTTGATCATGTATATCCCAAGTCGAAGGGCGGTGAGGATACGTTGGATAATCTTGTGGCTGCCTGTCGCAGATGCAATATACTCAAAAAGGATAAAACGGACACCGTTTTTTTAGGCGTGGCGTCTACCCCCCCTGCCTTTTCGTTCCAAATCTCCCCGATTCAGACAAATCAGTCCAAATCGGTGCAAAACGGACATACTTCAGTCCGGATTGATGCGGATAGTCCATTTATTAGTCCAGACCAGTCGGGGGCTAATTGACAATGGCTTCACGCAAGGGCTCTACAAAGCCACGCCTACAAAATGCGCCTATTAGAGGCAAGAGCAGACTGCCTGAAGTCAAAGAGTGGCTATCTAAGCTTAAAGATGAGAATGGCGAGCCTATGAAGCTGTTGCCGTGGCAGGAACACGTGCTAGAGGACATGCTCAAGGTAGATAAACAGGATAAATGGATTCGCAAGACAAATCTGCTACTAATTGCACGACAAAACGGCAAAACGCATTTAGCAAGGGTACGCATTCTTGCTGGTTTGTTTTTGTTTAATGAACGTAGTATCGTGGCTATGTCCTCAAATCGGGGGATGGCATTAGATACCTTTCGTAAGGTATGTGATGTGATTGAGGACAACCCACTACTTGCAGCCCAAGTACGACAGATCCGCGTGGCCAATGGTCAGGAATCGATTGAGCTTTTATCGGGGGCTCGATACGAGATAGTCGCGGCAACAAGAGATGGTAGCCGTGGTAAGACCGCGGATCTGTTGTTTGTGGATGAGTTACGCGAAATCAGCGATGAGGCATGGACAGCGGCTAAGCCGATTACACGCGCTAGGCCTAATAGTCAGATATTGCTAACCAGTAACGCTGGTGATGCCTTTAGCCACGTACTAAACAACCTGCGAGAGCGAGCATTGAGCTATCCACCTAAGAGCTTAGGGTTCTGGGAGTATTCAGCAGATGACTTTTGCAAAATTACCGATAGGGATGCTTGGTATCAGGCTAATCCAGCTTTAGGCTATTTAATGGGCGAGGATGTAATCGAGGAATCTATTGCAACCTCAACGCCTGAAGCTAGTCGCACGGAAACCCTTTGCATGTGGGTTTCGGCATTGAAATCTCCCTGGCCTTACCGCGCATTTGAGGATTTGACTGTTCAGGATTTAAAACTAGAGCCAGGCCGCCTAACTATCTTTGGTATGGATATATCCGTAACCAAAAAGCAAGCTTCATTGGTTGCGGGTCAGTTAATGGATGATGGCAAGGTCGGCGTAGGCGTAGTAGCTCAGTTTGAGTCACAGGTAGCCATAGATGAGCTGAAAATGGCTGTTGAGGTCGCAGAGTGGGCTAAACAGTATAAGCCGCGCCTAATCTGCTTTGATAAATACACCTCAATGAGCGTAGCTGAGCGTTTAGCGCAGACTGGCTACAAAATACAAGACATGTCAGGACAGGTGTTCTATCAGGCGTGTAGCGATCTCCTAGATGCCATAGTGAACGGCAGATTGGTTCACTCAGGGCAGGAAAGCCTTGTGAACTCAATGAACAACTGTGCAGCTAAGGAAACAGATGCAGGATGGCGCATAGTGAGGCGTAAATCTGCCGGTGACGTATCAGCTGCTATCGGCTTAGCTATGGTGACACACCAATTGTTAAAACCACAATCAAAACCTGCCATTATGTCCTAAATGTCCGATTTGTGTGCTAACATATAGCGATGGGTCTTTTCGATCGTAAAAAGCCGGTAATTGAAGCGCAAGCCGCGCCTCAATTGATGACCGACCAATTTAATTATTATATTCCTACGACCCTAACCTCTGTTGGTCGCGAGGAAGCGATGAGCGTACCTTCAGTATCTCGCTGCCGTAACTTGATTGCAGGAACAATTGCAAGTTTTCCACTAGAGCTTTACAAAAAGTCTACTGGTGAAAAATTAGGCAAACCTTTATGGTTAGAGCAACCTTCAGCTCACCAACCGCTAAGCACAACAATTGCATGGACAGTAGATAGCTTATTGTTCTACGGCGTTGCATATTGGCGCGTTACTGAAGTTTATTTTGATGATGGCCGCCCTGCTCGCTTTGAGTGGGTTGCACCGGGTCGCGTTTCATTTGTAACAGATCCATACACAAATTACATTACACAGTATTCAGTAGATGGCACACCTGCACCAATGTCAGGTTTAGGATCACTTGTAACCTTCCAAGGCTTAGACGAAGGCGTATTGCAACGTGGCGCACGTACTTTGCGTTCCGCTATTGATTTAGAAACCGCTATGCGTGTCGCATCTGCTACACCAATGCCTTCAGGTGTTTTAAAAAATACCGGTGCAGATTTATCACAAGAGGAAGTTCAATCAATCCTCGCTGCATGGAAATCAGCACGTGAGCGCAGATCGACTGCATACCTCACAAGCACTTTAGATTATCAGCCGACCGCGTTTTCACCTCGCGACATGATGTTCGTAGATGCCGTGCAATCAACCGCGACCCAAATCGCGAGAATGATGAACGTACCTGCATATTACATAAGTGCAGACATGAACAACAGCATGACTTATGCAAATGTTCAAGATGAACGCCGTCAGTTTGTATCGCTTTCCCTTGCGCCGTATGTCCACGCAATTCAGGATCGTTTATCGATGGATGACATAACAGCGCGAGGGAACATAGTTAAGTTTGACGTAGAGGATGCTTTCTTAGCTGTAAATGCTTTGGAACGCCTTGCCGTCATTGAAAAGATGCTTACTCTAGGTTTGATTACTGTTGAGCAAGCTATGGAAATGGAAAACCTATCGCCGAACGGAAACACAGATGCGCCTAACGTTCTCTAACGATATTACCTGCAACGCAGAGGAACGCACAATCACCGGCAAGATTGTTCCTTTTGGTAATGAAATCGGATACACCTCAGCCGGTAAAGTAATTTTTGAAAAAGGATCTATTGAGATTCCTGAAAGCCCAAAGCCAAAATTATTGCTTGAGCATGATGCCAAAAAACCTTTAGGCCGCATGGTTTCTTATGAGGAAACAGACGAAGGTATTTTTGCTACATTTCGTGTCAGCAATACCACCCGCGGTAATGATGCCCTAATCGAGGCAAGTGAACAATTACGTTCAGGTTTGTCTGTCGGTGTAGAAGTCATTGATAGTAAGCGCGAAGGTGGCGTTATCAAAGTTATAGCAAGCAAGCTATACGAAACAAGTCTTGTTCAAGCCGCAGCATTTAAGAGTGCTGAGGTTTTGAGCGTAGCTGCTTCAGAGGATGAAGTAGTAGAAAACCCAACAAACGAAAGCGAGGCAGTCGTGGAGAATACTCCAGACACCGCATCTGTTGAGCCTAAGGTCGAAGCCCCTGCGGTAGAGGCTGCTCGCCCAACAGTTGCAGCACCAATTTACGCAAAGCCACGTATTAACGTGACAGCAGAGGCGTATCTAGAAAACACAATCCGCGCATCCGTACTAAATGATGAGGATGCTCGCCAATGGATTAAGGCAGCTTCAGACACAGATACAACCAATGATGTTCCTGGTCTTGTACCAACACGTCAGCTAACTGAAGTTATCAACCCAAAGACAACCGGAACCCGTGCATCTATCGATGCAATCTCATCCGGCGTATTGCCAGATGCGGGCATGAAGTTCCAGATTCCACGTGTTAAGACAGCACCAACAGTTGCAGAAACAGCTGAAGGCGCAGCATTTTCCGATACTCAGGTCGAAATTGAGTACGTTGATGTTGATGTTAAAAAGTATGCTGGTATGCAGCAGTTCTCAGTTGAGGTTCTAGATCGCACCTCACCTGCGTTCTTTGCAGAGCTTGTAGCACTCATGGGAGATGCTTACGCAAAGGCAACCAACACCGCTGTAGCTACAAAGCTAGCAACAGATGGAACAGCAGATGCAACAACAATCACATTGCCTTGGGATGGTGCTGAGTTCTCAGCGTTTATCGCACGTGCAGGTGAAAGCATCTATTCAAACACCTTCAAGTTCGCCACCGGCGTTATCGTGTCACCTAAGCAATGGTCAAACATTGTCGGATTGGTAGATTCACAGAACCGCCCAATTTTCAACGCAGCTGCACCAATGAACGCAGCTGGATCATTAGCAGTAGATTCAATCCGTGGCACAGTCCTAGGTTTGCCTCTATATGTTGATTACACACGCACCGGCGAGGATGACAACTCAATCCTTGTTGTAAACCGCGATTCTTACACCTGGTACGAAAGCCCACGTCTACAGCTACGCGCTGAGAAGGTCGGCACAGGTAAGATTGAGGTTGGATATTACGGCTACGGCGCAATTGCTACCAAGGTAGCTGCCGGATGCTTCAGATACCAAAAGGCTTAGTTTAAGCCTAGTAGTAGAGTTACCCCGGCGCACAGCCCTTGCGCCGGGGCTAACATAAAGAAAGGACAAACATGCCAGCTACATACGTCACAGAGGCAGAGCTACGCTCAGCTTTGGGTATTGGCGCACTTTATAGCTCGGCTGTTGTTGAGGAAGTCTGTCAGGCCGCTGAGAACGTGGTCAAGGGCAAATTATGGTTTAACAGCCAATCGGTTTATGCGATTGAAGCTACCGGCACAACAGGCCGCATTTATATTTATGAGAACGCTGACCAATTTGTAGTCGGCGATACTATTACTGTCGAGAACGTGCGCCAACACTTTAACGGCAGCCACGTTATAACAAAGACTAATGGAGTTTGGCTAGAGTTTGTTAATGCTCAAATCACCACTCGCGAGTATCACACTATCGCGCCGTGGGGTCGAGTTTATGGCACACAGGCGATTGATTACGCCACCTTACCTGAGGTTAATCAGGCAACACTTATGATTGCAGTCGATATATGGCAAGCTCGTCAGGCTTCAAACGCTGGCGGCATCTCACCTGACTTTCAACCTTCGCCTTACCGGATGGGTAATACCCTTATGGCTCGCGTGCGTGGGTTGCTTGCGGATCACCTAGCACCGGGCGGTCAAGTCGGGTAATGTCAGCAATCTCTACCCTACGTGGAACCATCGCGACTGCGCTAGCTGATAATGCGGCGTGGCAGGTGTTTTCCTTCCCACCTGCCACTCCCCTTGCTAACTCAATCGTAGTGCAACCCGGCGATCCATACATTGAGCCGTCTAATGACCACTACAAAACAGTTAAGCCAAAAGTTAATTTTAAGTTGGTAGTATTAGCACCTATGTTTGATAATCAGGGTAACTTGATAAACATTGAGGATTACTACCTAAATATAGTCAATAAGCTAGAGGCTTCGAGCATCGCTTATTCAATAGGCACATTTAGTGCGCCCGCAGTCTTGACCGGAATTGCAGGAGATCTGCTATCCGGTGAAGTATCAATCAGCGTTCTATCCGATTGGAGTTAATCAAATGGCTGATAACGACAAAGAGCGTGAGGCTTTTCTGATCAAGATCGGTCAGATTACACCAAGCGCGGAGAAACCAAAACCAACTACCGCTAAGAAAGACGAGGAATAGCAAATGGCTGTTTTTCTAAACAATAAGGTCGGGCTAAAGATCAACAATGTCGATCTTAGCGACCACGTAACAAGCATTACTCTAAATCAGGCTTTTGATGAGCTTGAAGTAACTGCTATGGGTGACACCTCTCACAAGTTTGTAAAGGGCTTGGAGTCTGCAACCCTTACTGTATCGTTCCTAAACGACCAGTCCACCGGTGAAGTTCTAGCAACACTAAATGCTGCTTATGGCACAACTGTCGCATGGAAGGCCGTAAACAATTCAGCTACCGCAGTAGGCGCAGAAAACTTGCTATATAGTGGTGACTTGTTGGTCAACAACCTCACCCCTATTAATGGGGCTGTCGGTGATATGTCCACAATGGATATTACATTTACAGTAAACTCAGCAGTAACAGCAGCAAGCACAGGCACGTTCTAATTAAATAAAAGGGGCAAAAAATGGCAAGTCTAAAAGTAACTAGGGCAGATGGCACAGAGTCGGTTCACGAAATCACTCCAGCTATTGAGTACGCTTTCGAGCAATACGCTAAAAAAGGTTTCTACCGCGCTTTTCGCGAGGATCAGAAACAAAGCGATATTTATTGGCTTGCTTGGGAGTGCTTGCGTAGAGCGGGTGCGCCTGAAGTTTTTACGTTTGGCGATAAGTTCTTAGATACTTTAAAGGCTGTTGAGGTTCTAGGGGATGATAGCCCAAATGGCTAACGCGTGATTCTCGTACGTATCAGATAGCTCAGCTGTCGATACATACGGGAATTGCGCCTAGTGAGTTTATTAATATGGATCGTGATTTACTCAAAGCGTTCCATGAGGTTCTAAAGAAACAGGCAGAGGACAGAAAAAATGCCAGTCGTAATCGAAGGGGTCGTAGGGCTTAGAAAAGCACTCGGCAAGCTTGCGCCTGACATAAAAAAGCAATTAGATAAAGAAGTGCGTGAAGCTTTAAAGCCTATTGTTGCCGATGCTCGTGCTAAGGTTCCTGGACAAGCACCCGGCGGTTTGTATAACTATAATTATCCTGGATACGATAGAAAATCTCGCACAGGTAGAGCAGATGCGTTTCCGTCATACGATGCTCGCATTATCCGTAAAGGTTTAACTTATAGCGTAACTCCTAGCCGTGTTAAAAGTTCTGGTTTTGTTTCATTATTCACTTTACTTAATCGCAGTCGCTCAGGTGGCATTATTGAAACCGCTGGTCGACTAAATCCCAATGGCGATCCACGTAGCCAATCTAACAACCCTAATGCTGGTGAAAGATTCAATAGAGGCTTACAAGGTATTGGGCCATTAAAAGATTATGCTGGCCGTGGTCGTAAGTCTACCGGTCGCTTGTTATACGCTGCTTATGCCGCTAATCAAGGTAAAGCGTTAAATGCCGTGTTGCAGTCAGTCGAAAACGCAAAACAAAACTTGTATAAACAAATCAGAGCTAGTCGTAAAGAGGTGGCATAATGGCTTTATCAGATGAGCAAATTAAAATCATTATTGCCGCTGAACTTAAAAAAGCGGGATTTGATAAAGCACAAAAAGCCACTAGCAGCTTAGAAAAAAGCTTTAAGCGTTTAGGCGCAACTGTTGCAGGTGTATTTTCTGCTCAGGCAATTCTTAACTTTAGCAAGGCAGCGGTTAAAGGTTTTGTTGAGGATGAGAAAGCCGCAGCACGTCTAGAACAAACACTTAAAGGCGTTAATCTAGGTTTTGCTACACCTGAAATAGAAAATTATTTAGAGAACCTAGAAAAACAAACTGCGGTACTGAAGGATGATTTAAGGCCAGCATTTCAGGCTCTAGCGCAGACTACACGCTCGGTTTATCAATCACAGGATATTCTCAATACCGCTATTGATACAGCGGCAGGATCAGGAATTGATTTACAGACAGTAGTCAGAGATTTAACACGTTCCTATCTAGGAAACAACACAGGATTAGCAAAATATAATCTAGGTTTAAGCAAGGCTGAGTTACGCACTAAATCCTTTGCTGAAGTTCAAACATTACTAAATAAGCAATTTTCTGGACAGAACGCAGCGTATTTACAAACCTATGCCGGTCAGGTAGCGGCTTTAGGCGTAAGTTATGACAAAATGCAAGACTCAATCGGTCAGGGTCTTGTAGATGCGTTTATGATGCTTACAGGCGATACTGGCATTGGTGGCGCGACTACTGCGATGGAACGTTTTGGAGTAGTAGCGGCAGACGTTATCAGAGGTGTAGGCGTAGCCGCTGCTGAAGTTCAAAGCAAGATTCCGTTCATATCTCAGTTATTCGATCCAAGCAATATACCGGTTGTTGGTGCTTACCTTGATTTATTCGCAGCACTTGGCAAGCAGAACCGGCCATTATTCTTTCCAACTGCGGGCATTGGTCAACCTGCGGTAGATCGAAAACTTGCGGCTATTGAGGAAGCTGCTATCAAGCGGCAACAAGAATTAGAAAAGCTACGCAATAAGCAACTACGTGAGCAAGAGAAAGCTAACCGCCTAAAGCGCATTTCCATAATGCTAATGGAAAAAGAGAAAAAGTTTGATTTAACTCGTATCCAGCTTCAAGCTGCTATGCAAGGCAAACTAACGGCTGAGGAACAGGCTCGCGTTCAAGAACTAATGAAAATCGAGGAAATTAAGCAGGCCATAGCTGAGCAAGACGTAGAAAAAGCTGAGAAGCTCATGGATGAGCTACAAAAGCTGCAAAAAGAAACTGAAGTGTTAGCTGAAACCCTTATAGATCTTAAGGCTGGCAATCCGTTTTCTGAGTGGGATGGTTACTTTGCTAATGCCAAAAAGTTAATTACTGATCTTTATGCAAGCCTAGCTGCTAATCAAAAATTAGTAGACGATATGATGAAGTCAATTAACGACAGCCGTGCTGCCGCCAATGCTGCGGTTATGGCCGCTAAGACTGACAAGGCTACGGCGTATTCCGAGGCTGCACAGGCTTCGGGCAATTACGCTGCGTTAGCTGCTCAGGATGCCGCTAAAGCCATTAATGATGCTGCTGCTGCTATTGCCAACGCAACAACACCTGAGGAAAAGGCTGCCGCTGAGGAGTTTATGCGAGCTGCGGTAGAGTCACAAGATGCCGCCAATGTTTTAGGCGAAAGCGTGGCTGCCGCTGATTTAGCTGCCGCCCTTGCTGGCCTAGAGCTTGCCAATGAGTATTTAAACCAATCAATCGAAGCTGCAACAGGTCAAGGCTTAATTCCTGAGGTAAACGTAACTGTAAACGTATCAGGTAACGTTACTACTGAGCAGGATCTAGTTGAAACAATTACAGACCAGCTCTACCAGTACCAAAAGTCAGGCAAAGGTCTGCTGTATAGCTCGGTGGCTATCTAATGCCAGCAGCACCAGTAATCGGCGCAATCGTAGACTTTTCTAACGGTGTGCCTTTTGTAACCAATAACTTTATTTTGGATGATCCGGTTTACGGTGTGCTTGACTTTGGTCAGCTGACAGATGCCGCTGTTAATATCGTGGACATAACGACAAGCATTGTCAATGTTTCTATTCGCCGCGGCCGCAACCGTATCCTCAATAAGTTTGAGGCTGGCACAGCTAACGTCACAATCTACGATCAAAACGGTGACTGGAACCCTAGTAATCCTTCGGGTGCTTATTACGGTGACTTAAAGCCATTACGTAAGATTCAGGTTTACGCAGACTATAACGGCACACGTTATTACATGTTTAGCGGCTTTATCACCGACTATGACACCAGCTTCAATATAGGCACAGAGGAAGTTTCAAGGGTCACGCTCAAATGCGTAGATGCTTTCCGCTTGCTTCAAGGCGCACAGATAACTACGGTCACAGGCGCACCTGCTGGCCAGCTTTCAGGCGCACGTGTCAATGCCCTGTTAAACGCCACAGATTGGCCTTCAGGGCTACGAGATATTGATACTGGTCAGTCTACCCTTCAGGCCGACCCCGGAACGGCTAGAACGGCCTTGCAAGCCCTTAGAACGGTAGAAGATAGCGAGTTTGGCGGCATATTTTTAGATGCTGAAGGTCGAGTAACCTTTATTGATCGTGATGAGCTCACCACAAGCCTAGCCGCGCCTTTATATGACTTTTCAGATGATGGCACAGGTATAGCCTTCCAAAACGCAGTTACAGCTTATGACGATACGCTCATTGTTAATGACGTGACGGTTACACGTTTAGGCGGTAGCCCTCAGAACGTATTTAGTCAGGACAGCATAGACACCTATTTCATACACTCAGGCGTACGTGATGGTGTGCTGGTACAGACCGATGCTGAAGCCCTAGATCAAGCCTCAATGCTGCTATCGACACGTAAAGACACAGAAACCCGCATAGATAGCATCCAGCTTAACCTAGAGGATGGCAACGATATTAACCGCTGTACGGCTGGCTTAGCGATAGAATTACTAGATTGCGTAAAGGTCAAAAAGCTCATGCCGGGTAATACCAGCATTGAACAGACTTTGCTCGTTCAAGGTCTATGGCATGATTTTAACAACCGCAAAATGACCACTACGGTATACACAGGTGAAAGCTTGATTACAGGATTCGTGTTAGATTCGTTATCGCTTGGTATACTAGATACCAGCGTACTAGGCTACTAAGGAGTAACTAATGGCAGGTGCAGGATTTAAGGATTTCACCGCGGGTGATATTTTAACCGCCGCGCAGGTGGATGAGTATTTAATGCAGCAGACCGTTATGCGCTTTGCTAACGCAGCTGCACGTACTACTGCGCTATCCGGTGTATTAGCTGAAGGCATGCTGAGCTACTTAGATGATACTAATGCTGTTCAGGTATACAACGGCTCATCTTGGGTAAACGTTGGTGGATCATCTCCACTTACAACAAAAGGTGACTTATATACTTATAGCACAACAGATGCTCGTTTAGCGGTTGGTGCAAATGACACAGTTTTAACCGCGGATAATTCAACTGCAACAGGATTGAAATGGGCAACAGTCAATGCAGGAGGCTGGACTTTGCTCAATACAGGCGGCACAAGTTTTTCGGGTGCTTCAGTTACAATTAACTCAATTCCCGGAACTTATCAAAAATTGGTACTTATTTGTCAAAATTTCAAACCTGCGACTGACGGAGCTTCGTTGCATATCAGATTTAATTCTGACAGCAATAATCGATACGGCTATGTTTCGCAATCTTCCAGCGCGCAATCTTTCGTTCAAAGCTGGATTAAAATCGCCAATGATCAGGATAACGCTTCAGGTTCCGGCATTACTTACACCGAAATCCCAAATTATGCAAATACAGTAACTTGGAAATCCGTTATGAATTATGGTTTCGGTAATACTTACAACGATGCAACAAAATATGATTTTGAAGCTACTTGGGGGATTTACAACCAAACGAGCGCGATAACAAGTTTGACAGTTTTACCAAACACCGGAAACTTTACTTCCGGTACTGCTTATCTATACGGAGTCAAATAATGAGCAATTTAGTAATTCATAATTTAGAAACCGGCGAAATAATTGAGCGCGAAATGACAGATGAGGAATTAGCTCAAAAGGAAGCCGATGAAGTGGCAGCCCAAAAAGCAAAAGCGGAATTGGCAGCTGCAAAAGCAAAAAGGGATGCACTATTAGAAAAACTCGGCATTACCGAGGATGAAGCGAAACTGCTACTGAGCTAATGGCTAAGCTGTGCAAAGCAGGGCAACAGCTTCGCGAGCAGATTGACGATGCGTTCCCCGATAGAAATCGAAATGCGCCGGAAGGTTGGCTCGGCGATGCTCGACATGCCGCCCGAGTTTCTGATCATAACCCTTGCCCTGATACGGGCATTGTACGTGCCTACGACTGTAACGCTGATCTTGGATCAAGCAAACATGAAGCGCACGACCTTGCTGATCAGCTTCGATTACTTGCCAGATCTGATAAGCGAATATCTTATATAATTTTTGACGGCAAAATTGCTAGCTGGCGCAAAAACTATAAGTGGCGCGCCTACACAGGTAGCAATCCGCACCGCGGACATATACATATCAGCTTTACAAAATTGGGCGATCATGACCGGAGTATGTTCCGGATACCTCTACTAACAGGAGAGCCTATAAATGGAAAACCTAAAAAGCGCAGCCGCATCTTGGGCAAGAAGCTTTCTAGCAGCAGCACTAGCGACTTACTTAGCGGTGGGGTTGGATTGGAAAACAATCCTAACCAGCAGCATTGCTGCCGTTGCACCTGTAATAATCCGCTGGCTAAATCCTAACGATCCAGCTTTCGGTCGGCGATGACACCTGCTGAGTGGGCAGCATTTGTATTGGCGTGTCTTTCAATAGCTGCCATTCTTATCGGTGGTCTGCGTTATATTATTAGGCATGAGGTTCCAGCGATGCTACAAGCTTCAGATATTGTCGCACGTATTGACAAGCTGGAGTCTATGGTATTGGAGTTATTAACCAATGAGCGCAAGAAAACTATCAAAAAGAGAGCTCGCTAACCTACGCCGCGCTAAGGCGGCTAAGGCTAAACGAGATAAGCGCGAGCCTTTAACTCCACTTGACGTGTGGGCTATTGAGGTGCATGAAGCATATCTAGCCCTTTTACGTCAAGGCTTCACACATGAGCAAGGTATGGATTACGTGACTAGCACGTTCCATCGACCAGCCTTGCCCGATTGGCAGATCACCAACCCTGACCATTCGCCCTTTGAGGATGAGGATGACGAGGATTAAGCGACTAGTCGTTATATCTGATTTACAAGTTCCCTTCCATGACACAAAAGCCACCCGCAATATCGCAGCCTTTATCAAACGCTACAAACCTGATGACGTTCTATGCGTTGGTGATGAGCTGGATTTCCAGACCATTTCACGTTTCAGCTCTGGGCGTGATGAGTGGTCAGGCAGTATCGGCAGAGATCGCGACACTTGCCAAACTGTCCTCTATGAACTCGGTGTCACGCATATAGTCCGAAGCAATCACACGGACAGACTTTACAACTCACTAAGCAAAAGACTGCCTGGCTTGATTGGCTTGCCGGAACTTGAGTATGAAAACTTTATGGCTTTTGATGCCTTAGGCATTACCTTCCACCGCAAGCCTTATCAATTCCACGAGAACTGGGTAATGGTTCATGGTGACGAGCAAGCCACTAAGCCACATGGGGGTTTAACAGCCCTAGAAGCCGCTAAGAGGCATGGTAAGAGCGTGGTGTGTGGTCACACCCACAGGCAGGGGTTATCGGCCTTCTCAACGGCCTCTGGGGGCGTTTTAACAGGTACTCTGACAGGCTTTGAGGTTGGTCATTTAATGGACATATCTAAAGCCTATTACACCCGTGGAACGATGAATTGGCAGCAAGGCTTCGGCATCATCTATATTGACAAAAAGCGTGTGCAACCAGTAGCCATACCGATAGAGCGCGATGGATCATTTATCGTAGAGGGCAAGCGATACGGCTAGGCCGTTACCAAAACGTTATACGACACGCCCATATTGGGTTTTCTTATGTCTGTCAAATGCCGTACCTTTTGGAATAACGAAAGGGGCAACATGAAACACAACCTAACAGCTGAGCAGATTGTCTATATCTGTTTTGGCCTACTCATGTTAGTTTCAGGGCTTTACAGTTATATCCAAAAGGTAAAAGAAAACTACTATCGAAAGGGCTATGCACATGGATGGAACAGGGCAAAAGGCGTTTTCAGCAAAGGTAATACTAGATGAGGCAGCTGACACAATCGGTGACAGAGGACTTGAGTACGGACACCCGGCAATCAATATCAAGCGAATCTCTGAGTTA
>Ga0315904_10005402_pt1 | contig 17757 bp, 19 predicted proteins | sample LakEriMetagenome_6_FD_203529 | JGI IMG/M metagenome (GOLD analysis project Ga0315904, IMG submission 203529) | Freshwater fungal communities from buoy surface, Lake Erie, Ohio, United States - Buoy 12 MA120 | ecosystem: Environmental > Aquatic > Freshwater > Lake | place: USA: Lake Erie, Ohio...
ACCTTGGTCGCGCCCTCGCGTTTGTAGGGCATGTGGCAATCCGCGCACGACACACCGCTGCGCGCATGCACGCCCTGGCTCCACATTTCAAACTCCGGATGCTGAGCCTTGTAAATCGGCGCGCCGGTTTCCGTATGCACGAAGTCCGCGAAGGCCGTGCCATCGGCGAATTTCCGCTGATCGTAGGAAGCCTCGATGTTCTCCATCTTCAGGCCCTTGTCCCATGGGAAGAACATCGTGGATTTGGGACCGCAATAGTACTCCACATGGCATTGGGCACAGGCGAACGACCGCATTTCCTGACGGGTGGCGTCCACATTCGGATCGTAGGGTTTCGCGCGGTCGCCCTTGCGCCAGCGCTCGACACTCGGAAGGTGCGGAGTCGGATCCGCACTCGCCGCCAGCGCCCGGATTCCCTGGACAAACCCGGGCCGTGTGACGCGCAGCGACATGGTTTCCGGATCGTGGCAATCCACGCAGGAAACCGGGTGCGCTTCGCCGAGTTGGGCGGAATGCGGTTCACCCGCCGGAGTACCATCCGGTGTGGCGAGCAACGCCGTGTATGCGTCCTTGTAGGGAATGGTGCTCATTTTTTCGAAACCCTTGGTCACCGCATCCCAATCGAAACCCTTGGCATCGGCGAGGGTCTTTCCCTGCATCTCAAGCCCGACCCGCCGCCACGTCGGGACGACCGAGGCATGGCAATGCAGACATGCGCCCGGCTGCGGTTTCTCGGTAATGCGTTTCGAGTGCTCCTGATCATAGAGCATGTAGGCGTGACCGCGGCGTTCGCGGAAATCCAAAGCAAACGCATAGCCGAGAAACATCCGCTTGAGCCACGGATCCTTTTCGATCCGCGACTCTGGGATGGCTCCCTCCGAGCCGCCGTAACGGGTGTGGGTGACATCCACGGTGCGCGAGTAGGCGTCGTATTGCCGCTGCCAGTTTTTCCCCCACTGCTTGGCGTCGGTGGTGTTTTCCGTAACCTCCACCAAACGCACGTAGCGGTTCTGCGCCTCGTTCTTGCGCTGGAACATCGTCATCAACAGCATGGTGATGCCCATCGTCGCTCCGGCCGCGGCCAAGGCGGTTAGAACAAACCATTTCAGTTTCCAGGTGCGGATGGGAGTGCCGGGTTCTTGCGGTTTCATGATCGTTTGATAGAGGATGGGGATTTAATTGCGCGCGCCGTGGCCGACACCGCGATGACAGTGGACACATTGCAGGGAGTTCTCGCCGACGGTGCGACTGCCGGCGACAAGCTCGTGGACGAAGTCTCCGTGACACCGGATGCACGAGTCCTGGAGAATGCCCGCGTTGCGCGGCTTGATCTGGATGGGCTCGTGAAAATCCATGAAGGTGAAGCCCTTGGAGTGCCAGAACCCGTTGTCCGCCTTCGCCAGGTATTTCGGAACGAAGTCGTGTGGCAGATGGCAGTCCGCGCAGGCCGCCGCCTGGTGGTGTCCCCCCTTCTGCCACGAATCATACTCGTCATTCATGATGTGGCAGTTCGCGCAGGCCCGCGGATCCTTGGAGAAGTAGCTCAAGCCCTCTCCATAATCGAACGCATAGAATCCGAGGCCCGCTGCCACACCAGCAAGGATGGCGGAGGCAACCGCAAATGGTTTCCACGGAATGGCGGGCAAGCCCTTCATCACTAATTGCATCCTGTCGGGACGGCTCGCGCACTTACAAGGGAATAAGCGGCGCAAATTGGATTAGAACGTATAGTTCAACTCAACTGAGACGCGAGTGGCATCAGGAAGCGGGGCGGCGCCGACGTATCCGTCACCTTCGCTGTTGAACCAGGCGAATTTTGCGATGGCTGTGAAGTGATCGTCGAACTTCTTCATCAGTACCGAGTCATACTCCCAGCCATAACCAGTGGACAGTTCGTTGTCGCCCATGGCGTGAAGGACGTTGGTCCACTTGATGCCGAGAACCACGGGAATCGTGTGCGCCACGTAGAGATCGGTGAGGCCATTGTGTGCGCCGGAGATACGGGCCGCGTCGGTGACGTCAGCGAAGCCGTTGAAGGCATGCACGGTGGCCAGCGGGGTCTTGAATCCGGCGTCGAGATGTTCGACGCCGAGTGTGAGTGAGCCCAGTTTGGCATCGCCGGCGGCAAGTTCTTTGGTGGCGGTGACGTGGGCATACATCGCCTCCTCTTCGCCAAGGGTTCCTGCTTTGTCCTGCCAGGCGAGTTCGCCATAAAGCGTCACACCATAGAGATCACCCTTGGCGCTCAGTCCGAAGGTGTTGTTGTCCCAGGCTCCTACATCCTCGAAGTTCATGATGTAGGCGTAGCCACCGAGAGTGAGGCCTTCGATGCCGGTGTAGGAGGCGTTGAAGAGATGAACGCTGGCCGCGATGTCCTCCACATTGGTGGTCGGAAGCGACAAGGGCGCGTCGGCGTCCGAGCCGAAGATGCGATTGACCTGGTTGAGATAGGCGTAGTTGAGGGTCAGGCCGTTGATCGACTTGTTGGAGAGCGAGACGGCATCGTAGGTCTGCTGGTTTTGCCGCCAGCCCACGTCGCCGATGAAGGCCGCATTGTCATAGACGATCTTCTGCCTGCCGACGCGGGCGGTGGTGTCAAAGCCTTCGTATTGCAGATAGGCTTGGTTCAGCTCATTGGTCTCCGGATCGAGTATGGGCGAGTTGGCCGGGTCGAAGGGATCGGCACCTGGCGCTCCGCCGTTGTAGTCGTCCACCGCGGCTTGGGAGAACTCGCCTTCGATGAGGGCGCTAAAGCCGTTCCAAGCGGTGGTTTTCAAACCGAGGCGCTCGCGGAAGGTCCATGCGTGGGAAACGTCGAGTCCATCCACATCCGCGAATTCATAACGGGTGCGGATGTCGATGAGCGGCGTGATCCAGTCGCCTTGCGAGGGCGCTGGGGTAACGACGGCTTCGGGAGTGCCCGCGCAAAGCGCGGTGACGGTGGCTGACAGGATGGCTGCTGTGGTTTTCATAGTGGAAATTCGTGTTCGATGCGGACGATGCGGTACAAGCCTCCGGGCAGGGGCATGAGGGTGTCCCACCAGGTCTTGCCTTGGTGGCGGTAGCGGAGTTGGAGGCCGCGCACGCTGCGGGTGACGAGCATCTGCCAGGCCTCGTCGAGTTGCAGTGGAGCGGGATTTTCCCCGACGTATCCGGGCGCGTGCTTGGGGATGATTTCGATGATCTCGGTGTGCGTGCCGATGTCGGTGATCAAAGCGCCGAGCGTGGCCTCGTCGATGTCGGATTGCAGTAGATCTGGAAGTGGCGGGGTCTCTGACATGGGAATCAGGCGGGGTTTTCGGCAGGCGGTGCGGTTTCGGCAACGGTGCGTCCGATCATGCCGGGACGGGGTTTGCGGGCGACGAGAAACACGGCGTTCTTTGGTGCCGGACAGACGTCATGACAAATCCGGCATCCGGTGCACAGGTCGGGATTGACGCGAGGCTTTCCCATTTCCGTTAGGATCGCGCCGGGTTCCGGGCAACGCTCGACGCAGACCGAGCAAAACGATCCCTGCCAGGCGAGGCAGAAGCGGTCGAGGATGAGGGCGAGTTGGGGAGCATCATCCGCAGGTGCGCGGAATGGTGCGGGTGTTTCAGCCGCAGATGCCTCATCCGTTGCTTCCGTGCTTCGGCGGAAGAAGGATCGGAACAGATCGCGTCGGCTGATGGCGCTCATGGCGATGGCGGGGAATCGACCGGCGGTTTCGGGTTGGTCGGATACGATTCGCGGTTGTCGAACACGGCGTTTGGCGCGTGGCACTGGAGGCAGTTATGGCGTTCCGGGTGCGAGGTGCGGATGGCTTGCTCGCGGCCCGGACCGTGGCAGGACATGCAGTTCTGGCGCATCCATACCGGATGCGGCGTGGTGGGCGGCGCGGTGCCATAAGCGCGAGGACCAGGACCCGCGGATCGTTTGCCGACGAATGAGTTATCGACTGTGAGGCGAGTTGCTTCTGGCTCGGTGATTTGGCGGAGTCCGTCGGCGGGAACATGACAGGATGTGCAGTTCGTGACCCACGGGTGGCTGATTTCGGCGGGGCGTTTGCCAGCGATGACGAAATTTCCATTCTTGTCATGACAGGACAGGCAGGACGCGCTGCTCAAGGTATCGATGCCGTGCGGGATGACAGGTGGCGCGCCGTCATAGGCACGTAGGGAAGTGCGACGCTCGACGGCCGCTTTGCGCTCGGCCTCGGTGGCGACGGGGAGCTGGCCAGGCGAAGCGGCGCGTGGCAGGTCTTTGAGGGTGAATTTCCAGTCGCGGTTGGCGAGCCACTCGGTGACGGCGATTTCACTGTATCCCGGCGCTTCGGGAAAATCCGCGACGTTCAGCTCCGCGTGTGCGGGTGGAGTTTCATGATCAAAGCGCCGCGTTTCCTGTTTCTCCGTCTGCAGCATGCCCATGAAAAATCCGGAGACCGAAAGCATGCCGACCATCAAAAAGATCACGGCCAGCATCTTGCGGTGCTGTCGGAAGTAGTTTTCGACGTCGTGACTGTCCATGATGACTCAGGCTTTGCGGATGCGGGCGGCGCACTTCTTGTAATCCGGCTCCTTGGAAACCGGGCAATAGGCGTCGAGGGTGACCAGGTTGATGAGGCGCTTCTCATCGAAGAAGGGGACGAACAACGAACCCTTCGGCGGTCGTCCGCGGCCATTGAGCCAGGCGGTGAGTTTGATTTCCCCGCGGCGGGTCGAAACGATGATGTCGTCGCCGTTGGCGATGCCTGCCGCGGCGGCATCCTCGGGGTTTACTTCGCAGTAGGCATTCGGCATCGCTCCGCGAAGTTGTGGCACGCGCATGGTCATGGTGCCGCTGTGCCAGTGCTCGACCACGCGGCCGGTGCACAGCCAGAGAGGATACTCGTCGTCGGGTTCCTCCGGATGGCGTTCGAAGGGGCAGAACCAGATTTGCGCGCGGCCGTCCTCGGTGACCGAGTGATAGAACTCGAAGCCCTTGCCCTTCGAGACGAAGGGATCGTCAAACTCGGAAAAGCGCCAGCGGGTCTCGCGCCACGAGCCGTCGGGTTGCTCGACGACCGGCCAGCGCATGCCGGTGTGGACGGCGAGCTGGTCGTAGGGAGCCACATGCTTGTGCTTCATGTGGGTGAGCGGGCGGTAGTTCTCGTAGAGTTCGCGGTCCACGTTGATGTCGTGGAAATGCGCGTAGTCCCAGACGGGCACTTCGCCGCCTTCGGCGTTTTTGAAGGTGAAGATGAAGTTCCCGTCCTTGTCCTTCATGCCCGGATGGCCGAGTTCGAACAGGCGGCGCGCCACGGCGATGGTCATCCACAAATCCTCGCGCGCCTCACCGGGCGGCTGGACCATCTTGAACCACTGCTGCGTGCGCCGCTCGGAATTGCCATAGACGCCGTTTTTCTCGACCCACATCGCTGCGGGCAGAACGAGGTCGGCAATCTCGGTGGAGGCGGTCGGATAGACGTCGGAAACAATGAGGAACTTGTCTTCGAGTCCGGACTTGGCCTGATAGAGTTTCTTGAGATTCGGCAGCGTCTGGCCGGGGTTGGTCACCTGCACCATGATGGTGTGGATGTCGCCTCCCTTGTCGGTGGGCGTGCAGAGTTTCTCGAACAACTGGACGGTATGATAGCCCGGGGTTTCCTTGATCCTTCCCGCGGGCAGGTTCCAGTGCTTTTCGCATTGCTCGCGATGGGGCTGCTTGGCTACGAGTCGGCCGCCGGGCAGCGTGTGGCAGAGGGTGCCGACCTCGCGGGCGGTGCCGCAGGCGGACGGCTGGCCGGTGAGCGAGGTGGGGGCGTCGCCGGGTTTGCCGAAGTGACCGCTCAGCAGATGGATGCCGTGAACCAGGCGGTTGATCGCCGTGCCGCGCGTGTGCTGGTTCATGCCCATGCACCAGGTGGAAGTGATGCGGATCTTGGGATTGGCGAACAGGTTGCCGAGCATCACGAGTTGTTCCACACTGAGTCCGGAAAGCTGGCTGACATGCTCCGGGGTGTACTCGGCGATGCGTTTCTTGTATTCCTCGAAGGTGATCGGACCGCCTAACAAATCGGGTTTCGCCGGATCGATGTCGGCCCGGAAGGCGCAGTGGGTTTCCACGAATTTCTTGTCCCACGCTCCCATGGCGATGAGTTGCTGCGCGATGCAGTTGGCGATGGCGAGGTCGGTCTGCGGACGGAATTCAAGATAATGGTCGGAAAACTCCGAGGTGCGCGTGCGGCGGGTGGCGAGATCGATGATGGTCACATCGTCGCCGCGCGTCTTGCGGTCGAGGATGCGGGAGAACAGCACCGGGTGCATCTCCGCCATGTTGTTGCCCCACATGAGCAGGACGTTGCACTTGTCGAAGTCGTCATAACATCCCGCCGGTTCATCCACGCCGTAGGTCGATATGTAGCCGGTGACTGCGGAAGCCATGCACAGGCGGGCGTTGGGCTCGGTGTGGTTGTTCGAGAGCCCGCCCTTCATCATTTTCACGATCGCGTAGCCTTCCGGAATCGTGGACTGGCCGGAGCTGTAAAACCCGAAGCCCGCCGGGTTCTTCATGACCCGCTTGGCAATGGTATCGATGGCCTCGTCCCACGAGATCGGCTCCAGCACGCCGTTTTTTCGCAGCATCGGCTGCGTGAGCCGGTCCTTGCCGTATAGAATGCCGCCGACGTGGTAGCCTTTCACGCACAGTAATCCCTTGTTCACCGGCGCATCCGGGTGGCCGGCAATGGCCACCACCTTGCCGTCCTTCACGCCGACCTTCACATGACAACCCGTGCCACAGAAACGGCAGGGAGCCTTGTCCCACGCGATGCCGTCCGGCGTGGTCGAGGGCGCAGTGGCCGGGGCGGCATTCGCGCGGTTCGCGGCTGCGGCACTGGCTGCGGCCAACGCAGAGGTTTTCAGGAAACTGCGGCGTTCGATGTAATTCATAGCTGGGTTTCGTTGGATTCTTCAAAGCCGACGTAGATCACATCGACCTGCCCGACCCCTTCGAGGGATTCGAGCCATTCGTGAAATTCATGGGCGGAACGCACGTCGGGCGTCTCCACTGCCACCGGCTGATAGATGCCATGCGGCTCGCCGAGATCCGCCTCCGAACGCGCCGCTATCGCCTGACGGGCGCGATCCGCCAGACCTTTGTCCGGCGAGAGTGTCAGCAGCAAACCATTGACGGGCATTTCCTCGTGTTCCTTGCCGCGGAGACTGGTCGCCTGCCGGGAGCGAATCAAGAAAAAAGGAATTGTTTTTCTTGATTTGACTGCCCTTCAAAAATAAGAACCGTTGTGCGGACGCTGGGGTCCGCGATCGAACCCTTTCAAGCAAATTCATGTCTTCCGCGACGCGACTCGGCAAATGGACTTTCTTCGGGGTGATCGGCGTGATCGCGGCCTGGTTTGTCGGCGCGCTGGTTTTTCCTTTTTTCCAAAGCGACAAGGTGCGTCCAGGACGTGAATTCGCCGAGCGGCCTACTGGGGAAACGCTGCACCCGGTGAGCATCCGCCTGCCCGATGCCAAACCGTGGATCGATACGGGCAAAAAGGACGCGAAGGGCAATCCGGTGATGGTTTCCTGCGCGACATGCCATGACACACGCGATACGGACTTCACGACCAACGACGCGGCCAAGCTCGATCAATTTCATAAGGGCATGAAATACGCGCACGGCGCGCAGACCTGCATGAGTTGTCACAACGCGGATGACTACAACACCTTCAAGCGCGCCGACGGCCAGCCGCTGGATTTCAGCCAAAGCATCCAGCTTTGCGCGCAGTGCCACGGCCCGCAATACCGCGACTATCAGAATGGCAGTCACGGCGGAATGACCGGTTACTGGGATTTGAAACAAGGTCCGCGCAAGCGCAACCACTGCACCGACTGCCACGATCCGCATCATCCGGCCTATCCGAAAGTAATGCCGGTCTTTCCACCCAAATCCGTGATCGGCGAGGCGAAATTGCCGCCGCACGGCAGCACCCACCACTGAACGCCAATCTCTTTTCCCATGGAACCCAACCCATCATCAAGCGGCGGCTGCGGCGGAGGCTCGTGCGGCTGTCACGACGCGCCCGGCAATGGCCAGGGTGACGCCACCAGACGCAACCTTTTAAAGGCCGCCGGCGTCACGCTCGGTGCCGCCGCCTTCGCCAAAGCGCTCGCCCCGCTCGCCACCTGGAGTCGCGAGAACCTGTCGGTCGAGGATTTCTTCCAGAAACACTACCGCGAACTCGACAAGGAACAACTCGCCCAAGTGCTCAAGCGCATCGAGGAGGACACCAAAAAGAACTACGGGGCGGACGTCACGGTGACCGACCACCGGCCGATCCAGGGAGTGAAATTCGGATACGCCTTGAACCTGAGCATCTGCATCGGTTGCCGACGCTGCGCCGAAGCCTGCCACCACGAGAACAACCACGACCGCGTCAGCGGCAACAGCTACATCCGCGTGCTCGAAATGAGCAAGGGCTCGATGGACATGGAGCGGGGCAACGCCCACTACGACCACCCGGTTCCCCATCCCGACAAATTCTACATGCCCGTGCAGTGCCAGCAGTGCGACAATCCGCCCTGCGTGCACGTGTGCCCGGTCGAGGCGACCTGGAAGGAGGCGGATGGCATCGTGGTGGTCGATTACAACTGGTGCATCGGTTGCCGGTATTGCGAGGCCGCCTGCCCGTATCACGCGCGGCGATTCAACTGGACCAAGCCGCAGGTTCCCAAGGAGGAGATCAACCCGAACCAATCTTATCTCAGCAACCGCATCCGTCCGCAGGGCGTGATGGAGAAATGCACCTTCTGCCTGCACCGCACCCGCGAAGGCCGCATGCCCGCCTGCCTCGAAGCCTGCCCCACCGGCGCGCGGGTTTTCGGCAATCTGTTAGACCCCGATTCGGAAATCCGCAAGGTGATCGACAACAAGCGGGTCTTCGTCCTCAAGGAGGAACTCGGCACCCGCCCCAGCTTCTTCTACTTCTTCGACAAGTGAAACCCTGTCCCTCATGAACACGATTGTTGCCGAAAAACCTGCTGATGCAGCACACGACGCGAGGTTCCACGCGGTCAGCTATTTGAAATTCCTGCGCCTCGCCTTCAAGCTGGCCACCGAAGGAACCTGGATGTTCTACGTCTGGATGACTTTCCTGACCTGCATTTTCCTTGTCGGCGCGCACGCCTGGGCCACGCAGGTGGAGAAGGGCATGGTGGTTACGGCGATGACCGACCATGTGTCCTGGGGGCTCTACATCGCGAACTTCACCTTTCTCGTCGGTCTCGCCGCCGGGGGAGTGATGATGGTGATTCCCGCCTACATCTATCATGACAAGGACATGCACGACACCGTGATCATCGGCGAATTGCTGGCGATCGCCTCCATCGTCATGTGCCTGATGTTCGTCATCGCCGACCTCGGCCGGCCGGACCGCTTCTGGCACATGCTGCCGTTTGTCGGGAAATTCAACTGGCCGATCTCGATGCTCACCTGGGACGTGATCGTGCTCAACGGCTACCTGCTGCTCAACCTGCACATCTGCGGCTATCTGCTCTACAAGCGCTTTCTCGGGGAAAAGCCCGACAAGCGCTGGTATCTGCCCTTTGTCTTCATCAGCATCGTGTGGGCGATTTCCATCCACACCGTCACCGCCTTCCTATATTGCGGGCTCGGCGGACGGCCCTTCTGGAATACCGCGCTGATGGCACCGCGCTTTCTCACCACCGCGTTCATCGCCGGACCCGCCTTCATCATCGTGGTGCTGCAGATCATCCGCCGCATGACCCACATGCGGATCGGCCCCGGTTCCATCCAAACGCTGGTGGCCATCATGCGCGTTACCATTCTCATCGGCCTGCTGATGCTCGGCTCGGAGGTTTTCACCGCGTTTTACACCGGCGGTGGACACTCCACCGCCATCAAATACCTGTTCTTCGGCCATCACGGCCTCAACGCTTTGGTGCCATGGACGTGGATCTCGCTGGTCTGCATGGTGGCATCCGCCGTGCTGCTGCTGCGCCCGAAAGTTCACGAACATCTGTGGACGCTCGACATCGCCTGCGTGCTCGCCTTCGCCGGCGTATGGATTGAAAAGGGCATGGGACTCATCATCCCCGGCTTCGTGCCATCCACCCTGCACGAGTGGGTTGAGTATGTGCCCACCGCCGCCGAGTGGAAAATCATGGCCGGAATCTGGGCAGCTGGTTTCCTCGTCTATACCCTGCTGCTGAAGGTTGCCATTCCGGTATTCTCCGGGCAGGCATCCGTCAAAAATCTGTCCTGAGTCGAATGCCCATCGATCCCGCCATCCTGACCATGCTGCTTGGTGCCGCCTTTGTCGCGGCGGCCGCGCTTTACGCCTCGGTCGGCCATGGCGGAGCCTCGGCCTATCTCGCGGTGATGGGTTTGGCAGGCATGGCTCCGGCGGAAATGAAACCCATCGCCTTGTTTCTCAACATCGCCGTCTCGGCGGTGGCGCTAGGCAACTTCGTGCGCGCCGGCCATTTCAAAGCCACGCTCTTCTGGCCGCTTGCCGCGGCTTCGGTGCCTGCCGCGTTCCTTGGTGGCTGGCTGCAATCACCGGAACCCGTGTTCAAACTGATTCTTGCCGCCGCGTTGGTGGTCGGCGCATGGCGTTTGCTCGCGGCACCTGCCGAATCGGAAAAAATCCTCCGCCAAGCCCGCTGGCCCGCACTGCTCGCCATCGGCGGCGGCATTGGTTTTCTATCAGGCCTGGTCGGCATCGGCGGCGGCATTTTTCTGACTCCCGTGCTAGTGATTTTCCGCTGGGCGCCGGCCAAGGTGGCTGCCGCCATCTCCGCCGCCTTCATCGCGGCCAATTCATGCTCGGGTTTGTCCGGGTTCATCCTCAAGGGCGGACAAATCCCCGCCATGGCCTGGGGTTTGCTGCCTTGCGTGCTTGCAGGTGGCTGGTTCGGCTCGCGCTGGGGCAGCGGACGCGCCCCGGTTCCCGCGCTGCGCCGCACGCTGGCCGCCGTGCTGTTTGTCGCCGCCGCCAAGTTCGTCATCATCTGAGTTTCCATGGATCCATTCGGCCGCCACATCGACTATCTCCGCGTTTCGGTCACCGACCGCTGCAACGAGAGCTGCCTTTACTGCATGCCGAAGGGCTACAAGGGCTGGGCGGAGCGATCCGACCATCTCACCGCGGATGAAATCGTCCGCATCGTCGAACATTCCACCACCCTCGGCTTCCGCAAGTTCCGCCTCACCGGCGGCGAACCGCTTGTTAGAAAAGACATTGTCGAGATTGCCCGCCGCATCTGGGACCTGCCCGGCGTGCAGACACTCGGTCTCTCCACCAACGGCGTGCTGCTCAAGGACCTCGCCATGCCGCTCAAACAGGCCGGCGTGCGCTCGGTGAACATCAGCCTCGATGCCCTCGATCCGGAAATCTATCGAAAACTTACCGGCGGCCGCCTTGAAGACGCGCTCGACGGCATCGGTGCCGCCGCAGCCGCAGGCTTCGAGGTGGTGAAGCTCAACTGCGTGCTGTTGCGCGGCATCAACGACGATCAGATCGTTTCATTGGTGAAATTCGGCGCGACGCTCGGCATGCCGGTGCGCTTCATCGAACTCATGCCGCTCGCTCCCGGCGGGCCGATAGATGACCGCCACTTCCTTTCTGTCAGCGATGCGATGGCCCGTCTCGCGGAACATGCCCCGCTTGAACCCGCACACGACAAGCCCCACGGCCACGGTCCGGCCCGATACTATCGTTTCCAAGGCGCTCACGTCGGCTTCATCGGATCGGTCACTTGCGCGGACTTCTGCGCCACCTGCAACAAACTCCGTCTCACTGCCGACGGCAAACTCCGCCCCTGCCTCGGTCGTCATGGAGAGATCGATCTCATGCCCGCCCTGCACGGCGACGCGGCCGGGATCACCGCCGCCATCGAAGACGCCATCGCCAACAAACCCGAGAACCACTCTTTTGCGGAAGACTTCGAGGTCCGGCGTCCGATGACCGCCATCGGCGGATGAAGCTCAATGCCATGTTCGGTTTCATCCTTCTTCTCCATCTCCTCGGAGCCACCGTCTGGACCGGCGGACATCTCATCCTTGCCACGGTCATCCTCCCCCGCGCCTTGAGGAACCGCGATGCGGACGGCATCCGCGGCTTTGAAGACTCCTTCGAAAAGATCGGCATCCCAGCGCTCATTGTGCAGATAGCCAGCGGCCTCTGGCTCGCCCATCGCATGCTGCCGGATGTTTCCCTCTGGTTCCAATGGCACAACCCGATCGCCCGACTGGTCCTGTTCAAGCTCTCCCTGTTAGGCATCACCGCACTGCTAGCTGTGGACGCCCGCCTGCGCGTCATCCCGCGCCTCGGCCCGCACAACCTTTATTCCCTCGCTTGGCACATCATCCCAGTGACGGTGATTTCAGTGTTGTTTGTGGTCGTGGGCGCGTCGTTCCGCACGGGGTGGTTCATGCAATAGGCGCAGGGCATGCGCATGACAACCGGATTCGCTCCCCACGGGGTGCAGGCATCAGACAGCGGACTGCATCAGCGCACAAGGAAGGCACACTGCCTGCCGGGAGGCATCATTCCGCCAATGCCGGATGAATGTGGAAACTTCCCCTATTCAAACCGTTCGTGAAAGGCCGCGAGTGACTCCTGGATCTCCTTGAACTTTGCCGACTTGGCATCGGAATCGGTCGCGGCGGCGTATTCCTTGTTGAGTTGGAGAAACGGCATCAGCCAATCGTGCAGGGCGTCGTGTGCCTTGCCATCCATCGTGCAACTGGAAATCAACCGCTTGGTATGCCCGTCAATCTTCGCTGCGAGTGCGACGTGGTCTTTCTCTGATGACGATTCAAGGGCGCGAACGTCCTGCTCCAGATTGCGCATGTGTTGCATCATAGCCTCCGGCATCGGCCATTTGATTGGTTCTCCGGGTTCCGTGGTTGCAGTCGTGGAAGTCACGGCGGCATCGGGTTTTGAAGCCGCGTTGTTGTTTGTGGAGGAGCGCTGGCAGGCACTTGAAGCGATTGCCAACGCCACGATCAGCGCTGTGGATTGATAGGAGGGCATGATGGTTCAGTGATTCGATAACCTCACTTGAAGCAAATTCCGATTGGTCTTTTTTCGTTCCTAATGAGTTACAGCTGGGAACGGAAATGCATGAACGATGAATGCTCCGTGATTTCCTTCGCCCGTCGCAATGACTGAAGATCAGGCCGGTCTTTTGGCGAATGCCATGCACCAGCCTTTTTTGGGCACCAGCTTGTTTTGGAAAGCGGTGCAGGCAATGCGTTCGCCTTCCCTCGATACGGGGGCGAGCAGGCAGCCTTCGCAAAACTGGTCGTCCTTGTGCTGGGGGTATTTGGTTTTGTCCACCTTGGTGGTGTCTTCCTTGTAGCCGAGAGCCACGGCGGTGGGATCGTCCTCCTTGAGGATCTCCTCCTTGGGGGCGTCCTGGCCGAAGATCTGAGGGGAGAGCGCGAGAGGCGCACCGAGGGTAACGGCGAATTTACGGAGAAAGTGGCGGCGTGTGTTCATGTTCATGATGTGGTTGTGTTTCATGCGGCCCGGAAGCGCTGAAGCCGGGCGCTCAAACCGCGCCGTTCAATTCCATCGCCTGAGGGAAGAGCACAGAATTTTCCAGATGGATATGCCGGTGGAGATCTTCCTCCAGTTCGGCCAGGCCAGCGAACAGCGCGCGGTAGGTGTTGCAGGCATCGGGCGGCGGCGTGAACCCCTTGGTGAGTTCACGCATGCGCGCCAATGCCTGGCCCGCGTCGTCGTGTTCCTGGAGCATGCAGGCCACCGGACCGTCGAATGGCATCACCTTTGACCCCGTGCACAGTGCTTGAATCGCCGGAAAGAGAATCTGCTCTTCCTTCATCATGTGGCCTTGGAGTTCGTCCTCCATCGCACAAAACACCTCGAACAACTCGATCAACGTGGGTGTGTGGCCGCCATGGACTTTGGCGACGCGCTCGGACATGGCGTGGATTCGCGGCAACTCGGCGCGCAGGTAGGCGTGGTGCTTGTCCACGATGTGCTGGATCAACTCGACCGGTGGCAGCAGCGCCGGGTTGTTCTCCAGCTGGGTTTTTACCGCGAACGCCGCCTCAAGTTGTTCGATGACCGATTCCAGGCCGATGCCTTTGAGCGTGCAGGCTTCGCGCAGCGTGCGCCCGCCCTGACAACAGAAATCGATCCCGAAGGCCTGGAATACCCGGGCTTGCGAGGGGTTTTCGGCGACGATTTCGCCGACAGTGCGGTCCGGCAGCGGGGTGCCGGCGGGAGTGAATACGGTAGCGGTGTGACTCATGGTGCGCTCAACTTTCCCGCCAACGAAGATCAATACAAGAAGAAAGTTTCTTGAATTCTACTTTCATGAACGTCACGAATTCCCCGCCAAGACTCCTGCGGCGATAAGGGTTCGCCAGCCGCTTGAGTACCTGCTTTTCTCGATCTTTCCCATGATTCCATTTCGCGACGCCCTCGATCTGCTTTTGACTGCCGCTCCGACGCTCCCTAGTGAGTCTCTGGGCATTGAATCCGCTTGCGGCCGCGTGCTGCGACAGGAAATCCATGCAGACCGGGACTTTCCGCCGTTCGACCGGGTGATGATGGATGGCTTCGCGATGCGTGCCGGGGACTTCGCGTCAGGCAGGGAATTCCGAATCACCGGCACTGCGCCGGCAGGCAGTCCGGCGGTGGAACTGTCCTCCGCTGCAATGTCCTGCGTCGAGGTAATGACCGGCGCACCTCTGCCGCTTGGCGCGGACTGCATCGTGCCGGTGGAGGAAATCACCAATGCTGGTGGAATGATCCGGGTTTCGGCGGACTTCGAGGTGGTGCCAGGGCGTTTTGTTCACACGGCGGGCAGCGATGCGCGGGCCGGCGAGCTCCTGCTGGAACCGGGAATCCTGTTAGGCTCGCGTGAGATCGGTGTTGCGGCCTCGTGCGGCGAGGCATGGATCGAGGTTTCCAAACTGCCACGGATCCACATTTTCGCCACCGGCGACGAACTGGTCGCGGTGGATGAAACTCCGCAACCACATCAGATCCGGCAGTCGAACGCGAGCGCCATCGCCTGCGCGTTGCAGCGTGCGGGCCATCCGTCCGCGGCATCCGCACGGCTGCGCGACGATCCCATGGAGTCCGCCTTGGCGGTGCGATCCGCATTGGAAGAATCGGACTGGCTCATCATCACCGGCGCGGTTTCCAAGGGGGCGCGCGACTTCGTGCCGGCCTTGCTCGACTCGCTCGGCTGCCGCTGCCTATTCCACGGTGTCGCCCAGCGGCCGGGAAAACCCGCGGGCTGCTGGATCGGGCCGGTTGGCCAGGTCATCATGGCGCTGCCCGGCAATCCGGTTTCCGCATTGACCGGTCTTCATGCGTTCGTGCTGCCGGCGCTCGCGGTGGCCTCCGGCTTGCCGCTGCCGAAACCGCGTCTCGTCATTCCCGCCGAACGATTCGCCGGCCTTTCCGGCATGACCCATCATTTGCCTGTCACGCTGGGCGATGACGGACGCGCCCGGCCCGCGCCCACCGGCAACAGCGGGGACTTCATCGGCTTGCTCAAGAGCGACGGATTCGTCACGCTGCCGCCGCGCGGCGGATTGTCCGCCGCACATCCCTTCACTCCCTGGCTTTGAAACGCATGACATCCTCCGAACAACCCGGTTTCACCCACGTCCGAGACGGCCAGCCGTCGATGGTTGATGTTTCCGGCAAGGGCTCTAACAAACGCACGGCCGTGTCCGAAGTCCGCGTGGAACTCGGCGCGGAGATCATCGCCCGTTTTGAAAACAACGATCTGCAAGGACCCAAAGGCCCGGTGCTGCAGACCGCCATCATCGCCGGCACGATGGCGGTGAAGAAAACCAGCGACCTCATCCCGTTCTGCCATCCGCTGCCGGTCGAGCACTGCAGGTTTGCAATCACTCCCGACGAGACCGGCATCACCATCCACTGCGAGGTCTCAACCACCGGCAAGACCGGTGTGGAAATGGAAGCCATGACCGGAGCCTCGGTCGCCGCACTCACGGTCTATGACATGTGCAAGGCCATGAACAAAGGCATCCGCATCCAGAACTTGCACCTCATGTCAAAATCCGGCGGCAAGTCCGGCGACTACCAGGCCGAATGAATGCTCCCCGTTCACTCCATGGCCTGGTCCTCGCAGGCGGCCGCAGTTCTCGCATGGGCGCGGACAAGGCCGCGCTCGTTCATCCCGACGGACGCACACTCGCCCGCCGCACTCATGATCTGCTGTTGGATGCGGGTTGCGAGGATGTCGTGCTCTCTCTGCGGCATGATCAGGAAATCCCGGCCGGTTTCTCCGATTTGCAAGGCCTCCACACCGTGCGCGATCCTGAGGGTACTTCCGGCGGCCCGCTTACTGGCATCGTCGCCGCCATGAGCGTGCACCCGGACTCCGACTGGCTGGTACTCGCCTGTGACCTGCCGCGCCTGGATGCGGCCACACTCCGCCATCTGATTGCCTCGAAGCAGCCGGATGAAATGTTGCTCTCCTACCGCAGTGAGTTCGACGGTCTGCCCGAGCCGTTGTGCGCGCTTTACGCGGCTGCGGCGCTACCCTTGCTCAGTGCCATGGAATTCCGCTGCCCGCGAAAACTGCTGATCCGCCACGAGTGCCGCCTGCTCGATCCCGTCACCCCGCGCGCGCTCGACAACGCAAACACACCTCACGACTGGCAGAGCGCCATCAAACCATGAAGACCTATCAGATCCATTACTTCGGTCTGCTCGGCGAGCGCCGCGGACGATCGGACGAAGCCATCACCAGCGATGCCGCCACGGCCCGGGAACTCTACGAGTCATTGGCAACCGAGCACGCATTCGGTATGCCCTGCGGGGATCTGCGCGCTGCCGTCAACGATGAGATGGTTTCATGGGATCATGCGCTGAAAGACGGCGATGATGTCGCCTTTCTGCCTCCGATGTCAGGCGGGTGAGAGATTGTGAAACGCAGTTTGCAGATGGCCCAAAACATTCAATTTCACCTGACCGACCAGCCGATCAACCCTGCGGCGCTGTGCGATGATTTGCATGACCCCGCGGCGGGTGCCGAGGTGACGTTTGACGGCCGCGTCCGGAATCACAACGATGGTCATCGGGTCGAGAGCCTCGAATACCAGGCCTATCCGGCGCTCGCACTCAAGATCGGGCGACAGATTCTTGAGGAGGAAGCCGGGAAACACGGCATTCTGCGGGCCATCGCCGTGCACCGCACAGGGCCGTTGGAAATCGGCGAGTCCGCCGTATGGGTGGGCGTGGCTTCCGCGCACCGTGGTCCTGCCTTCGAGGCGGCTCGCACCATCATGGAGCGGCTCAAGTATGAGCTGCCCGTCTGGAAGAAGGAAACCTACGCCGACGGCAGCAGCGAGTGGGTGGGGCCGGACAACACCGCCGCGGAAACCGGACGACCTCGCGACGAAGTGCCCGAGTGGAAAGCGGAATTGCTGGAGATCTGGATTTCTCCCGGCAATGACTTCCGCGGCCATCACGGCGGGCCGCGCGGCGATCACGGAATCGAGAGTGTCGATGAGGTCGAATGTGTCGCCGGCATGGGGCTCAAGGGCGACCGCTACTTCGGCTACAAACCCGACTTCAAAGGCCAGGTCACATTCTTCGATGCCGATGCCGTGGAGGCGGTGCGCAAGGAGTTCAACCGGCCCGATCTATCAAGCGGGGAATTCCGGCGCAACCTGATCGTCCGCGGGATCGATCTATCCGCTTGGGTGGGAAAACGCTTCCACTTCCAAGGCGTCGAGTTTGAAGGCAGCGAA
>Ga0315904_10005403_pt1 | contig 17754 bp, 9 predicted proteins | sample LakEriMetagenome_6_FD_203529 | JGI IMG/M metagenome (GOLD analysis project Ga0315904, IMG submission 203529) | Freshwater fungal communities from buoy surface, Lake Erie, Ohio, United States - Buoy 12 MA120 | ecosystem: Environmental > Aquatic > Freshwater > Lake | place: USA: Lake Erie, Ohio...
GGAACCGGCATGACGCCGCCGCCGCTGCCTGCCCACCGCTTCCCGGTCCCCCTCGCACCAGCGGCCACCGCAGCCCTCGCCCTCATCGCCGCAAGGGCGTTCTACTGGCATCTCGCGGAATGGCTCAGCGTCTTCCTCTGCGGACCGCTCCTCGCTCTGCTCTCCATGGCCACCGCGGCCGTACTCCTGTGGTCGCTCGCCGCGGCCCTGCGCACGACGGAATCGTGGAGCCGCTTTCTCCCCGCCATTCTCTGCACCACCGCCCTCGCCGCCGCCCAGCTCGTCCCGTTCGATGCCCTCTGGCTGAAGGCCGATTTCCTCCTGCGCCGCCACGACCGCGAATCCATCATCGCCCAGCTCCGCAGCGGTGCCATCAGCGCCCCATTCCCGGGCCACTCGATCGAACTCGTCGCCCTCCCATCATCCCCCGCAGTCTCGCGCAGCGGCAATGACATCCTCGTATTCGGATCCCGAGAGGATCCCTTCGTCTTCTTCTACACCTTCCGCGGCGTCATCGACAACTACGCCGGCTTCCTGCGCGTCCCACCCGGCCACCTGCCGGACGAATTCATCGCCGCCGGAGATCCCCCCTTCCTTACGCGGAAATTCGACGACGACTGGTTCTTCCTCTCCTTCCACTGAATCCTCCCGCAGCCGCCCAGCCACACCCGGATCAGGCCACCATGGTCACCACCCGGAGATAATGCTCCCCCCGGAAATCCGGCGGCATCGACCCCGGTTCCCACCGCCGCACTTCCCGCCCAGCCAGCCGCGCACCCGCAGCCAGCAGCCCGCGGAACTGCGCCTCGCTCAACCCACGGTGATTCGACGACACCTGGAGCCACCCTCCAGGCTCAAGAACCCGCAGACAATCAGCCACCATCTCCCCAAGATCCCGTTCCACCCGCCACACCCGCCCTTCCCCATTCCGGGAAAAGGTCGGCGGATCGAGCACAATCCCATGCCAGCGCCGACCCTTCGCCGCAAAGCGCGGCAGCCACTCGCCCGCATCCCCACGGCAGAAATAATGCGCCGACACATCCAGCCCATTGACCGCAAAATTCCGCTTCCCCCATTCCAGAAACGGCCGCGACAGATCCACACTGGTCGTCACCGCCCCGCTCCCCGCCGCCACCACGCTGAACGCACACGTATACGCAAAGAGATTGAGCACCCGGTCGCCCGGCCGCACCCGGCTCCGCACCGCTTCCTTCTGCACCCTCTGATCAATGAACAGGCCCTGACTGTACCCGACCCCGAAATCTATCCCATACCGCCAGCCAAGTTCCCGCACCGGAAATTCCCCCACCGGCACTTCCCCAGCCATCGGCTCAGGTGCCTTCTTGTCCTGACGCTCCAGTCGCTTCCACGAAAGCGAACGCCAGCCACCCACCCTCTGCGTTCCCTCCAGCCAGGCCGGCCAAGCATCACCCAGCGTCTGCACCAGCCAGTGCCCCGCAAACGAATCGATGAAAATCCCGGGAAACCCATCGGCCCCGCCATCGACCACCCGGTACGCTTCGGTCTCCACAGACGGCAACCCCATCCGCTCACGCACCGCCACCGCGTCGGCCAACCGACCCCCGTTCTGCAAATCTCGGCTCGCTTCCGGCATGACAACTGCAAGGCTTCCGGGCTTGCCTCCCCGGCAATCACCCTCAGATTCCACGCCACTTCCGCGCTTCCGCCCCGACATGCAACTCGAAGAACTGAAATCCGCCGCCGACGCCGCCCTCGCCCGCAGCCTCCTCCTCCCCGCCAGCCACGCCAACCTCCTCGAACTCGCCGCGGCCAGCACCGACCCCGTCGTTCTCGCCAGCCTCTCGGAACTCGCCTCCGCAGGCCAGTGGCACGAACTCAACGACCGCTTCTTCAAAAAACTCGCCTTCGGCACCAGCGGCCTCCGCGGCCGCACCATCGGGAAAATCATCACCGCAGCCGAACAAGGCAACGCCCCAGCCGGCTCCCGGCCCCAGTTCCCCTGCGTCGGCACCAACGCCCTCAATTTCTTCAACCTCACACGCGCCAACCGCGGCTTCGCACGCTTCCTCACCACCTACTGGAAATCCCAGAACCGTCCCGGCCGCCCGTCCGTCGTCTTCAGCCACGATACCCGCCACTTCGCCCGCGAATTCGCCGAATTCTCCGCCCGCATCATGACGGAAAGCGGCGTGGACGTCTGGCTCTTCGATTCCCACCGCCCCACCCCGGAACTCTCCTTCGCCGTCCGCCACGTCAACGCCACCGGCGGCGTCATGCTCACAGCCAGCCACAACCCCGCCCACGACAACGGCTACAAGGTCTACTTCGAAGAAGGCGATCCCATCCTCGACCCCATCGCCACAGGCATCCTCAACGAAGTCAATGCCGTCACTTCGGACCAGTACACCCCCCTCCCTCCCAGCGAACAAGGGGAACTCCGCTTCCTCGGATCGGAAATCGACGACGCCTACCTCGCCCGCCTCAAGGGCGTCATGCTCCAACCCGGCCTCCTCGAAAAAGCCCGCAGCCTCAAAATCGTCTACACCCCCATCCACGGCACCGGCGGCGTCCACGTGCCCAATGTCCTCCGCATGCTCGGCTTCCAGTTCCTCACAGTCCCGGAACAGGACGTGCCCGACGGCCGCTTCCCCACCGTCGCTTCCCCCAACCCGGAAAACGCCGCCGCCCTCCAGATGGCCCTCGACCTCGCCGAAAAGGAACACGCTGACATCGTCATCGGCACAGACCCGGACTGCGACCGCATGGGCGTCGCCGTCCGCAACCGCAGCGGCCAGATGCAGCTCATCACGGGCAATCAGATCGGCTCGCTCATGGCATGGTACCGCCTCCAGACATTCTTCGACCTCGGCATTCTCACGGAACAGAACCGCAGCCACGCCGTCGTCGTCAAAACCATCGTCACCACCCCTCTCCAGGACACCATCGCCAAGGCCTTCGGCGTCCCCTGCGTCAATACCCTCACCGGATTCAAATTCATCGGCGGTAAACTCGGGAAATACGAACGCGCCCTCCCACCGGAGATCCGCGCACGCTACCGCCAGCTCAGCGACACCGAAAGCCGCGACGCCCGCCTCGCCCACAGCCGCTTCTTCGTCTTCGGCGGCGAAGAAAGCTACGGCTACCTCGGAAGCGACTGGATCCGCGACAAGGACGGCAACAGCGCAGTCGTCATGTTCGCAGAACTCGCCGCCTGCGCCGCCAGCCGCGGCCTCACCGTCCCAGACCTCCTCGACGAAGTCTCGTCCCGCTACGGCGTCTTCGTCGAACATACCGAAAGCCCGGAATTCCCCGGAGCCGACGGCTCGCTCAAAATCCACAAACTCGTCGAAAGCTACGCCGCTTCCCCTCCCACCACTCTCGACGGGACCACCGTCACCCGCATGACCCACTACGGAAAACAGGACGTCCTCGACGAAGAAGGCGACCTCATCCCGAAGGAAAACATGCTCGTCACCGAACTCGCCGACGGCCGCCGCTTCGCGGTCCGTCCCTCGGGCACGGAACCCAAGGTCAAATTCTACTTCTTCGCCTCCCGCCTCCCCGCCGACGGCTCAGCCCTGCCCCTCGACCAGATCCCCCAGATCCGCAGCGAGGTCCGCGCCTCGATCGACCGCCTCTGGAAGGACGTCAAAGCGGACATCGACCGCCGCCTCGCTTCCTGATCCCTCCCACCATGCGGCGGTTCGTCCCGGCTCTCCTCGCGGTCCTCAGCGGCCTCCTCCTCGCCATCCCGTTCCTCTGGCCTCAGGATTCTCCAGCCGGATCCTCTCTCCTCGCGTTCGTCTGGCTCGTCCCGCTGCTCGCCGCCCTCCAGCAAGGTCCCCGCTCCGCATGGACGGGCTTCCGCCGGGGCTGGCTCGCTGGCGCCGCGTTCTTCGGAGCCACCCTCTGGTGGATCTGTCACGTGACCACCCCAGGCATGCTCGCCCTCGTGGCCTACCTCGCCCTCTACCCCGCCATCTGGGCCGCCGCCGCCGCCACGCACACCCAGCCCGCCCCATGGCCCCGCCGCCTCGCTTCGGCCTGCGCCCTCGGTGGCTTCTGGTGCGGTCTCGAATGGCTCCGCGGCACTCTCCTCAGCGGTTTCCCATGGAACGGTGCCGCCGTCCCTCTCGCAACGCTCCCCGGCCTGCGCGACTGGGCCCCCTGCCTCGGCGTCACCGGAACCGCCTTCTTTCCCATCACTCTCCAGTGCCTCGCCTTCCCCAGACCCCATCACCCCGCCCTCTGGGCCGCCCTCGCCGCCACCGCCACCCTCGCCTTCGCCCCACTCGCGTTCCCGTTTCAGCCAGCTGAACCGTCACCACCCCTCAAGGTCGCCATCGTCCAGCCCAATGTCAGCATGCAGGACAAAATGTTCGGCGACGACTCCGTTCAGCAGCGCCGCTACGACGAACTCATCGCGGCCAGCCTCGCCACGCTGACCTCCCAGCCGGACCTCATCGTCTGGCCGGAATCCGCCCTCCCGGGCTGGTTCCACGACGCCGCCGGCTCGGGTGCCTTCGACGCCCTCCTCTCCAGTCACACGCACCTCCTCACAGGCTGCGACACGGAAACCATCGACGGTGCCGCCCCGGACGACTGGAACCCCCGCAACTGCATCGCTCTCGTCTCGGGCCAATCGGACAACTTCCAGCTCCATGCCAAGGTCCGCCTCGTCCCCTTCGGCGAATTCATCCCGTTCCGCCGCCAGTTCCCTTTCCTCGAATCCATGCTCGGTCACCTCATCCCGCGCGACTTCGCCCGCGGGACTTCCCTGTCCCCGCTCACCCTCCCCGGCCCAGCCCAGCAGACGGAAATCATCCCGCTCGTCTGCTTCGAAGACACCATCGGCAGCCACGCCCGCCAGTTCGTCCGCGCCTCCCCCCAGATCATCGTCAATGCCACCAACGACAACTGGTTCCATGACAGCCCCGCCGCCACCATCCACGCCCTCAATGCCCGCTGGCGCTGCCTCGAACTGCGCCGCCCCATGATCCGCTGCGCCAACACCGGATTCTCCTGCACCATCGACCCCACCGGCACCATCACCACCTCCCTCCCCCCCTTCACCCACGGCTCCATCCTCACCCAGATCTCTCCCTCAGCCTCACCACCCACCTTCTTCGCCCGCCACGGCAACGCTTTCTCCGCCACCGCCGCCACCGCTGCCCTCGCCGCCCTCTTCCTCCTCCGCCCCCGCCATCCCTCCCCATGACCCCCTCTCCCCGCACCGAAACCTCCGAGGAAGTCATGTTCTTCGACACCGATGCCGGCGGCGTCGTCCACAATATCGCCTACCTCCGCTTCATCGAAACCGCCCGCACCAGACTCGGCAGCCACATCGGCCTCTGCGTGCGCACCATGGCCGACCACAACCAGTTCGCCGCAGTCGTCCGCACGGAAATCGATTACCGCAGACCCGCCCGGCTCGCCGACCTGCTCACGGTCCGCGCATGGCTCGATTCCTTCGACCGCGCCACGTTCTGGTGCGCCTTCGAAATCGTCCGCCCAGCCGACGACGCCCTCCTCATCACCTGCCGCCAGCAACTCGCCCTCCTCGAACTCCCCAAAGGCAAACCCATCCGGCTCCCCGCCGACTGGAAATCCCGCTGGCCCCACCTCGGTCCCGCCCGCCAGCCCGCCTGATTCCCCGCCACCCGCATGCCGGCCGACCTCTCTTCCGCCCTCCTCATCACCGCGGCCCTCCCGGTGTTCCTCATCATGGCCACCGGAGCCCTCCTCCGCCGCCTCGCCATCCTCTCTCCCGCCAGCGACTCCGCCCTCATCGGCCTCGCCGTCAATGTCACCTACCCCTGCTTCATCCTCCAGAACGTGGTCGGCAATCAAGCCCTCCTGAAACCGGAAAATGTCGTCATCCCCTTCGCCTGCGGCGTCTTCTTCATGATCCTCGGCGGTGCCCTCTCGTTCGCCGCCGCTCCCGCCTTCGGCCTCCGCGAACCCACCACCCGCCGCACCTTCGCCCTCGCCTGCTCCATCCAGAACTACGGCTACCTCCCCATCCCCGTCATGTCGGTCCTCTTCCCAGGCGGCGACTGGATGGGCGTCCTCTTCGTCTACAGCCTCGGCGTCGAACTCGTCCTCTGGACCGCAGGCGTCTGGCTCATGCAGCCCTCAGCCCACGGGGCCTTCCGCAACATGCTCAACCCGGTCGTCCTCTCGATCGTCGCCGGTCTCCTCCTCAACCTCGTCAACTGGACCACCTTCGCCTCACCTGACCACCCGGCCTCATGGGCTCTGTCAACCGTCCAGCGCACCACCGCCATGCTGGGCGACTGCGCCGTCCCCATCGGCCTCCTCCTCGTCGGTGCCACCCTCGGTGACCTCATGGGCCGCCCAGGCTGGCTCGGCGACTTCCGCGCCGCCACCGCAGGAATCATCATGCGGCTCGCCATCCTCCCGCTCACCATGATCGGCACCATGCTCCTCCTCCACAAGGCCAGCACGGACTTCCGCCACGTCATCGCCATCCAGGCGGCCATGCCGGCCGCAGTCTTCCCCATGATCATCGCCCGGCGCTACGGTGGCCACGAAGCCACCGCCCTCCGTGTCATCGTCGCCACCACCCTCCTCAGCCTCGTCACCATCCCGTTCGCCGTCCGCTTCGCCCTCCGCTGGCTCGGCTGATTCCCAGCCATTCTGCCCTGGCCTAATCCAGCCCCGCAGACCATCATGCACCCACCATGAGAGAAATCGATTGGGCATGGTACGGGACCCTCGCCCTCATCCTGCTCCAGTGGGGCCTCATCCCCCACCTGCTCGCCCAACGCACCAAATCACCCAACGCCACCCTCGCATGGCTCTGGGCCATCCTCCTCTTCCCGGGCATCGGAGGCATCCTCTACCTCCTCATGGGATCGGAAAAAGTACGCCGGCAGCGCCTCGCCGCGGTCGCTGCCGTCCCCCACCCACCCACCGCCGCAGAACTCCCCCCGGATAAAATCCTCGCCCTCCCGGAACTCTCCGCCATCAACGGCCGCCCAGCCACCGCCGGCAATGCCGCCGATATCCTCCCGGACGGCACTTCGTTCTTCCCGGTCGTCCTCGACGCCATCGCATCGGCCCGCCACCACATCCACGTCGAATTCTACATCTGGCGACCCGACCGCGCAGGCCTCATGGTCCTCGACGCACTCACAAGAGCGGCCCAGCGCGGCGTCGCCGTCCGCGTCCTCGTGGACGAAATCGGCAGCCTCTGGACTTCACGCCGCTTCTTCGCCCCGCTGGAAGCCGCCGGCGGCCGCTTCTCATGGTTCCGGACCTTCGCCCCACTCAGCGGCCGCTTCCACCTCAACCTCCGCAACCACCGCAAACTCGTCATCACCGACGGAACCACCGCCCTCACCGGCGGCATGAACATCGGTAATGAATACTGGGGCGGCAATCACCCCGATCCCCCGCACCGGGACGCCGCCGTCCGCCTCCGCGGTCCCACTGTCCTCCAGCTCGCGGAAGTCTTCGCCGAAGACTGGCTCTTCTCGACAGGTGAATCTCTCACCGACCCAGCATTCCAACCCTCCCCCCGCAGCTGCGGCACCGTCGGCGTTCAAGTCGTCCCAGGCAGTCCGGACAATGACCTCAACGAAATCCAGCTCACCACCCTCGCCATCCTCCAGCAGGCCCGCGCACGGGTCTGGATGATGACCCCCTACTTCGTCCCGGAACCTCCCCTCGTCGCCGCCCTCCAGCTCGCAGCCATGCGCGGCGTCGACGTCCGCATCATGGTCCCGGAAAAGGGAAACCACGCCTACCTCACCCACGTCACCCGCTCCTACTTCGAGGACCTCCTCCCGCACGGCGTCCGCATCTTCCGCTACCACCCGCGCCTCCTCCACGCCAAAGTCCTCACCGTCGATGGCCAATGCGCCATGCTCGGCAGCGCCAACCTCGACATCCGCTCGCTCCGCATCAATTTCGAACTGAATGTCCTCCTGTCTTCCCCGCAGGCTGCCGCCACCGCCGAACACCTCTTCCTCGGCAACGCCGACAATGCCTCGGAAGTCACCCTGACCGATCACCTCAACCGCTCCCACTGGCTCCGCATCGCCGAAGCGGTCTTCCGCCCGCTCGCCCCTCTCCTCTAATGCGGAAGCTTTGACCGTTGCAGCCAAACCCACCCGGAACCATCGGGTTTCATGCCTCAGCGTATTTTTCTGACATGGGACCTGCACCTCCTCCCCCAGGTCTCGTCATGGCTCGCCAGTCAATGGGCCGACGGCCCTCTCAATCTGGCCGATACCCTCGTCGTGGTCCCCTCGGCGGAAGCAGGCCGCCGCCTCCGGGAATCGCTCGCCCGCACAGCCGCCAGCCGCGGCGCAGCCCTCCTCCCGCCCCGCATCACTACCCCGGAAGCGGTCGTCTCCCCACCAGCCACGGAAAATCCACGCGAACTCCGCGCCTGCGAACTCGCCCTCTGGACCCGCTGCCTCCTCGACCTGCCCCTCGACCAGTTCCGTGCCGTCTTTCCCATCGACCCCCCGCAGCGCGATCAGGCATGGGCCCTCAGCACAGCCTCCGACCTCCTCAAGCTCCGCTCGCTCCTCGATGAGGCCTGCCTCGATTTCACAGCAGCCGCCCAGCGTCTCGGAGCCGACCACGAGGAAGCTGAACGCTGGCGCCAACTCGCCTCGCTGGAAGCTTCAGCCCTCGCCAGACTCGCCGCTGCCAGCCTCCCGGACCCGCACGCGGAACGCCTCCGCACAGCAAGGGCAGGCACCCCGCCCGATGGCATCCGCCACATCGTCGTAGCCGCCGTTCCGGACGCCTCCCCACTCCTCGCCACAGCCCTCGACGCCCTCGGGAAAAACGGCACCGCCGTCACCATCCTCATCCACGCCCCGGAATCGGAAGCCCACCGCTTCCTCCCCCACGGCAATCCCATCCCCTCGGATTGGACCACCGGCGACATCCCCATCCATAACCCCGCAGCCTCCCTCAAGGTCTTCGACCAACCCGCCGACGCCGCCACTTTCCTCACCAGCCAGTGGACCACCGCCACCCGCATCGAGACCAACCTCCCCAGCATCGGATCTGCCGACCCGGAAGTCACCGCCGCTTTCCTCAACTCAGCCGCCCAGGCTGGCTTCGCAGCCTACGACCCCGCAGGCCTCCCCTTCCACCGCGCCTCCCTCGCATGGACTCTCCAGCTCGTGCGCGACCTCCTCCGTCACGACAGTATCACCGCCGCTTCCCAGATCCTCGCCATCCCCGGACTCCGCTTTCCCTCCAAAGTCCGCAGCGATTGGGACCGGTTCATCGCCTCACGCATCCCCGCCACCCTCACCATCGCCCACCAGATCGCCTCGGACGCCAGTAAATCAACCGCCGCCATCACGGAAGGTGATCCCAGACCGGACCACGATACCGCCATCGCCAGTCACGCGTCCGCCGCCACGGAGTTCCTCACCATCCTCCGCAGAAATCTGGCGTCAGCCCAGTCCCTCGATCCCATCCTCGCCTTCCTCGGTACCTCCCTCGGCCAGACCACCGGACCCCTCCTCGAAGACGCCGCCAGCGCCATCACAGAAGCCGCCCTCGCCACCGATACAGCCTTCGCCACGGCTCAACTCTCCCCCTCGCCCGCAGACCGCATCGATTTCCTCCTCCACCTCCTCAAACCCACCAGACTCTACCCGCCGCAACCCGAAGACGCGGAAGCCATCGCCGGCTGGCTCGAACTCCCGTGGAACGATAACCCCCAGCTCTTCATCGCCGGTGCCAACGAAGGCATGGTCCCCGACAGCACCCTCGGCGATGCATGGCTCCCCGATGGATCACGCCTCGCCCTCGGCCTCCGCGCCAACGACTCCCGCCTCGCCCGCGATTCCTTCCTCCTCACCTCCATGCTGGCCTGCCGCCGCAGCACCGGCAGTCTCTCGCTCGTCTGCTGCCGCCGCAGCGCCGGCAACGACCCCCTCCGGCCCAGCCGACTCCTCTTCCGCTGCCCACCCACAGAACTCCCAGCCCGCGTCAAACTCCTCTTCCACGAACCCTCCGAGCTGGAAAGGAACCGCCCGCGCCCAGCATGGCAGCGACCCTGGAAACTCAGCGTCCCTCCCCCTAAACCCGGGAACCCCGTCTTCCACAAAATCAGCGTCACCCAGTTCGCCGATTACCTCGCCTGCCCATTCCGCTTCTACCTCAAATACGCCCTCCGCATGCAGCCGTTCGACCCCCAGCCAGTCGAACTCGACCCCCGCGGCTTCGGCAATGCCATCCACGCCGCCATCGAACAGCTGCACCGCGAACCAGCCCTCGCCTCGTGCTCGGAGCAACGCGAAATCAATCACTTCCTCGATACCACAGTCACCGCCATCTTCCATCACCGCCACGGTCCCCACCTCACCGTCCCACTCCGCATCCAGCTGGAAACCGCCCGGCGCCGCCTCGCCACCTTCGCCCGCATCCACGCCGACCAGCGCTCCAAGGGCTGGCGCACCTTCCTCGTGGAGGCCAACTTCCCAGCCCTCAAGGACGGTACCGATCCCATCGAAATCGGTGGCCTCAAAATCCAGGGACGCATCGACCTCATCGAACAGCACGAAACCTCCGGTGCCCTCCGCGTCATCGATTACAAAACAGGCAAGTCTGCCCACCCCGCCAAATCCCACCTCCGCAGAATCAGAAAGGGCGAAGACCTCCCCACATGGAAAACCGTCACCCTCGGCGACCAGCCGATGGCATGGAAAAACCTCCAGCTTCCCTTCTACGCAGCCATCGTCAGCCGCATCTACAACCCTCCCAGCACGGAAGCTGCCTACATCACCCTCCCAGCCTCGGTCCAGGACGCCGGCCTCCATGTGTTCGATAACCTCTCGCCGGAACTCCGCGACGCCGCCGAAACCTGCGCCGCCGGTATCGTCGACTCCATCCGCCATGGCATCTTCTGGCCCCCGGCTCCCCAGCCACAGTTCGACGATTTCAAATGCCTCGCCCCGGACGGTGCCGAACAGGCCTTCCTCCCCATCGATCCAGCCGCTTTCCGTGCCCCCGCCACCCCAGCCGCCCCCCTCCCATGATCCCCCACGAAATCATCAATGCCTCGGCCGGCACAGGCAAAACATGGCAGCTCACCAGCCGCTACCTTTCCCTCCTCGCCGCAGGCGCACCCCCGGAATCCATCGCCGCTCTCACGTTCAGCCGCGCCGCCGCCAGCGAATTCTTCGCCCGCATCATCACCAGACTCGCCGACGCCGCCACCAGCCCGGATAAAGCCGCCCAGCTCGCCGGCGAACTCCAGCAGCCCCACCTCGACCAGCCTCGCTGCCTCGATCTCCTCCGATCGTTCATCAATGCCATGCCGTCCCTCCTCCTCGGGACACTCGACTCGTTCTTCGTCCGCATCGCCAGATCATTCCCGTTCGAACTCGGCCTCTCCGGCGACTTCGCCATCATGGACCAGCACCAGCAGAAAACCGAACGCCTCCGGGTCTACGATCACGTCTTCGCCACCTCCACCGATCCCTCCCGCACGGAAGCCCAGGACGAATTCCTGCGCGCCTTCGAACTCGCCACCATCGGCCGCGACGACCTCGGCATCCTCTCCCGCCTCAATGGCTTCATCGACGACTGGCACCACCGCTTCCTCGAAAACAAAGACGCCTCCGCATGGGGCCATCCCTCCCGCATCTGGAAAGGATCCCCACCGGAAATCCCCCGCGGTCCATGGCACGATGTCCTCAACCGCGCCACGGCCCACGCGGCTGCCCTCGGCACAAACAAAAGTCAGACCAAGGCCAGCGAGGCCCTCTTCAAGGCGCTCTCGGCATGGACCTCCGGAACCACCCCCAATATCACAGGCACTCTCTGGAAACGGCTCCTCGACGCGGCCCATGACCTCCGCAAAGGCCACGCCACCGTGAAGAATTACACCAACTGGGAACTCAGTGGCGAAGCCGCCCACGCCTTCTCCCAGCTCATCGACTTCATCGCCCTCGACGCCATCTTCACCTGCCTCGAACAGACCCGCGGCATCCACACGGTCCTCGCTTCCTACGACCAAACCTACCACCAGCTCGTCCGCCGCCGCGGCCAGCTCTCGTTCCAGGATGTCCTCGGCCTCCTCAGCGGCGACATCGCCACCAACCCGCAGGAACACGAGGGCCTCTCCTTCGCGTCACGCCAGGCCATCGACTACCGCCTCGACGCGCGCTACCACCACTGGCTCCTCGACGAATTCCAGGACACCAGCCGCGCCCAGTGGAAGGTCATCGGCAGCCTCTGCGAGGAAGCCCTCCAGGACCCGGAAGGAGATCGCTCGTTCTTCGCCGTCGGCGACCCCAAGCAAAGCATCCACGTCTGGCGCGGAGCCGCCCCGGAACTCCTCTCCGAAATCCTCGACACCTACAATGGCCCGCCCGCTCCGGACGGATCCCGCCCCCGCTCCCACATCGCGGAACGCCCGCTCCACACCTCCCGCCGCAGCGGCCCCGCCGTCATCTCCATGGTCAACCAGCTCATGGGAAACCACGAGGCCTTCAGCCGCTTCGAACGCCTCGCCGATGCCGCCGCCCGCTGGCACTTCCCTACCCATTCTTCCCACCAGCCTCACCTCCCCGGATCCGCCGTCGTGCTCGAAGTCCCCAAAGACACGGAAGCCGATCCCTCCGCAGATTCCCCGGACGATTCCACCCCGGATGACAGCACGGACGCACCTTCCGACGACCACCCCGCATGGATCGCCTGCGCCCAGCTCCTCCGCGAAATCCAACCCCTCCAGCGCGGGCTCTCGGTCGCCATCCTCTGCTGCGCCAACCGCCGCGCCCTCGACATCACGGATGCCCTCCGCCGCCTCACCGGCATGGAAATCCTCACGGAAGCAGACCACTTCGTCGCCAGCGACAATGCCCTCTGCTCGGCTCTCCTCGACCTCCTCCGCAGCGCGGCCCACCCCGCCGATGCCTTCCCATGGCAGCACGTTCTCATGACGCCGCTCCACGCCGTCATCAGCAACCGCTTCTCCTCAGCCGAATCCCCTCATCCAGATCCCGCAAACCTCCGCGCCGCGGTCTCCACAGCCATCCTCGCCGGCATCACCCACGAAGGCTTCGCCCGCACCCTCGCCTCATGGGCGGATCAACTCGCCCAAATCCACCCGCTCGACCCCTTCAGCTCGGCCCGCCTGCCGGAATTGCTCCGCTGCGCGGCCGCCTTCGACGAGACCGGTAGCCGCAGCATCGACGAATTCACAGAGTTCGCGCAATCATGGTCAGTCCGCGAATCGTCACCCCACGCCTCCATCACCGTCATGACGGCCCACAAAAGCAAGGGCCTCACCTTCGATATCGTCATCCTCCCCGACCTCCACGACACCAGCCTCTCACGGGACCGCTCCAGCCAGGGCCTCCACTACGAAAACAGCCAGCTCGACTGGATCGCCCTCCTCCCCAGAAAGGGCCTCGCCGCCACGGACCCCACCCTCGCCGCCGCCCTCCGCGACATGGAAGGCCGCCGCTGGCTGGAACTCTTCGCCCTCCTCTACGTCATGGTCACCAGAGCCAGATTCGCCAACTACCTCATCATCCCAGAACAAGGAAAACCGTCGGACTCCGCTGCCCCCAGTTTCGCCAGAATCGTCCGCGCCGCCCTCTCGTCTCCCCAGTGCCACCCCCTCACCCTCGGCTCATTCTCCGCTTCCTGCCTCTGGCGCGAGGGCACCGATGACTGGTTCCTCTCCCAACCCATCATCCCAGCCCCCACCCCTGCCCCCAGCACCGCACCGGGGACCACCACACCCACCCAGGCCCCGTCAGCCCGGAAACCCATCCCGCTCACCAGAAAATCACCCACCGCCCACCACGCCGCCAGCCTCTTCGACCGCCAGCGCCAGCAGGCCATGGCCACCGGCACTTCCCTCCACAACCTCTTCCAGCTCCTCCCATGGTCGGATCAGCCGGACCCCGCATGGCACCGCGCCCTCGCCATGGCCAGCCCAGCCACCACCACCACCCTCCAGCGCTGCCTCGAAAACCCGGAAATCCACCGCCTCCTCGCCAAACCGCCCCACCCCACCACGCTCTGGCGCGAACAACCATTCGACTTCATCGACGGTTCGGCATGGGTCAGCGGCATCTTCGACCGCGTCGTCCTCCACCTCGACACCAGCCTCCAACCCACCCGCGCCACCATCATCGACTTCAAATCGGATGCCGTCGCTTCCCCGGAAGAAGCCGCCACCATCCTCCCAGAACGCCACGCCAGCCAGCTCCTGACCTACCGCCGCGCCGTCGAACTTCTCACCGGCCTGCCCCCCTCCTCCATCGAGGCGTGGATCATCTCCACCACCGCTCCCGCCGCCATCCCCTGCCACGTCTGAACAGAGAATTCCCTCAGACACTTCACGGCCCACCACACGCTTCCCTCAGGGGATTACCGGTTGCCTTTCCATCGGCTGCCAGCATGCTCCACTTTCCCCATTTTCGTCACCCTCCGCTTATCGCCGCCCCATGCTGCACTGGATCCTCCGCAAGATCGTCGGTTCGAAAAACCAGCGCGAACTCAAGAAACTCTGGCCCATCGTCCAGCAGATCAACAAGATCGAACAGGACCTCCAGTCCCAGCCCGAATCCATCCTCCGCGAAAAAACCGCCCAGTGGAAGGCCGACCTCGCCAAACTCGAGGACTTCCGCGAAGTTCAAGCCTACCTCAATAAAATCCTCCCGGAAGCCTTCGCCGTCGTCAAAAACGGAGCCCGCCGCCTCTCCGGTCACCCCCTCTCCGTCTGCGACCAGCCCATCACATGGGAAATGGTCCACTTCGATGTCCAACTCATCGGCGGCATCACCCTCCATAACGGAAAAATCGCCGAAATGGCCACCGGCGAAGGCAAAACCCTCGTCGCCACCCTCCCGCTCTACCTCAATGGCCTCACCGGCCGCGGCGTCCACATCATCACGGTCAACGACTACCTCGCCAGACGAGACGCCGAATGGATGGGCTTCCTCCTCCAGTACCTCGGCCTGACCGTTGGCTGCATCCAGCACGACCAGCCTCCCTACATCCGCCGCCAGCAGTACAGCTGCGATGTCACCTACGGCACCAATGCGGAATTCGGCTTCGATTACCTCCGCGACAACGGGCTCGCCCAAAGCACGGACGAACAAGTCCAGCGCGGTCACTGGTTCGCCATCGTCGACGAGGTCGACTCCGTCCTCATCGACGAAGCCAGAACCCCCCTCATCATCAGCGGCCCGGTCAAGCACGACTCCCACCAGTACGACCGCTTCAAACCAATGGTCGAACGGCTCGTCCGTCAGCAGGGCCTCCTCCTCAATCAGATCGCCTCGGAAGCAAAAGCCCTCGGCGACGCCGGGAAACACGAGGACGCCGGCAACCTCCTCGTCAAACTCAAGCTCGGCCAACCCCGCCACCGCGCCCTCCTCCGCATGATGGAGGAACCAGAATACCGCCGCTCCCTCGAAAAGGCGGAACTCAATTTCTTCGTCGATCCCCAGAAGAAAGCCCTCTTCGCTCTCAAGGAAGAACTCTACTACAGCATCGACGAGAAATCACACGAGGCCGACCTCATGGAAATGGGCCGGAAATTCCTCAGCCCGGACGATCCCGACGCCTTCGTCCTCCCGGACCTCGCCACGGCCTTCGCCGACATCGATCAGAACAAAGCCCTCTCCCCGGAACAGCGCCTCGCAGCCAAGGAGGAAGTCCAGCAGAAAATGGACGTGCAGGCCCAGCGCATGCACAATATCTCCCAGCTCCTCCGCGCCTACTGCCTCTACGAACGCGATGTCCATTACATGGTCGGCGCCGTCCACAAGGAAGGCGAAGCCCCCGGCGAACCAAAGGTCATCATCCTCGACGAACACACCGGACGCCCCATGCCCGGCCGCCGCTGGAGCGATGGCCTCCACCAGGCCGTCGAAGCCAAGGAAGGCGTCCGCATCGACAAGGAAACGCAGACCCTCGCCACCATCACCATCCAGAACTACTTCCGCCTGTACCATAAACTCGCAGGCATGACGGGTACCGCAGAAACGGAAGCCAGCGAGTTCCACGACATCTACAAGCTCGACCTCCTCATCATTCCCACGAACCGCCCGGTCACCCGCAAGGACAACAACGACAAAATCTACAAGACCCGCCGGGAGAAATACAACGCTGTCATCAGCCTCATCAAGGAACGCCACGAAAAAGGTCAGCCCATCCTCGTCGGCACCGCCAGCGTGGAAGCGTCGGAAACGCTCTCCCGCATGATGAAGCTCCAGAAGATCCCCCACCAGGTCCTCAATGCCAAAAACCACCGCTACGAAGCGGAAATCGTCGCCGGAGCCGGACAGAAAGGGGCCGTCACCGTCTCCACCAACATGGCCGGCCGCGGCACGGACATCAAACTCGGTCAAGGCGTCGCCGAACTCGGCGGCCTCTTCGTGATCGCCACGGAACGCCACGAAGCCCGCCGCATCGACCGCCAGCTCCGCGGCCGCTGCGCCCGCCAGGGCGACCCCGGCGAAAGCATCTTCTACATCAGCTTCGAAGACCAGCTCATGATGAATTTCGGCGCAGCCGAACGCATGACGAAACTCATGGAACGCATGGGCCTCGAAGATGGCCAGGAACTGGAACATCCATGGCTCAACAAGTCGGTCGAAAGCGCCCAGAAACGCGTCGAACAGCGCAACTATACCTACCGGAAACGCACGCTCGAATTCGATGACGTCCTCAACAAGCAGCGCACTGTCATCTACAGCTACCGCAACGAGGCCCTCAATACCGATGACCCCCACAGCATGGTCACCGAAGTCATCGAAGAAGCCATCCCGGCCAAGGTCGTCTCGTTCCTCGATGTCGAGGAAGGCAACCCGGACTACGATGGTCTCCTCCAGTGGGTCAATGTCACCTTCCCGCTCCGCCTTTCCCGCGAGGAAGCTGCCTTCGATTCCCGTGATACCAAGGGGAACAGCGCATGGCTCGTCTCCCGGGTCCGCGACCTCTACGAAATGAAGATGAAGTCGGAAAACCCCGACGAGGTCCGCGAACTGGAACGCTACGTCATCCTCACAGCCATCGACCGGCTCTGGCAGGAACACCTCTACAGCATCGATGCCCTCCGCGACGGCGTCCACCTCCGCTCGTTCGCTCAGAAGGACCCCCTCGTCGAATACAAGGCGGAAGCCTACGACCTCTTCGAGACCCTCATGAACAACATCCAGAACGAGGTCCTCCATAACCTCTTCCGCAGCACCACCAACCTCCGGGGATTCGAGGAACTCCTCGCCAGCCTGCCCCGCCAGTTCTCCGGCGGCGGCAGCGAGGACGATGTCGATCAACCCCTCCCATCACAGTCAGCCCAGCCGCAGGCTCCCCCACGCCCTGCCTCCGCCCCTCCCATCCAGATGGGCGGCAGCGGCACCATCACCTTCAGCGGCGGCTTCCCCATCGCCCCCAAACGCAATCCCCAGCAGGGCCAGGCCCGCGAAGGAGGCTGAAGGCTACGCGGCTGTGGAATAAGCACATCAGACCGGCGCGGGCGGCAGTTGCCATCTCGCTCACGGATGCGGTGTATCCTCGCGCGGAGGCACCTTCCGCATCTGCTCCCGCGCCTTCCGCAGCTGTTGCTTCATTTCCTCGGGAACATTCGGATCGGAAAGCATCGACTCAAACGCATCCGCCCCCTCGCCTCCCTCGGTCACCTTCACCTTGCCATCCGGCCCCACCACCACGGTCCGGCGCATCCCACCCGATGAGGAGGACGAGGAAGATGACGAAAAACCGGAAGACGTCCCGCCCGGACGGGAC